>OFGC01000348.1_pt1 | contig 50903 bp, 46 predicted proteins | sample 1521691 | NCBI WGS metagenome assembly OFGC01 (sample SAMEA3504121, study PRJEB24116) | mouse gut metagenome | biome: mouse gut; feature: mouse-associated habitat; material: faeces | place: Denmark | collected 2011
AGCCATTTAGCTGTTTGCGGCCTTTTCGGAGGAGGCGGGGGATGCGATGTCCGTTTCTGCTTGCGCGTATATAAAGTAAAGCGACTTGAAAGGCGGCCTATAATATATCTGTTTTTTGTTGAGCAGCCTGTCATCGGTGATAGATTATTAAAATAAGCCGGATCTATTCGAAAACCAGATTTAAGGGAATTATATGCTTTCACAGAATAACTTTTTTATGCTGTTGGGATACTTTGAGACCAAAATAAGCTGTAGTCCCTTTTCAAATAGAAAATCGGAGGCTTCAGATGCAGTCTTGCAGCAACTGAAACCTCCGGTTTTTCCGGTCAGCTTCTATTAGGGATGTAAGCGTATTTTTTCGTTTTTCTCAATCTGAGTGAGGATACCATTCTGGATCACAAGAGTAATAGAACCATAGCAGATAGAATTGGCCAGCTTCAGAATATGCTCTACCTGTTCTGGTGTGATCGCTGGGTGATGAGTTGTATCTCTTGGGTCTGCGTTCATGCGGAATACTCCCTCCTAGTTCTTGAAAATCCAAAGGAAGTTTACTTGAACGAAAATCAGATCTATTCCAGAAAAGCTTCGTTCAGGCAGACACCGAAATCTTTGGCAATAGCCCGCAGGGCGTCATCCGTAATTGTCTGCCGAATAGGCTGTCCGGTGGAGAGTACCTTCCAGTAGATCTCCGCGCTCTTTTCAATGGTGTGCGCCAGTCCAAAGGCTGTATCGAAGTCCGGGCCGGAGACAAACAGCCCGTGCTGCGCCCAGATTGCCGCCTGATAGGACTTCATCTTCTCGCTGGTGGCTCTGGCAATGTCCGCGCCGCCGGGAACCATCCAGGGGCACACGCCTACGCCTTCCGGGAATACCACCGGACACTCCGTGGCGCTCTGCCAAAGGGCGCGGGAGAAATCCCGGTCGGTCAGCGGCAGGACGTAGGTCAAGGCGATAATGTTGGTGGCATGGCAATGGTAAATTACCCGATTGGCTCCGTTGGTAACCGCTTTTCGGACGCTGTGATTCATGAAGTGGGAAGGGAACTCGCTGGTGGGCTTGCCGCCGTCCTCCAGGCCCCAAACGATTCGCCAGGCGTTGCCGACTTCATTGATCTCCACGATACCCAGGGAGTGTGCGGGATCAGGCTCCACGTTGCGGAAATACTTCCCGCTGCCGGTGGTGATGAAATACTCCCCTGCCAGATTCTCAGCCCGTACACCCATAGTGACCCATGGGCCGGGAGTATGGAAGCATGGGCGGCACTGGGATACATCTTCCACCGTCATCCGGTAGGTCAGATTGCCGCCGTTGCGCTCATGCCAGCCCTGTTCCCAGCCGTCCATGCACATCCGGATGAAACCCCGCATGGCTGGGACTTGCAGAATGTCCGTCATTTCCGTACCTCCAGCACCTTTTTCTCGTAATCCTTCACGGTTTCATACCATTTGCCGTCAACCGGAACGCCGCACCGGCGGCAGTATTCGTCCCAGATTTCCCCGAAGGGCAGGGTTTTCAGTTCCTCCTGCATTATCATCAGCTTTGTCCAGTCATCTGCGTCCTGCAACGCTTTCAGTTCCTCATTAGGCTGGAGCAGGGCGAACAGCAGGCTCTTTTGCAGATTCCGGAAGCCAGTGGCCCAAGCCGACAGGCGGTTGATGGAGGCATCAAAGTAATCCAGAGCGATATTCACCCGTTCTACGCCGCAGCGGACGATCTCCCGGCAGATCTCCTTGGTTTCGTCATCAAACAGCACCACATGGTCGCTGTCCCAGCGAATGGGTCGGGTGACATGGAGGGCGATCTCCGGGAAGAAAGCCAGCAGGGCGGGGATTTTGTCGCTGACGACTTCTGTGGGGTGATAGTGGCCGTTGTCCATCAGCGGGATACATTTATCTCTATTGAAAGCGGCGTAGCTCAGGGCAAACTCAGCGGAACCCACCGTGTACGCTTCCACGCCGATACCGAACACTTTGCTCTCGATGCAGGGCTTGACTTTGGCAAAATCGTAGGGTTCGGACAGGATCTCGTTAATGGCTTGCCGATAACGCTCCCGCGGCCCCATGCGGTCGCCGGGGATGTCCTTGAAACCGTCGCCTGTCCAGATATTCATCACGCAGGGCTGTCCCAGCTGCTCCGCCAGATAGCTGCTGATGCGGATGCAGGCTTTCCCGTGCTCGATCCAGAACCGGCGCGTCTCCTGGTTGGGGGAGCTGAGGGTCAGCGGGTCGCACTTGGGATGGGAGAAGAAGGTGGGGTTGAAATCGCAGCCCAAGCCGAGCTCTTTGCAGAAGTCTACCCATTTCCAGAAGTGCTTCGGCTCCAGCTTGTCCCGGTCGGCCCACTCCCCATTTTCAAAAATAGCGTAGCTGGCATGAAGATTCAGCTTTTTCGTGCCAGGACACAGCTTCAGCACCACATCCAAGTCTGCCATCAATTCCTCCGGAGTCCGGGCGCGGCCAGGGTAGTTGCCGGTGGTCTGGATGCCCCCGGTGAGGGGCTTGGAAGGATCGGTGTCAAAGCCGCGCACATCGTCCCCCTGCCAACAGTGGAGGGCAACAGGGATGGTTTTCAGACGTTCGAGGGCGGCATCGGTGTCCACATGGTAAGCGGCGTATTTTGCTTTTGCGTCCTGATAGCTCATGTTTGATCTGCCTCCATCTGTATTCTCAAATTGCCCAGGGCCGTGGCCTCGATGGGCAGAGCGATGACCTGTTTTCCCGTGGCCTCACGGGTCATCCGGTTCAAAAATTTGTTCTTTGCGCCGCCACCAACGATGTAGAGGCGGCTGTATTTTTTGCCGGTGTTCCGCTCCAGCTCCTCCAGCGCAACGCGATAACTCTCTGCCAGGGAGCGGTAGGCACAGCGGAAATAATCGCCCATTGTTCGCAGGCCGCCGCTGGTAGCGGCGTCAAAAGCCGCTTTCATGCTGGCAGGAGCTAGAAATTCAGTTGCGTTGGTGTCCACCAGCATCTGGCAGTGGCTCCCTTCTGCCGCCTGGACGATTTCTGAAAAAGAGGTTTCCGGGCATAGCTCCTTCTTCAGCTCATTTACAATCCACATGCCCATGATATTTTTCTGGTAACGGTTGTAGCCCACTCCGCCCTCGTTGGACCAGTTGGCCTCCCGGCTGGCGGTGTCGGTGATGGGCTTTCCCGTTTTCACTCCCAGCAGCGACCACGTGCCGGAGGATATGTAGGGGTGGTTGCCCTCCATGGGGATGCCCTCTACTGCTGAAGCGGTATCATGTGTGGCGCAGAGGACGACCCGGATGCCCTCGTACTCGCCTATGACTGTTCCCGGCTGAGAAAGCTGACCGAACAAAGCAGGGGGCAGGCCAAGTTTTTTTATCAGCTCTCGGTCAAACTCTCCCGTAACGGCGCTGACAAGACCGGTGGTGGTAGCGTTGGTATACTCATGGGCTTTGCTTCCGGTTAGGCGGTACATGAGATATTTCGGGATCATGAGAAAGTCCGTCACACCATCCAATCGCCCGGCCAGCTTGTCGGCATAGAGCTGATAAATCGTGTTGAATGGCTGAAACTGGATGCCGGTACGGGCGTACAATTCCTCGAATGGCACGATCCCATGTACCTGCGGAATGACCGCTTCCGTCCTGCTGTCCCGGTAGGCATAGCAGGGAAACACCGGCTCATTTCCACGTAGCAGCACATAGTCCACGGCCCAGGTGTCAATGGAAAGGCTTTCGATCTTAGGGTACTTTGCCTTTGCAGACGCAATGCCGGTTTTGACATCTGCCAGTAGCTGCTCCATATTCCAAATCAGATGTCCGTCTTCCTGCTCCACGCTGTTGGGAAACCGGTAGACCTCATCGGTCTGAATCTCGCCGTTCTCTCGCCAGCCCACAATATGGCGACCGGAGGACGCGCCAATGTCGATAGCCAAATAATATGATTTACACATAAGCAGAACTCCTTCGGCAGAGTGCTAAAACCTCTCCCGGTCGATCCACAGCCCCAGGGCGGGGTTGGGGATGAAATAAATTTCTTCTCCGTCCGGCAGGGTGTTATAGCCGGGATGCAGCCTGGCAGGGTCATACCGCCGCGCTGTTTCGTCGTAGTCCGCCGCCTGGAAGCCCACGCTCTCGATCTCCTCTTTTGAGATATTCTTCACCGCGTAGGTGATGGTAAACCGGCCGTCGGAGGAGCCGTGGATCAGGTGGGCGGCGGCGCCCATGTTGTCACGTAAGTCCTGGTTTTCCGGTTTGCTGAACTGCTCCAGTGTATTCAGACGCCCACGGTAGCCGTACTTGCGGATGAGCTGGTCTACCATCAGATCCTCTCCGAACCGGGTCACGCCGGGAGCCAGGACAATCAGCCCCCCGCCGTCGGCAATGGCCATGCGGGTGCGGTAGACCGCCTTGTTGCCCAGCCATGTGGTCTTGAACTCGGAGGGGTCCAGGTAGACTACGCATTTGGGGATGCCGTGGTCTACGAAGTCAATGTTTTTCTGCTGGGCCAGTGAGACTGCCTCCTCGAAGGCTTTCCGGGTATCTCCGATGAACAGGCCGTGGGTGCGGATGTCTCCGGCCGGGGCGGTGGTGACGGTCAGGACGAACAGGATGGGACGGTCCTCTAGGAAATGCTCCAGAGCGTAGTCGAAGAGCTTGCGCACGGGGGTATGGTCCTTGCCCATCATGCGCTCCATGCCGTAGACTGCGCCCACCATGTGGCTGGCGTTGATCATCTCGCTGCCGCCTACGCCTACGAAGAGATTCTTCGCGTGATTCGCCATGCCAACAACTTCGTGGGGGACTACCTGGCCGATGGACAAAATCAGATCGTACTTTTCGTCCATCACCCGGCGGTTGATCTCCACGCTGACGGGATCATGCCAAAGGCCCTCGGTGATCTCCTCCAGGTAGGAGGACGGGATCTCTCCCAGCTTTACTACGTCTGTGCGCCAGTTGTGGGGGATGAAGAGGTCGAATGGTACGTCTCCGAACATGGCAACGGCCTGCTCCTGTGTCACCGGTTCGTGGGTCCCCAGGGCTGGGAGGATGTCTACCTGACATCCCATGTCATGCAGGGCGTGGTAATAGACGTTGGTGATGTATCCCGCGTTGGAGTGGAAACGGGTGAAGTCTGGAGGAATGATGAGGACGTTTTTCAGCGTTCTCCCCTCTAGGGAACACAGCAGCTGGGCCTTGATCTCCTCCCGGCTGAAGCCGTCGTCTGTCTTGGCCTTGGCAAATAACTCCATGTTTACACCCCCGAGTAGGCGCTGAAACCGCCGTCCACCGGGATGACTACGCCGGTGATGAATCCCGCCGCGCCGTTGTCCAGCAGGAACAGCAGCGTTCCCAGCAGCTCCTCCGGCTGTCCGAAGCGGCCCATGGGAGTGGCCGCCAAAATCTTCTCCGTGCGGGGTGTAGGGGAGCCGTCCGGGTTCCACAGCAGGGAGGCATTCTGCTTGCAGGAGAAGAAGCCGGGGGCGATGGCGTTGACCCGGATGCCCGCCTTGGAGAAATGTACCGCCAGCCACTGGGTAAAGTTGGACACCGCCGCCTTGGCCCCGGAGTAGGCGGGGATCTTCGTCAGGGGCGTGTAGGCGTTCATGGAGCTGATGTTGAGAATGTTGCAGCCGGAGCGGTCTACCATATCGCGGGCAAAAACTTGGGTGGTCAGCAGTACACCGGTGAAGTTGAGGTTGAATACCGCTTCCACACCCTCCCGGTCCAGGTCGAAGAAGGATTTCGTTTCCGCGTCCAGGTCGCCGGGCTCGTAGTATTCCTTGTCGGTGGTGGCGCGGGCGTTGTTGCCGCCTGCGCCGTTGATGAGGATGTCGCAGGGGCCGAAGTCCCGGCTGACTTCCTCCCGGCAGCGCTCCAGGTCTTCCCTGGACAGAACGTTGCACTGATAGGCCTTCGCCGTGCCGCCGTCAGCGCGGATTTCCTCCGCCACCACTTCGGCGTTGGCTAGGGTGCGGTTCAGCAGAGCCACCTTTGCCCCGGCAGCCGCGAGGGCCTTGGCGAACACGCTGCACAGCACCCCGCCCGCGCCGGTGACCACGGCGACCTTGCCGGATAAGTCCGTTTTCAGAGGCAGATCCATAATTTTTACCCCCTTACGCCTGATAGGTGTTTGCGGTGGTGTTGCCGCCGTGGCCTGTCCAGTTGGTGTGGAAGAATTGGCCCCGGGGTGCGTCCGTGCGCTCGTAGGTGTGAGCGCCGAAGTAGTCCCGCTGGGCCTGGAGCAGGTTGGCGGGGAGGCTGGCGCTGGTGTAGCCGTCGAAGTAGCTCAGGGCGGAGGTGAAGGCGGGCATGGGGATGCCCACGCTGACAGCGTAGGCCACCACCTCACGCCAGGCGGGGATCAGGGCCTTGATGGTTCCGGCAAAATAGTCGTCCAGCAGGAGGTTCTCCAGCTCGGGGTTCTTGTCGTAGGCTTCCTTGATCTTACCCAGGAAGACGCTGCGGATGATGCAGCCGCCCCGCCACATCAGGGCGATGCCGCCGTAGTTCAGATTCCAGCCGTAGGTTTTGGCGGCGGTACGCATGAGGGTGTAGCCCTGGGCATAGGAGATGATCTTGGAGGCGTAGAGGGCCTTGCGGATGCTCTCGATAAACGCTTTTTTGTCGCCGGTGAAGGCGGGGACGCTGCGGGGGAACGCTTTGGCGGCGGTGACGCGCTCCTCCTTCATGGCGGAGAGGCAGCGGGCGAAGACGGCCTCTCCGATGAGGGTCAAGGGTACGCCCTCGTCCAGGGCGGCGATGCCCGTCCACTTGCCGGTGCCCTTCTGCCCGGCGGTGTCCAGAATGTGCTCCACTACCGTCTCACCCTGCTCGTCCTGGTAGCCCAGGATGTCGCGGGTGATCTCGATGAGGTAGCTGTCCAGTTCGGTGTTGTTCCAGTCCGCGAAGATGTCGTGCATTTCCGCGCTGGTCAGGCCCAGACCGTCCCGCATGAGCTGGTAGGCTTCGCAGATCAGCTGCATATCGCCGTACTCGATGCCGTTGTGAACCATCTTCACGAAATGGCCCGCGCCGTTCTCGCCCACCCAATCGCAACAGGGGGAGCCGTCCTCCACCTTGGCGCAGATCGCCTGAAAGATGGGCTTCACGGATTCCCACGCCGCCGGGGAGCCGCCGGGCATCATGGAGGGGCCGTTCAGCGCGCCCTCCTCGCCGCCGGACACGCCGCAGCCCACGTACAGAAGACCCTTGCTCTCCACGTACTCGGTACGGCAGATGGTGTCGGGAAAATGGCTGTTGCCGCCGTCAATGAGAATATCGCCGGGGTCCAGGATAGGGAGGAGCTGGTCAATGAGGCTGTCCACCGCCTGCCCGGCCTTGACCATCATCATGATCTTCCGGGGCTTCTCCAGGCTGTCCGCCAGCTCTTGCAGGGAGTATGTGCCAATGATGTTCTTCCCCTTGGCGCGGCCCTCCACGAATTTTGTGACCTTCTCGGTGGTGCGGTTGAACACGGCCACGGTGAAGCCCCTGGACTCCATGTTCATCACCAGATTCTCACCCATGACGGCAAGGCCCACAAGGCCGATGTCTGCTTTTTTCATTGCGTTTTCCCCCTTTTATCTCTGCACCCGGGCGTTGCCCGCGTAAATGTCCCAGATTTGCTTCTCGTCCGCGGGCTCGGCGTAGTCATTGAGACTGCTTACCGCCAGCACACCGCTGGCCCAGCCGAATTGCAGGCATTTCTCCGGTTCCCAGCCGTTCAGGACACCGTACAGCACGCCGCCGGTGAAGCCGTCCCCGCCGCCGATGCGATCCAGCACTGGGATGGGCCGGGGCTCCTCCACGATCCACTCGCCGTCCGCCAGCATCAAAGCACCCCAGAGGTGCTCGTTGGCGGAGATCACCTGCCGGAGGGTGGTGGCAAAAATTTTCGCGTTGCCGTACTTGGCTTTGACCTCGCTGACCATTCCCTTGAAGCTGTCGATCTTGGCAGCGAGATCCTTTCCGCCTGCCTCCGGGCCGGTGAAGCCCAGGCAGAGCTGGAAGTCCTCCTCGTTGCCTACCAGGATGTCGGCGGCGGACGCGATCTGGTGGAACGCCTGACGCAGCTCCGCCTCCCGGCCCTTCCAGAAGGAGGCGCGGTAGTTGAGGTCGAAGCTGACCAGGGTGCCGTATTCCTTGGCAGCCTTGGCAAGGGCCAGACAGCAGGCGGTGGTCTCCTCGCTCATGGCGGCGATGAGGCCGGAGATGTGGAGGATGGCTACGCCCTCCTGACCGAAAATCCGAGGGATGTCGAACTCGGAAGCGTTCAGCGTCCGGCCCACCTCTCCGGCCCGGTCGTTCCAGACACGGGGAGCCCGGAGGCCGAAACCGCTGTCGGCCACGTTGAACTGGTGGCGGTAGCCCCAAGGGCCGCCCTGCTCCACCTCGACGCCCTCATAGCGGATGTTTCGGGCACGGAGCTGGGCCTTGATGAACGCCGCCACCGGACTGTCCTTGACAAATTTGGTCAGGGCCAGGCACTCGCGGCCCAGGGAGGAGGCCACGTTCAGCACGTTGGTCTCCGCGCTGGTGGAGGTCATGAGAAAGCGGGTGCTGTTATGGACCGCCATGCGGTCCTCGGGGGTGATCCGCACGCCCATGCTGGTGGGGCAGGCGATAGCGTAGCGGCAGTTTGCGCGCAGTTTCAAATCCATTTTGTTACCCTCTTTTATAAATTGAAGTACCGTTTCGCGTTTTTATAGCATATATCCTCCACCAGACCGCCCAACAGGGCCGGATCATTAGGATACTCTCCGCTCTCGGCCCAACTGCCCAGCAGATTGCAGAGAATCCGCCGGAAATATTCGTGCCGGGCGTAGCTGAGGAAGCTGCGGGAATCAGTGAGCATCCCGATGAAGTTCCCCAGCAGACTCTGATCAGCAAGGCTTGTGAGCTGTTCTGTCATACCGGTTTTGTTGTCGTTGAACCACCAGGCGCTGCCGTGCTGGAGTTTTCCGGGGATGCCGGGGCCTTGGAAGGAGCCGATGAGCGTGTCCAGGAACGTGTTGTCTCCGGGGTTGAGGCTGTAGAGGATGGTGCGGGGCAGGGTGTCCGTTTTCTCCAGCTCGTCCAGCAGCTTCGCCAGCGCTCCGCCGCTGTCCGAGAGGGCGATGCAGTCAAAGCCGGTATCCGGTCCCAGCTCCGCGAAGGCCCGGGAGTTGGGGTTGCGGAGACAGGAGTAGTGGAGCTGCATCACCAGTCCCCGCCGGGCGTACTCGACCGCGCAGTGGAGCAGCAGCTCGGTCTGCCACGCTTCGGTTTCTTCCACGGTGGGAGCTTCGCCGGAGAGAACCTTCTGGAACGCTGCGTTCAGCGTGGACTCCGGGAGACGCCGGAAGCTGACGTGATCCAGCCCGTGATCCGCCGCACGGCAGCCGTGGGCGGCAAAATAGGCAATGCGATCCGACAGGGCGCGCTTCACGTCCTCAATGTTTCTGAGCGGATAGCCCACAGTCTCCAACAGCTTTTGAATGTACGCCGCAAAGCCTGGTTTGTGGAGCTGCAATGCTTTATCCGGGCGGAAGGTGGGGCAGACCTTTACCGGGAAGTTCTCATCTGCCGCCAGTTTTTTGTGCCACTCCAGACTGTCGCAGGGATCGTCCGTGGTGCCGATCATCTCCACATTGCTGCGGCGAATGAAGCCACGGGCGGTGAGATCCGGGCCATTTTGCAGCTTCTCATTGCAGAGCTCCCAGACCTCACGGGCGGTGTCCTCCGACAGGAAGCCCTCCCAGCCGAAGTAGTTTTTCAGCTCTAGGTGGCACCAGTGGACCATGGGGTTGCCGATGGCCTTCGGCAGCACCGCCGCGAATCGCCGGAACTTCTCCCAGCCGTCTCCGTCCCCGGTGACGTACTTCTCCTCCACCCCGTTGGCCCGCAGAAGCCGCCATTTGTAGTGATCTCCTCCCAGCCACAGCTGGGAGAGATCATCAAATTGCCGGTCCTCGTAGATCTCCCGCGGGTCGATGTGGCAGTGGTAGTCGATGATGGGCTGCTTTGAGGCATGATCGCAGTACAACGTCTGCGCAGCGACAGTAGTCAAGAGAAAATTCTCCGAAAGAAATGCCCGCATCTGTGCATCCCCCTTACAATGCCTGTTGATATTGATATGTTCCTGCCAGGACTTGCTTCACTTCCCCGTCAGGCAGCACGATCTCAGCAGGCATCGGTGTGACCACTTCCAGCATCGCGATCCCGTCCTGCATCTGCCAGGAAACCGCGATTTCCCCGGCACGGGAGCGGTAGCTGCCCTTGACGCTTCCCAGCCGCTCGTCCATAAAGGGCCTGATCCGCACCTTGGAAAATCCAGGTTCCAGAGGCTGAATCCCCAGAATATACCGATAATAAAACTCCCCTACGCTGCCGAAAGCGTAGTGATTGAAGGACACCATGTTGTCATCGGACATTTTGCTCTCATTCACCGTGCCGTCGGGCCGCAGCGCGTCCCAGCGCTCCCATACGGTGGTCGCCCCCCGCTTGACCTGATACATCCAGCCTGGGCACTCCTCCTGGAGCAGAAGGTCGAAGGCCAGCTTCGCCTCCCCGTTGTCCGCCAGCAGCGGCAGGAGATGCTCAGTGGCAAAGAAGCCGGTCTGCATCCCCTCGGCGTGAATTTTATCCACCAGCTTAGCAAAAACCTTATCCCAAAGTTCTCCTCTTGGAATGACAAACCGCAGCGCCATGATGTATGCGCCCTGGTAGTCGTCCGTCATCGTGCCGTCGTCCTTGACAAAAGCGGACAGATAGGCTTTACGGGTTTTCTCTAGCTGGGCTGCATATCGTTCTGCGTCCCCTGTTTTTCCGAACCGCTCCGCAGTCCAGGCCAGGATCCGAAGATCGTTCACAATGAACGCGTTGGATACCGGCCCGTTGTGCATGGCCATGAAGGCCACATCTTTCCCCATGGTCAGCCAGTCCCCCAGATTGGGGGCCAGCCATAGACCGGCGTCCCCCATCTTCCGGATCTCGCACTCCACGAAGGTCTTCATGCTCTCGTACTGCTCCCGGAGATATCTGTCTGTCCCATATTGCCAGTACAGCATCTCCGGCACGATGGTCACGCAGTTCCCCCAGCCCAGCATCGTCAGAAAGCCGATCCCGGCCGGCCCCTGGGCGGGGATGGTGGGGGCTACATAGCCCTCGGAGTTATCCATCTGACTGTACCGGATATCCTTGAGGAATTTGGCCCAGAACGCTTCCGTGTCAAAGTTGTACGCCCCCGTCAGGGCGAAGACATGCCCGTCGCCGGTGTAGCCCATGCGCTCGTCCCGCTGGGGACAGTCGGCGGGGACTTCCACATAGTTCGATTTCTGCCCCCAGACCTGATTCCGGTATAACTGATCCACCAGCGCATTGTCGCAGGAGAAGCTGCCGGTCCGCTCCATCTCGTTATAAACAGCGTAAGCGGTCAACAGGCCCGGTTCGTAGTCTGTGCCGGTGAGCTCCACATATCGGAAGCCCATATAGGTGAACCGGGGGCGGTACTTATCCGTGGATATGCCCTTATGATAGACCGTTTCCGCTTTGGCTTTCCGCAGATTGGTGGTATAGAGCGTCCCATCCGGGTTCAATATCTCACCGTGGCGGAGCTTCAGCGTACTGTCGGTCATTTTTGTTGGGTCGATCTCAATGATCCCCGCAAAATTCTGACCGAAGTCAAGGATGGTCGCGTCTCCCGCCTTTGTGACAGTCTGAACAGGGATCTCTTCCTGGATCTTTACCCCGGCAGCGCTTTCCTCCAGTACCTCCGGCACTGGCCCCGTATAGGGGATCGGCTGGATCACGCTGTCCGGCCCGCCGTCCGCATGGCAGATCTCTCCGTCATAGAATCCGGCATATTCATAAGGACTGCGTACCGCTTTTACGCTCTCATCGTCAGAGCAGGACAGGCACACACTCCCATCCGCCATTTCCATCCGCAGCACCCAGGATACCGCCGGACGCTCACCATAGATCTGGACCTTGTTGTCGCAGGTGAAACGTCCGCAGTACCATCCCTGGCCCAGGTAGACCCGCAGCAAATTTTCCTCCGCCAGAAGCGCCGTCACATCATAGACCTGATAGTGCAGATCCTTCGGATAATAGGTGTATCCCGGCGTGAACAGCAAATCGCCGATTTTCTTCCCGTTCAGCTCTGCCTCGTACACTCCCAACGCCGTGATGCTCAAAACTGCCCGTTCCACCCCGGCGGCAGGGATGCGCTGCTCAAAAACTTCTACTGTTCCTTCCTTGAAAGGACGTTCAACCGTGATAAAATGTGACCTCAAATCAGACATATTTCTCCTCCTCAAAAATGCCCGTTCAGAAATTCTGCGCTGACCTGGAAGCTCTTCACCGGCGATTTCTCCACCCAATTCCGGTGGCTCTCCAGCACCACGGCCTCCACATTGGCCCTCTTCGCCTGTTCTGCCAGAGCCTCCAGAGGCATATTCCCCGTCCCCAGCTCCGCGCTGTCGGTTTTCAGGATGGGCGTCATGGTGGGGCCGGCGAGCCGTGCGCCCCGGTCATTGATGTGCCACAGTTTCATCCGGCTTCCCAATCGCTCCATCCATTCCAGCGGATCAGCGCCGCCTTCGGCAAACCAGTAGCTGTCAAATTCAAAGTTCACCGCCGCCGGGTCTGTCTCCTCCAGCAGGATGTCGTATCCCCGCCGGGTCGAACTTACCCGCTGCAATTCGCAGTTATGGTTGTGGTAGAGGAGGGAAACGCCCTCCTTCCGCACAGCTTCCCCCGCCTTGTTCAGCCGCTCCGCCAGATCCCGTACTGTCTTCTCCTCGCCGTAGGCGAAGCGGTACATGCCCGTGATGACCGCGTATTTTGTTCCGAAATCCTTGGCTTCTGCAGCGACGGCGGCGGGGTCCCGTTCCACGCTGCCCAGATCCGTATGAAGGCTGACCACCTGTAAGCCGGAGTCCTTCACCAGGCCCTTCCAGTCCAGCTTGCCGCCCTTACCCACCGGCATACCGGCGGCCTTAGTCATCAGCCGCACCATAAGTCCCGCAGGATGGATCATAAACCCGCACAGTTCGATGCCATCGTATCCGGCGGCTTTCATTTTCTGCATCGTGTCCCGCGCTTGGGCTTCATTGTTCATCACCGTTCCCAGCATGAATTGCTGGACCGCTTTGACCGCCATCGTCACCCCTCCACGTTCATCAAGAATTCCATAAGCTGCCGTTCTAACTCTGGTCCCCACCAATCCCGATATCCGGCTTTGGTAGGATGGATCTTGTCATACATATATAGCGCCCGCTTATCTTCAGGAATGTCATTGAACACATCATCTGTCCAGATATCCAATACGCCAATGCCCCATTTTTCTTGAATTTCTAATAGCCTTGCCACCATAGCGGCATAAGCCTCGCTGTCAAAACGGGCATTGGTATAAAATACTGTCGGACAGCCCCAGGTCTCTTGTGCGTAGCAAATAATGTATTCAATAGCGCCGGTAATCGTTCCTGTATCGAAGTCTGTCAATGATTTTCCATCGCTTAATTCTCCCAAAGGCATTTCTTTGGAAGCGTCATTTGTGGAAAGCTGACAAACCAACAAATCAATTTGCTCCGATGCAGACACGTTGTTCAGCATCCGCTGGATATATGATTTGGCGCCGTTGTCCACCAATGTGGTTCCATCTACCGCCTCTTTGATGCTTTGACAGCCCATTCTGAAAGAAAAATATTCCGGCAGAGAGTTGTGAAGCGAAGATGCACCATTTGTAACAGAGGAACCCAGGAAAAGGACTGTTTTGTTGTCTAAGGGACTTCTGTCCATTCTCTGAAGCTGAGTAAAATCATATTCGGCGGCATTGCCGGACATAGCTGCCAATCGTTTCTCTCCTAATGCTTTCATGGGGCCGAAGTTGTACCGCCAACCGATAAATGTCCACTGAACTGCCAAAAGGACGGCAACCGTCGGGACAGCGATTTTTAGAATTTTTCCTTTTTTTGAACCTTTTTCAGTTCGGCTCATAACGTTTTACCCCTCTATTTCAAAAACTTTGCCCACCGTCACACCGCCCGGTCCATAGCTGTCCACGGCGATGTAATAGGTTTGCCCGGCATTGACCATGCTTAGATCCAGTTCTGTGCTGCCGATGACCTGCCAGCTGTTATACAGCTTTTCTGGCGCAATGCCGTATCGGATGTTGTACCCATCTGCTCCCGGCACGGCGTTCCATGTCAGCAGAATGTTCAAGCCGTCTCCGCTGCGAACCGCCGTCACGCCGTCCGCCTGCCCCGGCGCATCCCCCTGGGCGGGGCCAAAGGCCCGCAGTCCGCTGACCGCCGGTACGCCTTCAAAGGGGATCGCAAAATCTCGCAGCCGCAGATAGCGCACCTCCAGCGCCTTCTCCGGCATCCAGAAACGGTGAGCCCGGTCGCTGCCCTCATTTCGGGTGTCCAGCAGTGCGAACCATTTCTCACCGTCCAGCGAACCCTCCAGCAGATATCCTGTTTTCTGTGCCTGCACAAAAATATGGCGCGCACCGGTCTGGTTGGGGACCATCTGCTCCGCCGGGACATCCTGAGCAGGCATTTTGTGATCTGCCAGATTGATCTGAACCGCCGTGACTTGCCGCACCGCGCCCAGATCCACCTGATACCAAGGTGCGGCATCCTCCTCCTTCGCCGCCCACCAGGTACGGATATTCTCATCCGTCCCCAGCTCGGGGCCAAAGCCCTCCTGAGCGCTGGACGCTTTCGTCTTGCACCGGCAGGACAACAAGTGCAGCCTGGGAGCGGCAGCGTCCATATCCGTCCGAACGCCCTCCGGGAGAATAAAGGGATAATCCGCGAAGTGCTGATTGCAGTGCAGCATCCCGTCCTCGTCAAAATCGCAGGGAAACAGCCCTATCCGCCGCTCGAAGCTCTCGTTGACGCTGACCCGCATGGTGGAGGCGTGCCACCAGTTGCCGTACTTATCCTGGATAGTACTCCCATGTCCCGCCGAGGTGATGAATCCGCCGGGCTTGGAGGAAAAAGGATTGTGGATCTGGTAGGTAAAGGGACCCAGGGGTTTGCCGGAGACATACACGCCGTCGGCGTATACGTTGCACTCCGTACCGGGAGCGGCATATTGCAGATAATACTTCCCCCTATACTTCGTCATAAATGCGCCTTCAATAAAGGGTTTTGTTCCGACATATTGCCGGATGAGCCGCTCCATCTCTGTGACCGGCTCGGAGAGATTATTGTTCTCCCCCTTCCGTTCCCAGCCATGATGTGCCTCATCCTCGCCGAACATGGCCTGCCGCTCCCCGATGGGCAGCATGGTCTTGGGGTCAATCTCAATGCCCCATATAGGTTCCTTGTTAGTGCAGCCCCAGTAAAAATACACCCGTCCATCATCATCCTCGAACATATCCGGGTCCCAGAAATCAAAGGGGGTGGTTAGGGGCTGGAAGGGTTCCGTCAGCGGGTTCGTGCTGGCGTAGAAAGTACAAGGTTCTCCCCGCCGGGAGGCGCTGAACACCACCCGCCCGCCGATGGAGCGCACATCCGGAGCGTAGTCATAGATGGGCAGTTCCGGGGTCTCCTTGAACTTCCAGTCCGCCAGATCGTCGGAGTACCAGAATCCACCGGACATGGAGGCAAACAGATAGTAAGTGTCCCGAAACAGCAGCAGCGTGGGATCCGCCGCCTCCCGCGCCAGGGAGTATCCGCCCATAAGACTGGTGCGGTATTGATAGCGGTATTCCAGATCCAGCGGATTGCAGATCCATTTCTCCATAATGTACTCCTCCTCAATTTGCCTTTTTGATACCTTGGAGAACGCGGTTGAGTTGTTTGATGCTTTCTTCATCAATATTCCCTGCCTGCTTAAGCAGGCTTACCAGGGTCATGCGCCCCATCATCCGCTGGAGGGCGGGATTGTCCTTCACGCTCTCCGCCACATCGCCCCGGCTGGCGGACGCCTGGGCCATCATCCGGTCAATGATTGCCCCTGCCTCCGGGTTGGAGCGCAGTTCTGCCAGAGTATCGGAGATGGAGTAACAGCCGGGATCGATCTCCTGGTCAAACCAGTTGGTGACGGCACTGGCCTCCTTGTTGAAGATGTACTCCGGATTGGATTCCTCTGCCTTTCGTACCAGCATGATACTGCATACATCTCCTGAACGGGCCTCGATAGAGTGTTCGCCAGTGATGGGCACGCGGAAGCGGAATACGGTCCTCCCCTCCTGACTGGCCAGCAGGCGGCCGTCCACATAAAGACTGACCTCGCTCTGGTTGGAGTAGACCTTGATCTCCGTCAGCGGCTCCGTCCGGTCCACATACCGGCTGCCGCAGAGGTGGACGAAGGGCTCCGTCTTGTTCCACGCGGCCTTGTAGAGGTAGAAGGCGTCCTTCTTGAGCTTCCGGTCAAAGGTGACCAGCCCCTTCTGGTTCTCCCCGTGCTTGCCGCCCTCGTCACGACCATCGGCGGCGAAATCGAACAGGTTCCACACATGGGTCGCCCACAGCCAGGGCCGCTCCTCGATCATCTTCAGCATGTGCTCATGGTAGAGGGCCTGATAGCTCTCTGTGTAGTCCCCGCGCTCCGGAGCGGCGGACTGATATTGGGGGTTGGCGTCCGCGCCGTACTCGGAAAAGCCGATGCAGCGGTCGGGGTACTTCCTATGGAACTCGTCGAAAAACTCCTCATTCTGCTCCAGCTCTCCCAGGTACCAGCCGAAGTACAGGTTGTAGCTGTTTACGTCCGGGATGTCCAGAATGGGGCTGTCCGTCTCCAGCATGAACACATCCGCCATGGTGGTAGGCCGGGTCTTGTCTATGCGGTGGCACAGCTCGTTGAGCAGCCGGTGGTTCTCCAGCAGATCCTCATCCACCGCGCTGGCGGCGGTGATCTCATTGGAGAGTCCCCAAACGGCGATGCTGGGGTGGTTATAGCACTGAGCCACCAATTCCTCCATCTGGCTGAGGGTGTTGGCCCTGCCGTTTTTTGTATGCATGGTGATGTAGGGGATCTCCGCCCAGACCACGATGCCGTTTTCATCGCAAAGATCATAGAACTCCTGGGCGTGCTGGTAGTGGGCCAGCCGGAGGGTGTTGGCCCCGATCTCCCGGACGATGGCCATGTCCTCCCGGTGCATCTCCATGGTCAGGGCATTGCCCGCCCCCTTCCGATCCTGATGACGGCTGACGCCCCGGAGAGGATAGCTGCGGCCATTGAGCAGGAAGCCCTTCTGGGGATCGATCTCAAATTTCCGGCAGCCGAACCGGGCGGACACCTGATCCCCACTGGGCAGCGAGGCGGCGGCGGTGTAGAGATACGGGTCTGTCACGCCGTCCCACAGCCGGACGTTTTCGATGGTAAACACCGCCTGGGCATGGCCGTCCACCGGAGAGACCGTTCTGGACTGTCCCGCCGCGGCGATGGTCACATCTCCTTCGCCCGTCTGCCAGGTCTCCACGATCACCTGGGCGGACTTTTTCTCCAGATCCACCACCGGCGTTACCTTGATCCCGGGCGCGCCGCAGTAACTCAAATCAAAATGCGCCCGCGGGACGCAGATCAGCCGCACCTCCCGGTACAGTCCGCCGTAAAAGGTGAAATCCGCCTTTTGCGGGTACACCCGGTCGTTATCGCTATTGTCCACGGAGACGGCCAGGGTGTTTTTCTCACGCATACATCCGGTAAGGTCCACCCGGAAGGCAGAGTAGCCGCCCTCGTGGCGGGCCAGTTTTTCACCGTTGAGGTACACCTCCGCCGTCATGGCGGCTCCGGAAAATTCCAGCCAGGCTTCGCCGCCCTCCTCCAGAGCGGGGCGGTCCAGCTCACGGACATACCAGCAGGTCCCCCGGTAATAGTCGTTGCCGCCGTCCTGGCCGTCGGCGGCGTTCCAGGTGTGGGGCAGCGTTACGGTTTCGCCGGATGCCTTGGCGGCCTCCAGCGGGCCGGCGGCGGTCTTGACAAAGGTCCAGCCGGTGTTGAGCAGCATAATGGTTCGCATATGGTTCCTCCTTGTTGAAAAGAAGCGTATTTTCTGATATGATGTGTGCAAAGGGGGGCTCAAGTATGGATGTTTCGCAGAATATTGAACTGTTTCAGGAGCTCATACGCTGCGGCGGGGAGATCAGTCTGTGGCAGTATGACGGGGAGGGAAACCTGCTTTCCTCCAACTGTCCGGAGGCGGCGATCTTCGACACCGCATTCTCCCTCTCCGGCTCCCGGGCCCGGATGCTGACTTACGCCGCCGCCCAGGACGCGCCGGTACTGCTGGGCACAGAGATGGGGTTGATATGGGGCGCAGCCTTCGAGAAGCGGGAAGGGAGGTTCGTCCGGGCGTATGTGCTGGGGCCGGTATTCTTCTCCGATACCGCCGTCCGGCAAATCAAGGACGGACTGGCGTCTTACCAGGGTTCGGAAGTCTCTATCGCCTGGAAATCCCGCTTTATGCAGAGCCTTGCCCAAGTGCCGGTTTCCCAGCATGTCGTCTTCTCCCGCTACATTCTGATGCTCCATTACTGTCTGACGGGAAAACACTTACAGGCCAACGATCTGAGCATCCTGAACGCTTCTCCCAGTTCTGCCGGCAGGCAGGGATCAGGCTTCCACCGCGATCGCTATATCGTATGGAATACCGAACGGGCACTTTTACAGATGGTGCGCAACGGTGATCTCAACTACAAAACCGCTTTTCACCATTCCTCCATGGTCAGCAACGGCGTCCCGCTCCAGGGCGGTGCGCCCCTGCGGCAGGCAAAGACCTCCGTGATCGTTTTCTGCTCCATCGTCTGCCGGGCCGCCATGGAGGGCGGGCTGTCCCCTGAGGAAGCTTACTCCCTTGGGGACGCCTACATCCAGAATGCGGAAAATGCAAAGACAATGGATGAGCTTACCGCCATATCCGTTATGATGTACGATGACTTTATCCGCCGGGTCCATCGCTGCCGGAGCGATCCTGCCCGTTCGGAAGCAGTACAGAAATGCTGTGACTATATCGAAATGAATCTGGGGGAGAAGATCCGCGCTTCTGATCTGGCTGCTCTGGCAGGCTACAGCGAATATTATATCACCCGGAAGTTCAAAGAGGAAACGGGGTATTTCATCAATGACTACATCAAATTTGCCCGGATGGAGCGGGCCAAGCTGCTGCTGCAAAGCACGGATCTGTCCATACTGGAGATCGCAGGACAGTTGGGTTTTGCTACCCGCAGCTACTTCAGCCAGGCATTCCGGGAGATCACCGGTATGACCCCCACTCAATTCCGTGAACAGAAGCGGTGATCATTTCAAATTTTCTTCAATGACCTGGTGCCGGGCAGCGGCTTTCTTATCCGCGATCCGCTTCTGCACCTCCACCATCTCCGCCTTGTCCAGCTTGCAGAACCGCATGGCGGCCAGGGTGGCCAGCCAGCCAAGGATCGGCAGTCCAAACTTGACAAACATGGTCATCCAGAACAGCGCTGTGGTCATCTCGTCGCCGGGCTGAGGCAGAGAAGTGGTATAGCCGATGACGGCCACGCAGGAGGTGGCAATGACAGCTCCGAAAGCGGAGATGATCTTGTCGATGAGACTGTAGACGCCTGTAACCACAGCGGGGACGTACTTGCCGGAACGATCCAGTTCATAGTCGATGACATCCGCCATAAAGGCGTTGCTGGCAGTGGTGATGCACATCATGGAGCCGCTGAGAGACAGGTTCAGGATGATGTAAAGGATCATCATGGGCCCCATAACGGCGATCTGCCTGGGGTCACCGACAGCAAAGAACAAAATTGTGACCGCTGCTATGACCATACATATAGTGCTCCAGGTGACGATTGTCTTCTTGCTGCCGAACTTCCCCGCGTACTTGGCGCCTACGATAGCGAACAAGATAGAGGGCAGCATACTCACTGCCTGTAAGGTAGTGGCGATCCCCATGTTGCCGATAACAATGCCGAAAAGCAGGGTGTTGATGACGGCCTGAGAATTGGTCTGCGTAGCCAACTTATCGGTTGCCTGGGCAACGATATAGCACTGGAGGGGGCGGTTGCCCTTCAGAACGGAAGCCATGTCCTTGATCTTCAACGGTTCCCGCTTTTTGCTGACACCAGTGAAGTTCTCCGGCTTGTCAAAGGCGCTGACGCCGATGCACACCAGCACAATGCCTACCGCGCCCATGCCGATGCACACCCAGCACGCGGCGGAGAGAAACGCCTGGTTGTACTGTCCGCCAAACATGGGCAGCAGCACCATGTTCAACACGATCATCATGGTCATGGGAACCAGGTAGTTAAAGGCGGTGGTCCACACGCCGATGAGGGGCCGCTGCTTGGGGTCGTTGGTCATGATGGCGGGAATGGTCTGGGCGGTCATATTAGTGATGGTGTAGCCGATGATGTAAATCACGTACAGGACTGTAAACATCACCCAGCCGAAGCCCTTGCTGCTCATGAAGTTGAACATGCACAGAAGCGCCACGGCCTCAATGAGGAATCCGCCCACCAACAGTACCCGCAACTTGCCGAAACGGGTATTGACCTTGTCGTAAAGAAAAGCCAGCAGCGGGTCGGTGACTGCGTCCAGAATACGGGTAGATGTGAGGATGTACCCCAGCGCGATGGTACCGACGCCGTAGCCGATGCTGGCGCTGTAGCTGGCCATGCCGATGAGGGAATAGACGCTCATACCTACAAAGCCGTTGCAGGCGTACAGGATGATCTGCCAGAGCTTCGCTTTGCGGTACTGGACGCCGTCGATTTCGCTTTGGGTCGGTTTTGATTGCCTTGCCATAATCGTTTTCCTCCAATAATTTAATTTCCCGGCTGATTCGGGGGTGTTCTGCATTCATTATAGAGGTTGTCGCTGAGACGGCGAGGTTGAAAATCTACAAAAAGAGTTGAAAATTCGCTTTCTTTTGGAAAGGAAACGAATTTTCAACTCTTTTTATCAATTATTGGTTCCGCTGATTCTAAAAATACGATAGACTCTCCAATAGAAATGTCCTAAAACACTTAAGGAGGCTACATCATGAAAAAATTTGCACCGGACTTTTTACTGGGAGCAGCCACCGCCGCCCATCAGGTGGAAGGCAATAACATCCACAGCGACAACTGGGCGCAGGAACACATGGAACACACCAGTTTTCTGGAACCCAGCGGGGACGCGGTAGATCATTATCACCGCTATGAGGAGGACATCAAACTCATGGCCGGGGCTGGACTGAACGCCTATCGTTTCTCCATTGAGTGGGCCAGGATCGAACCGGAAGAAGGTAAATTTGACGAAACCGAGGTGGAACACTATCGCAAGGTCATTCGCTGCTGCAAAGAAAACGGTATAGAGCCCATCGTCACCCTCCACCACTTCACCAGTCCCAAGTGGCTGATCTCAAAAGGAGGCTGGGAGGCGGAGACCACCCCGGCAGACTTCGCCCGCTATGCCCGGTACATCATGGAGCGTCTGGGCGGAGAGTTAAAGTATGTCTGCACCATCAACGAAGCCAATATGGGGATACAGGTGGCGGCGATCGCCAGGCGGTACATGCAGCAGATGATGGCCAAGGCCGCTTCCGCACAAACAGACGGCACGGTACAGATGGGCATCAACCTGGAGAAAATGATGGCCAATCAGAAAGCCGCTACAGAGGAGTGTGTGCGGGTATTCGGCGTGGAAAAGGCGGAAAACTTCACATCTCCTCGGACAGAGCGCGGCGACCAGCTGGTCATGGAAGCACATAAGGCCGCCCGTGCCGCCATCCGGGAAGTCTGTCCCCAGGTGAAGGTGGGCCTGACTCTGAGCCTCCACGACATCCAGGCCCTCCCCGGCGGAGAGGAAAACGCGGCCAGGGAGTGGACGGAGGAATTTATCCACTATCTGCCTGCTGTTCAGGACGATGATTTCCTGGGCGTGCAGAACTACACCCGTACCCGCATGGATGCCTCCGGCTCTCTGCCCGTGCCGGGGGGGGCGGAAACCACGCAGATGGACTATGAGTTTTACCCGGAGGGGCTGGAACACGTGATCCACAAAGTGGCGGAAGATTTCAAGGGTGAACTGATCGTGACGGAAAACGGTATTGCTACCGCAGACGATGCCCGTCGGGTGGCATTTATCGAAACAGCTCTGAAAGGAGTGCAGCGCTGCATCGCGGACGGCCTTCCCGTGAAGGGATATTGCCATTGGAGCCTGATGGATAACTTTGAGTGGCAGAAGGGCTATTCCATGACCTTCGGCCTTATCTCCGTAGACCGGCAGAGCGGACAGAAACGTACCCCTAAACCAAGTCTGGCTTACCTGGGTTCCTGGCGGGGATAATAGCAGCAGATCGGAGCGGTGCTTTTGCGGGCAACGCTCCGATTTGCTGTGTGAGCGCCACTTGGCCGCACCTTTTCGCTAGGCTGCCGATGCTATTTGTCACATCCTTTTTTGCGCGCCTTTACCAATTCTATCGCTTCCTTGCCGGTTGAATGTTCTATAACCATCTCCAGCATACACAGCGGCTCCCACTCCTGGTCGATTACCTGAGCGCGGTGTTCCACCGTATCGTCCGGTGCATATTTGGCTGCCAGCTTTTCGATGGCGGCCCGCTTCTCAGCGGGATCTTCCAGAATGCGGACAGTACCGAACGCAATGACGCTCCTAAAATAGGTCGTATACGCTTCAGGGACAATCTGATCCTGTTCTACTATGCAGAAGGAAGCCCTGTTGTCCCGCCGAATGGCGTCCAGTTTATGACCGGATTTCGCACAGTGGAAGTAAAGTCGGTCTTCAGCAAAAACGTAGCTGAGCGGAACCGCATAAGGGTAACCGGCATCGCCCGAAAGGGCCAGCACCCCGCTCGTCCCTTTTGTCAAAATGGCGGCGCATTCTTCCGGCGGCAGCGCCTGCTTTTTCCGCCGCATTTCTCGAAACATATTGTTGGTACCTCCTGACAAATAAAAATCGTCTGGCTCCATTCCTGCTATGGCCTGACGGAATGAAAGCAGACGTTACCCGGCGGTAATTACCTGATCTGTCCCCAATGTATCACGCCGCGGGCGGAAAGTCAATCTTGTTTTCAGAACCTTCCCGCCCTGCGCTCCGTCCGGTTTTCCCTCCGATATTTCGGACGCTTTGTAGTCTAGGCAGAACAGCCGGAAAACGCTACAATAAAACCACGGAGCAAATCCGGCACATATTGATGAGGAGGAAAAACAAATGGCGCTTTCTGTTGATACCAAGGTAAAAGAGCTGATGAAGAACGAGGCGGCGGCCGATCTGCTGGAGAAATTCAGCCCCGGCTTTAAGACCAACCCCCAGATGAAGCTGGTGGGCGGACTGACCTTCCGCAAGCTGGCCAGCTTTCCCCAGGCGGGCCTGAGCCCGGAAAAGGTGGAGGAGATCGACGCCGCGCTGAAAGCCCTGGGCGAGTGACACCTTTTGCGATCTGAAGGCCCATGATAAAACCGCTTCCCTCCTGTTCGGCGGGAAGCGGTTTTTCTATGTTGTACCGCTCTGCATGGCCTCCTGGATCTGCATGGCCTTCAGCAGGATCTGGAGCCGCAGGCGTTCGTCCGGATCTTGCAGATCAATTCCCAACTCCCGCTTGATACGGGCGATGCGCTCCAGGAGGGTGCTGCGGTTGATATACAAACCGGCGGTCGTCTTGGTAATGCTCATATTTTTCTCCAGATAGGTTCGCAGAGTCTCAATATAGCTGACATTGGAGGCCGCATCATGATCCACAAGCCTCCGGAAGCCATCGGAATAGTACAGCTCCAACGGAAAACGGCCCAGGGCGTTGGTGATCAATTCCGTCAGCGCGTAGTCCTGGAACAAATAGAAATGCTCACCCGGAGCAAAGATCCTGCCGTTTTCCAGGGCGGAACATGCCTGGAGGTAATACAGCTGGGCGCTGTAAATGTCCTGAAAGGGGTCGCTGATGCCGATGTCAAAGTTCAAGGCCGCGAACATAGGCGTAACATATTCCCGGAACACCTGGAGGTAACTTTTGCCCTTTTCCAGCAGTGCGCCGGTCTCAACGAAGCACACGATGGCCCCGTCCTGCTCGAAGGCGGCGCTGTTGGGAAAGGTCTTTTCCACCACGCTGCACATATAGCCGATGGGCAGCTGGGCCAGACGGCGGCTGAACTGTGTTTTGGTACAGATGAACTCCTGACCGCTTTGCCGGCCCTCCAGCACCCACTTCTGCTCCATATCACTCAGACCGTTCACCAGCCCCTGCAAAATGGAGCGCAGGGAGCTGCGGCCCCCGGCGACTGCGGAGGAGTACCGCCGCAGAGCCAGCTCGATCATACCCGCCAGATATTTCGCCAGCGCATCGTCTGAGGGCCGATGCTCCCGCTGGCGGTAATCTACGATCAGACAGCCGCTGTAGACTTTGTCCTGGAAGAGATTGACGCACAGGGTGCTGCTGTCCAGAATGTTGATGAGCATGGCGTCCGTCTCATCCGTGGACAGTTCCCCGTGTTCCAGGAACTCGCTCAACAGCGGTAAAGGCAGGTCCCCATCGTCAGGATGGCGGAATAGGGCCTTCTCCCACTCCGCCAGACCGATGCCGGAGTAGTCGCTGTGGACCAGAAAGTGGAAGTTTGCGTCCAGCACCAGGATGGGATTGCCAAAAATCTTCTGACTGCACAAGGCCATATCCCGGACCTGCCCGCTGGTATTCAGGATGCTTTGCAACTCCTCGCTCCAGGCATCGTATTTGTTGTAGATCTCCGTCAGGAGATTGAATACCAGCGAAAGCTCCACCTTCTCCGTGATCTGGAGCACACCGCACTGCTCCAGGTAATAGGGCAGATACATGCTTTTCCCAATACAGAGGATGGCCGCCCCTTTTTCAATCGCAGGTCGTTTAGGCAGCTGCTCGCTCCGCAGCAGGTATAGCTTCCCGGCGTAGAAGGTACGTCCCGTGCCCAGATAGTGCTCCGGGCGGCCCAGATGAAGGCCCTTTTCCCGGATGCCCAGTAGCCGGACCGGGAACTGATCCCGCAAATTGTCAAAGATGATTTCCACGTTCAGTTTCATGATGCACGCACCCTTTCACAGCAAACAATCTACTGTGTATAGTGATATTTTACCACAAACATTTTTGATGGCAAGATGGTTGCTGTTGAAATTGCTGAATTTTGTACCCGTCAAACCGGTCGGATTTTGTCAAAGAAAACCGGCCGGTTTGACGGGTATCCTCCAAAGCACCCAATTTTGTCAGGACAGACACACGGACTATCGTGCGAAATAAACAAAAGGTGCAGCCTCCTGCGGGAGCCGCAGGAACAGTTTCCTACCCAATAGATGGTCGGTTTGGGGCAAAAAAATCCTGCCGCTTTGTGGCCTTTCTGAAGGGCGCATTGACCGCTATAATTTGATGTATCAATGGCGATGCTGTTGAATTGAATTGAGGAGGAACGACTATGGCACTATTGGACAAACAGGAAAGCCGGCGGTGTGTGGAGACCGTCTGGGGCAAGCTGATCCCGGAGAAGGAGGCGTATGACTATGCTGTGCGGCAGATCGCATCGTTCTGCGCCAATCTGTTCCAGGTCATGCGCATCCTGGAACCGGACTTTGAGAAGCGCACCAGCGCGATCTGCGACATCTCCTACATGATGAACATGTCCGCCTGCAGCGACGAGTACCTGAAGGATTTCTTCGATGAGTGGAACATCCCCGAATTCTGCAAGAAGGATGCCTGGCTGGGAGGCATCTTCGGCGACTCCGGCGACGAGTATGAGAATATGGCGGGCCGGGTCATCCAATTCACCCACGACCGGGTGGAGAAGGAGCTGGACACCTGCCCCTGGGACATTGTAGGCGCGGAGCTGTGCAACATGACTACCGCCATGTTCACCGCCAACTTTGACCTGGCCAGTAATGGTCAGAACGAAGTGGCCTTGAACATGTGCGAGGCCCGCGGCTGCGGCGACTGTCACTGCCGGGTAGTGGCGGAGCGCCGGGACAAGTACGGCCTGGAGAAGCAGGGCTGGATGGATCACATGCAGCAGCCCGTGGATCCCGTCCACAATACGCCCCGTGAGCGCATGGTTCGGGAGGGCCAGATCCACCGCAACGACTGCTACAGCCAGGCTTTTGGCGAGGAAAAGAGCTTTGAGTGGGCCTACCGCTGGTGCATGGAGAAGGGCTGGGTATGGTGCATCGCTTTCCCGCTGATCGCCATCCGGGATATGGCGGAAAGCGACGAGGAGTTTGAGCGCATTTTCAAGATCGTCTTCTCCACCGCCGGAAAGAACGCCTTTATCGAGCCCTTCGCCATTGAGGGACTGCGCTCCTGGCTGGGCGTGCCTCACGAGATCGGAAAGAACGATCCCCGGCTCATGGGCGGCTACATCAAGAACGTGCTGGACTGCCAGCTAGTTCCCTGTGAGCTGGAGCGGTTCACAAAGGACGAGGTGGTCATCAAGGTGGATACTGAGACCTTCAACGGCCGCTTCCCCATGGCCCCCATCGACGAGTTGACCACCGGCTATGAGACGCTGTGGCATAATGCGGTGAAGACCATGGTTTCCCCGGAGTGGTCCTGCTGGTTCGATGGCAAGGACGATGAGTATATGTATATCAACGTAGGCCGCAAGATCGACAAGCGGATGATTTAAGAAGGGAGGGCGCAGAAAATGTTGTTCAAAGAAGATAAGGCCGCGCGCGCACAGCACCAGGCCGTCCGTGAAAATGCTGGCTGGTACCGCTGGACCCATGATCTGGTGGAGGTCAAAGGCAAGGATGCAGAGAAGTTCCTGGATCGTCTGTTCGTGGGCGCTATTACCAAGACTCCTGTGGGACGAACCAAGTACACCACCATGCTCAATGAGGACGGGAAGATCATTGACGATACGATCGTCATGCATACAGGCGAGGAGCATTACTGGGTCTCCACCCTCTACGCTCCCCAGTTCATCAGATGGGCGGACGCCCATAAGTCCGGAGAGGAAGTCTCATACGAGGATATCACGAAAACAGTGGACATGTACGCCGTTCAGGGCCCCAAGTCTCTGGAAATCATGAACGCTCTGGTAGCCGCTCCCGTGGACGGCCTCAAGCGGTTCGCAGTGGAGGACAACAAAATCGGGGACATTGCCGTCCAGATCCACCGTTCCGGTTTCACCGGTGAGCTGGGCTATGAGATCTACTGCAAAATCGAGGACACGCAGGCGGTGGAGGACGCTGTCCGGGCAGCCTGCGGCAAGTTCAGTGCCCCCGAGCTGACCATCCTGGAGGTCTATGTTCGCAGTCTGCCGGTAGAGAAAGGCTTTGCCTTGCGGCAGGATATGTACGGTCTGACTCCCTACGAGTGCGGCCTGGATTGGTCTGTAAATCTGGACAAGGATTTCATTGGCAAGGACGCGCTTGTAAAGGCCAAGGAGGAAGGGCCTAAGTATAAATTGGTAGGCTTGGAGTATCTGGCGGAATCCTACGAGGACATTGCCCAGAAGGAGATCGTTTACCGCTACGGCGTACCCTGCGGCTTCGTCCGTGCGGCGATCTACGGCTACACCGTGGAGAAAAATATCGGCTTCGCCGTGATTGAAGCGAAGAAGGCTATCGCAGGCGAGCGTGTGACCGTGGGGAGCAACGATTCTCCCGCCATTATCACCGAGAAGCACTGGTTGTAAGGAGGAAGAGAACATGCGTCTTGAGAACAAATCCATCGTCGTGACCGGCGCGTCCGCCGGTATGGGTCATGCCATCGTGGAACGATTCGCTCAGGAGGGGGCCAATATCATCGCCGTAGCCCGGCGGCTGGATCGACTGGAGGAGCTGTCGGCATCCTTGAAGGATGCCCCCGGTCGGGTAATCCCCTGTCAGGGCGATATGGGAGATCCGGAGACCAGCGTGCGGATGATCGACCTGGCAGTGAAGGAATTTGGCCGCTTGGATGTGCTGGTGAACAACGCCGGCATTATGGATGACAACACCGCGGTAGGCGACGTCTCTGATGAGATGCTCCACGAGTTGTTTCGGGTGAACACCTACGGCCCCATCTATGCCATGCGTAAGGCGGTACAGACCTTCATCGCCCAGGGTGAGGAGCGGGGGAACATCATCAACATTACCTCCGTGGGCGCAGTCCACCAGACTGCCGGTGTTGCCTACTGCGCCTCCAAGGCGGCGCTGTGGGCGGCCACCCGCAATACCGTCTTCATGTACGAGGAGCAGGGTATCCGCTGCAACGCCATCGCTCCCGGCGGCGTGCTGACGGATATTCCTCTGGTGATGCCTCCCGCCAATGAGTTCGGCTTTGGCCGCACCAGCGCCCTGCTGGCCCACTCCCCTGAGATGGGGATGCCGGAGGACATCGCCAATGCGGCGCTGTTCCTGGCCAGCGACGAATCCGCCTTTGTCAACGGCGCGGTGATCACTTGCGACCGGGGCTGGACCAGCTTCTGAGCGATTTTTGCATAAGCATTGCGGGGAATACGGTGCGCCGTATTCCCCGCAGCCATAACACAGGAGGTGAAGTAACTATGGATACGCAGGAACTATTTGGATACAGCGGGAAGAAGGTACTTGTTTCAGGTGCGTTTTCCGGTATGGGCCGGGCCGCCGCCAGATTGCTGTCTCAGCTGGGAGCGGAGGTGTATGTGGTCTGCCGGCGAAATGGACGTCACAATGCGCTTGATTTCCCAGTGAAACAGGTGCTGTACGCCGATTTTGGTGTGAAGAAAGACCTTGACGAGCTGGCGGAAGTGCTTCCGGACAATATCTTTGCCATGTTCCTTTGCCACGGTATTGCCCTGAACAGCGATGGTTCCAATACCATGGAGGTACAGAAGGTGAATTTTCTGGGACACAAGTATTTTCTGGAGAAGGCGCTGAGCAAGATAGCGGATCAGGGGTCGGTCAACATCATTTCTTCTACCGGTGGATTTGACTGGCAGAGCAATTTCCACAGCTGTATGGAGGTCATCAATACCCAGACGTATGAGGACGCGCTTGCGTGGTACGAAAACCACCCGACGGAAATCGCCAGCGGTTATGTTTTTTCCAAGCAGTGCCTTTGCGCCTATGTGAAGGCCAAGGTTCATGCACCGGAGTTCATTGACCGAAAAATTCGTTTGAACGCCATCAATCCTGGCAACACGACGACCGGCCTGACGGACGATTTCAATCGGGGAACGTCTCCTTCCGGAAATGCTGAGGAAGGAAAGGCTGTGATCGAGGCGCTGTTTCTGGACAGTTGGAATGGCTATTGGGCTGAACCGGAAGATATGGGATATCCTTTAGTCGCCATCGGCAGCCAGATTTTTAGCTATATGAGTGGGCAAATCATTTATCTTGATTATGGAATGAGCAGCGTGTGGGAGATCGATGCCTTAGATCCCTAAACTCCGCGCATGGCAAATTTTGCCGCAATGCCCTCACAAAAATCGATTATCAAGGCGGCGATCTCCTCCGGAGGTTCCCGCATCCCATCCCGCAGCCATCGCTGGATCACACTGCTGCTGCCGCCCGCTAAAAATGCGAAACCGGCATCCCGCCTTACCATGGAACGGTCATCTTTCTGCACAGGACCGAGCCATTGTTCCATGTAGAGAAAGCAACGTCCTGACAGCCGTTGGATAAATCGCTGCCCGCTCGCTGGCGTATTCAGAGCCTGGATCAGTGTGCTGTTATCACGCAGGGTATTTAATATGGCCGTCAGCGCCGCCTGCGCACCGGCGGCTTCGATGGAGGCAAGCATCTTCTCAAACTCCCGCAGCCCCTCCTCCTCAATTTTGTCCAACAGGTCATAGCAGTCCTGATAGTGCTTATAGAAGGTTCCCCGATTGATCTCCGCCTTGTCGCAGACCTCTTTGACGGTGATTCTGGAGATAGGCTTCTCCTTCAATATGTCCAGGAAGGCATCCTGGATGACTTTGCATGTGTATCGCACACGGGCATCAGTTTTCATGATCCTGTCCCTTTCATCAACAGATCTGCTTTATGTGTACATTATCTAGCAGATGCCAAAAGATTGTTTCTTGATTTGTCGCTGTGCTGTCCAGTATAGTACAAGCAGCAGAAGAAAGCAACAGATGCACGATATTTGACCATCTGCACACTAAAATTAGGAGGATGTCAGCAATGGATTTCAGCAGCGTAAAGGGGAAGGTCGCAATCGTTACCGGCGCAAGCCGCGGAATTGGCAGGGCGATTGCCACAGTGTTTGGAGAACACGGAATGAATGTGGTCTGCGCCGCCCGCAGTCAGGAGCAGGGACAGGCCGTGGCAGATGAGATCTGCGAAAAGGGTGGCGATGCCATCTTTGTCCGCACAGATTGCAGCAGTCCGGAGGAGATCAAAACACTGGTGGATGCCGCGGTATCCCGCTATGGCCGTCTGGACGGCGTCGTCAGCAATGCCGGGATCGGCATGGGCGGTACCCCCTTGCATGAGTACGGACTGGATGAGTATGAGAAGATCTTCGCTCTCAACAGCAAAGGAGTATTCGCCGGTATGAAATACGGCGCAGAAGCTATTTTCAAGGCCCGCAGCCAGGGAGGCTTCCTAATCAATGTTGCATCCATTGCAGGATTGATGCCGCAGCGCGGGCAGGCACTGTATACCGCAACCAAATTTGGCGTAGTCGGAATGACCCGCGCCGCCGCGTTGGACTACGCCAAATATGGAATTACTGTCAACGCCATTTGCCCCGGCTATACCAAAACCAGCATCTTTGGCGATGCACCGGAGCAGGCCATGGATTTCTTTGCTTCCGATTGTCCCTCCGGACGGATGGGCGACCCCAGAGAATGTGCATATCTGGCGCTTTTCCTGGCCAGTGATATGGCGCGATATATCACCGGCGCGGCTATCCCCGTGGATGGCGCGTTAAGCGCCGGGCACCAGAACATCACAAATTGGAAACACCCGGAATTGGTTACAGGCGAAAAGCTGGGGGCGGAAAGTACCATCGCCGCCATCCTGGAAAACGAGGCAGGTGCTGCGGTTGTAGAAAAGTATTTGCCCGGCTTCTCAGCGAACGAGCAGGCTAAGCCTGCTTATGGCATGACGTTTAAGGCGCTTGCTCCTATACTTGGACTGCCGGAGCAGGTTGTGGAGGCGATGCTGGCAGAATTGGATGCTTTATAAGCACATTAGAGCGATATTGAACAGGAGACGGTCGGTATGCGGAACGAGGAACTATTTAAAGAAAGACCTGTGTGGAACGCGATCCTGACGTTGGCCATACCGTCCGTCCTGTCTATTCTGGTGATGCTGCTTTACAACATGGCTGACATGTTCTTTGTGGGACTGCTGCATGATCATGTACAAGTAGCGGCGGTATCGGTAGTAGGTCCAATCTTCTCGCTGGTTACTGCTGCAGCTACCATGGTTGGTGTCGGTGGCTGCGCGGCCATTGCAAAGGCAGCCGGAGCAAGAGAAGTTGATCATGCAAAAACATGCGCCAGCTTGTGCGGATGGTTCTGCATCCTGTTCGGCACAGCGGCAGCACTTATTTTATTGGGGTATGCCAATTCCCTGCTGCCTGTACTTGGCGCCACACCAGAAATGATGAAACACTCTGCAACCTATCTGCGTGTACTGGCTATAGGGACTCCCTTTATGCTCTTTGGTACCGGGTTTGCACCATTGCTGCGGGCAGATGGAGCAGTCAAAATCGGGTTCCTGGGCAACCTTGCCGGGACGATACTCAATCTGTTGTTGGACCCGGTGCTGATCCTGGGCTTTGGTATGGGTGTGACCGGGGCGGCGGCTGCCACAGTTCTGGGCAATATGCTCTCATCTTCCATCTACTTGTGGTATGTGTTCCGCAAATCCGGTATCCTTACGCTGCATCCCCATTTCGCCTTGCGAGAGCCACAGGCGTTACTACATATTTTTGCGTTAGGACTGCCCAATGCGGTCAGCGGCGTTCTGTCCGGTTTTGCGTCTACTTTCTCCAACCGGCTGCTGAATCCATACGGAACAGAAGCTCTTGCCGCTATGGGCGCTGCCGGTAAGGTAACGATGCTGATCACACTGGTGCAGATGGGCGTCTGCATGGGTGTCCAACCTTTAATGGCGTACAACTATGGAGCGAATGATTTGTCACGACTCAAGGAGATTCTGCAAAAACTGGCTCTGTTGACAGTTTTTCTGGGGGCTGCTTCTACCGTGATCTGCTGTCTCATCCGTAAGAGCTTGATCCGAGTATTCCTGCGGGAAGAAACAGCGGCTACCATGGGGGAGCAGTTGGTTATATGGTTGCTGCTGGCTGGACCACTGCTGGGGCTGTATTATTTGAGCAGCAACTTTTTGCAGGCGTCTGGCAGCGCGGCGACAGCTACGCTGGTGTCCATACTGCGGCAGGGAGCAATTCTCATCCCTTCCCTCTATGTGTTGAGTGCGTGGCAGGGCTTCACTGGTATTGCCGCCGCGCATACAGTGGCAGATGTTTTGGCATCCATTATGGCTCTGGTGCTGTGCCTGCGGCGGTTTAGGCGTGTTGTTGCGAAGAAAGCCTTCGATGAGATTAAATATGCCGAGGCGGCAATGGAAGAACAGTAAGATAGAAATAGCATTAGAAAATGGGCTGAGGTTATCGCACCTCAGCCCATTTTCTAATGCACACTATCTAGGCTTTGTCCGATGGCGTCTATTTATCCCAGCTTCTCCGCAGCCTCGCGCATCAACTCAATAACAGGCAAATGTTGAGGACATTCCGGACTCATTATCATGTTTCGCCAAGGGAATATATCTTCCCCAAGGCGTTCGGTGATGCGGCCCAGGATAGTTATATGGAATCTCAGGAGACGTACACCACGTTGTTTGAGGACCAGCATAAGTACAACGCGATTATGAGTGCGCTGGCAGAGGTGATCTATCGGAGATGCGGAAGCAATAGTTATTTATCCGTTCAAAAGTAGGACGCGCTAAATAGCGGAAAACCAAACACACGTTTGTCGCCCCCGTTCCTGGTTCTTTCTCTGTTCTAAATCCTTCAAGTGAGTCCTTCCTGGTGCCGCGCTGTGAGGCCGCCCCTGGATCAGCAACAGGACGCATTTCTCCCTTGGTGGAAATGCGTCCTGTTTATAAGCCTATGAGTTATCGCAGATTTTGTAAAGATTGGAAGTGCATCCACCGTTCTCTCGCCAGCGACTCTCCTTTGACAGATAGCCAGCCGCATAGAGATCGTTTAACGCCCGCTGCACGGTGGCGCGGGAGAGATGCATCTCCCGCGCTATCGTCTGGACGGAGGGCCAACAGGTTCCGTCTTTGTTAGTGCGATCCTTGAGATACATATACACTGCAATCGCCCGGTGGGGCAGATCGGAGGAATAAATAGAATTAAAGTACCCCATCATCCCTACCTCACTCCCGCAGAGAGGAGGGATTCCCCTCTGCGTGCCGCAGTGCCTGCCGTGGATGATGTGGCCCTGACCCCATTGGCGCAGCCTGGGAAGTAGCCTCCGGACCGGATTTCGGATGCTTTTCTAGAATCGCTTCCTCCAACTCCTTCCTATCCGCATAGTAGACCTTCCGCTGACCACGATCCGGCATCAGATATGCTTTTCCGAAGGTGATGCCCCAGTCAAGGAACAGCCGCAGCCGCGTTTGCATGGGGTTCGTCCCGGTTTTCATCACCACAAACGAGCCCTTGGGTATGGCTTTTAGCTCATCCGGGGTCATGAGCGGACGTCCCATCATCTGGAGCGACTGATTGACACCATCTTTCGCCTTGCTGATGTAACCACCCTGCACTGTCTGATTTCCCAAGGCTTTGGAGAGTACCTCCGCCGTCTGGCTGTTGGGGGCGAAGCCGCCAAAGATCGTATCCTGCACATTGTCTTGGATGATCTCCGCGCCCTCTTTGCCGTAATTCTTCTCCAACTGTGCAAGGCTCTGGATAATCGGCACCAGCGTCAGCTTTCGGGAGCGGCCTGCGGAGAACAATGGGAGAATGTCAAAGGGCGGCATGGTACCCAGCTCATCGCAGAAAAATACCACACGATTTTGCAGCTTTCCGCCATTTTCGTCCGCAACGGCAAACAGCTCACGGGACAACTGCTGGATCATCAACCCCGCCATAAAGTTTTTGCTGGGGTCTTCCTCCGGAAGAATCAGAAATATAGCGGATTTCTTGCTGGCAAAACTCTCCGCATCAATGGCACTGTCGAAGCACAGCACCTGCTCAAGTTCACTGTCGAGGAAACTGTTCAATCGCGACAGCACAGTAGACAGTACGGATGCCATGGCCTGATCGGATGTATTCAATGCTGCGCCTGCAAACCATCTGGCTTTGTGCTCAGACGGCAGCTTGCTCATGAGTACCTGGAATTGACTTTTGCCCTTATCCGCACCCGTGGCAGGTTCCAGCAGATCCTGCACCAGCTTGAACACGCTGACGATGTGCCGCCGCTCCTGGGGAGCCTCCTCCGTGGGCGGCAGATACTCCGCCAGCAGGAGAACGACCGCCGTGAGCAGTCCCTCGGCGGCGTCATAGAAAAACGCATTCTGCCCGTAGTTTGAGGCGTCTCCCTCCGGGTTTATGATGGTCTTTGCCAAAATTTTGGCGTACTTCTCCGCCTTGGCTCTCGCCGCCAGATTGGACGGCTGTTCCCGGCAGATATCCATGTAGCGGTTGATGAGCGTGAGGAGGTTGTATCCGTCTGACCTGGTAGGGTTGCGCAGGTCGATCACCGCCACTTTGTAGCCGTAGTGCTGTGAGGCCACGGCGCCGTAGTTCCGGGCGAGGTTTTGCGATAGGTAATCCTTTGAAGTCATCTCCAGATTTTCCCCCGCTTAGCACCGTGCGCGATAGTTTCCCATCACACGGCGCCCCATCAATGTTTACCTATTTGCAATTTTACAGTTGCCAGCCAATTCCCTCAGTTTGTTCAGTCGAACCATATTCAACTTGCAGGATTCCAGCTTATTGAGATACTTTCGTATGGTTTCTTCTTCTGTGGCATGAATTAACTGATGTACATCCGGCGTAACGAGGATAAGATTTGCATAATCATCTCCACCGCCTGCCTGTTTTGGCGTAATGTGGTGAACAATAATGTTTCCCACTGCCAGCGGCTCCTTACTGATTGCGCATTTGCCATGCTGCGCAACGAACATAGATATCCGGTTGTCATTCAGTTCTGTACTTGCCCTCTGTAATGGATTTTCCATAAGCTGCCGCAGCGCACGGGGATTTACCGCATTTTGCAGCGCATGGATTTTTGCCCTGCCTGCCTTGGTGTAGTCGCATATATCCTGCGAAAAACACAACGGCGGCTTGGTTTTGACTCCGTTAATAGGGAACAGCGCAAGCTTTGCCACATAGAAGATTTTGCCGTGAAAGTCTCCATAAAATTGCTGAAATGCCTGGCTTTTCAGGCCCGTTTCACTTCGGTATCTTTTTGTCCTGCATAGAAGGCTCTTTCTGACATCAAAGGCAATGCGGTCAAAGTCGGTATACACATAGGTTGCGACCTTGTAATAGTTATGCAGCCCCAGCACGGTGGCATTAAATTGCATAACGTTGGGCGTACTTGGATTTTTGCCTATCCGCCGGATTGCCGTTCGGATGGTATCCTTGCACTTGAGAAACGCCTTTTCTGTCATTTGAGACTTGACCACCCATTTCCCGCTTTTGGGACGCAATTTCAGCTTGAACCCCAGAAAGTCCGACCACCGCTTCTTCAGATTGACGATTTTGGACTTCTCCGGGCTGATTTCCAGGTCCAATCGCTCCATCAGCCATTTCTGTGTTGCGATATAAATGCGCTCCGCCTCGCTCCTTGTTTTGCAAAAGAGCTTGAAGTCATCAGCGTACCGAACAATGAAGACTTTTTTCAAGCCTGTGGCTCTCAATGCCCTGTATCGCTCCGATGGACCCCTATATTGCTTATGAGGCTGAAATGTTTCCCATTGATTGGATATCCACCAATCCAGCTCATTCAGGACGACGTTCGCCAATAACGGGCTGAGGATTCCGCCCTGTGGTACACCTTTTTCTGGTATGCCGGTTCCAGCGATGGGCGCTTTCAGCATTCTGGATAGGACACATAGCAGTTGCCTGTCCTGTATGCCCAGCGTCCAGAGCTGCTTCAACAGTTTTCCGTGATTGACGTTGTCAAAGAATCCCTTGATATCAACATCAACTACAAAATGAAAATCTGATTGATTCGCCAGAAACATTGCTCTCGCAATGGCGTGGTGCGCGCTGCGATTCGGACGAAATCCGTAGCTGTGCTTATAGAATTTTGCTTCACAGATTGGTTCTAGCACCTGTTTGATACATTGCTGGATGATTCGGTCCTCGATTGTGGGTATTCCCAGAGGGCGTAAACGCCCATCCGGTTTTGGTATCTCTACCCTACGGACCGCATGAGGATGGAAATTTTGCAGTCTTTTCCGAACATAGAGAATCAATTCATTCGGGGTTTTTTCTCCCATTTGGACAATGGTGGAATTGTTTGTACCCTTTGTCTTGCTCCCTTTGTTCTTCTTGATAGAGCGGTATGCCAGCATGATATTTTCTTCACTGGTTATGATATCCATCAGTTGTGTGAAGCGTTTTCCCTGTAGACTGTCCTGATAGAGCTGGTCAAAGCATATCTGGGTGTTATAATATTCGTTGTTGCGTATGGACTGTTTTTTCTTTGGTTTCTTGGCCGCCATAAGTCGGCTTGCTCCAATTACTTGAAGATTTTGCCTCTCTTAGTCATACTCGAACCTTATGCAGAATGATTTGTGTCATTTGAACTGTAAAATTGCTTTAATGTAGAACACTGACTGGTGGCTATCCCTCCACGGCTTTATTAGCTCCGCTTCATCGGTACTATGCCACCACATTCCCCGGCATAAGGGCAGGTTATATCCCGCAGGATTTTCCCTGCCGGCGCTTCATAGAAATCAAGTTCTCCACGCTGCCGGCTTTCCACGTTCCGATTGTTCTATCCATATTCAATACCCTTAGGTCTCCTCTATAAGCCTGTCTGCTTGCCGCCGCCTGTAACGGCGCAGGGACTTTCATAAAGGGCGAGTTTTACTCATCCCCACAGACCTCACTCGCTGGTGAGATTCGCCAGTTAGACGAATACACTATTTAGACCCGTACACTCAAGGATACGTCTCATGTGCGTTGTCTCCACACACGATTCTAACCATAGATATTGCTGGACTCCCGGCCTATCACGCACTCGACCACCTCTGGTTCGCTGTTCCTGTACCGCTTTCGCGTCTTTAGGATGCGCTCTCAGCCGACTTCACCGAGCTTATGACAATTCAGTCCTTGATAACCGTCATGCCATTCGGAGGATCAGAGCAGGCGTTTCAGGGTGTTACTCCGTCATTCCACCTGTCGAACAATCAGTTCTTTGAAACCGTTTTTTCAGAAGCTCCTTTCAATCTTCGTTTCTTTCGGCTCCACGCCTGACCTTTTCAGTCAGGAACGTGTCGCACCCCCCTTCGTATCCAAGGCCAGGAAGCTCATCCCGCTGGCACAGGCATATTCGAGATTTGGGTACAAGAAGAATGCCGTCTTACCAACACCGCTGGCGCCGATCATCAGGCAATGAATATCGTCACTGTCGATTAACGCCGTCACCTTACCCTTTTTCCCAGTGGAGCCAAGGATCAGCCCCTGCACTTTCGGCAGTTCCTTTCCCTGCCGCCACTCCGGGACCTTGAACAGCACTCGTGTATATGTCTGCGAGATTTCTTTTGGTGAGGCCCAGCGGGCGGTTCCATGCTGCCCATCGCCAACGACCTTGCTTTTGATGTTCAGCGATCCACCGCCTGATTTGGATGTAGCAAACCAGATCAGTAGGAGCAGCCCGCCGCCAAGGCCAATCAATATCCAGATCTGCGGCGGGAGCGTTGTGTCTTGCAGGACATCAAACACGGAAATCACCTCGCGATCCTCCTGTTTTGAGCGCCGCTGTTGACGGATACGCCTCATCGAACTCGACATACTCGCCCATGATGGAAATCGCTTTGTAGCTGTCACCGCTCTCTAGTACCCGCCGCCACATCTCCTCGGCCTGCTCCATCTGTCCGGCCTGCCGGAGCGTTCGGTTGGTGATGCACAGCAAATTGAAGATGTCCCCGTGCAGGCCAAGAATGGGAGCTGCCGGCTTCTGCGGCGGGAGCTTTTCCGGACATTCGATCTCCATGATCTGCAGGATAAATTCCCGCAATTTTTGCTGGACCCGCCGGGGCAGATCTGCGTGGATGCTCGCCAGCGGTTCCATGGAATCGAATGCAAGCCACCGCTTCAGATTCTGTAGATCCGAGATCGTGACATAGCGGAACGGCTTTCCGGGCGTGGTTCCTATGACCGTATAGTGACTGGCACGGACACCGATCGGTACTCCATATCGCAGAGCGATCTCCGCCTGGGGCGGCGTGAGATAGACGAGCTGCTGCTTGCCGGTGTAGCCGTTTCCCACTTGAAAATCGCTGGTATAGTAGGCAATCAGATTCCGGATCGCCTCCAGCGCTTTTTCTTTCTCCTGCATGACTGACTCCTCCTTTACATGGTCATTGTCATTTCGTGTTGTGATACCTTTTGTTCCTGTTTTTGCTGCTGCTTTACGATGTCAGCCTCATATTTAACCGGCACTTTGGCAAAGGACACTGCCAGGTCCAACCAGCTACCGGCCAGCTCCTGTTTCTCCGCCTTGCTGCGGATCCCGGGAGCCGATGCTTTCTCCAGAACGCTATGGAGCTGCCCCGCCAGTTCGGCGCGGCGGCTTTTCAAGTTACCGCGATTCCGGTGGGGCAGGATGCGGCACTGTAACTCGTCCACCAATTCTTCTGTGGAATGCAGCTCACCCATCTGGCGCAGTTCTCGGCTATATGCGGACAGCGCCAGCGCGGAAGCTAATTCAATTTGGTCCATTGCCGCCCCTGGTCGGTCCATACAAATATTTCTTTCATATTGCTGGAATGCAGAAGTGATATCCTGCTCCAGACGATTTGGGAAAGTAGATTCTGCCATGCAGGCACCGATCCTGCCGCAGATTTCCGGCGCTACAATGAGTTGCGGATGTTCCTCCGCAGCCTGGGCGGGGAGACCGTGTCGGGCTTTGATGTCCTCGTTCCAATCTTTGTATTCAGATTGCAGGACTTCAATATCATCGTATCCGCGCTCCCAAAGAAAGTCTGTCAGCCGTCCGCCAGCCTCAATGCCTGCCGCGTCATGATCCAGACATAGGCAGACGGTACGGATGCCGGGGTTCTGCTCCAGCATCCAGAGCATGGCGTGTTCTGATGTTCCGCAGAGCGCCACATAGCTGTGCTGCTGCCAATCCTTCTGGTACAGTGTGACAAACGACAGCAGATCAATGGGCGCTTCAAAAACGTAGAGTCGGTCGCTGGATCCGGTGTGGTGGAAGCTGCATCGGGGATCGCTGCCCTCTACATTGATGCGGAAGGTCTTGCCGGTGCTGTTGATACTGCGCTTGTGGGCGTGACAGGCAATGCCGGATGTGTCTTTTCCAACAAAGACCGCATTGTGGTATTCGTTGAAACCACCCCTGAATTTTTCGCAGCTCTCATAGAGCAGCCCCTCCCGGACGAAGGCGCTGACTACATCCCGATCCAAGAGGCGGTTCTTGAGTAAGTAGGCGTACATCCGGCGCATATCTTTATTGGCGGGCGGCAGGGCGAACGCTTTCTTTTCCTTCACCTCCCGTTTGGAAGCAGGGACATAAACAGTCCCTTGTTCTCCGCCCAGCAGACGGGTGACGGCCTCTGGATAGGAAAGATTGTAGAATTGCTGGACGAAGGAAATTGGCCCGCCGCCCTGCTCTGCGGCGTGATCGTACCATTGATTTCCCCGGATAGTGATGCTGTGGTCACTGGCAAGACGTTTTTCAAAACCGGAGGGCAGGAGCCTCTCGCCCTGCCGCAGCAGGAATTGTTCCAGATCAACTTCACCGGCACGGCGCTTCTGGTCGTCCGTAAAATGGATGTATGGGATCTTCACCACCGCCTTCCTTGATTTTCCTGTCTGCATCTGTTATACTGGTTCCCCGGAGGGGATCACGATGCAAGTTGTTGTTTTGCACGGGACGCTGACCGAGGCCGAGCAGGATTCATATATCCGTCAGGCCACGGCATTGTATCCCGTGAGTATCATTGAGAAACTGTTTCTGGATGTGCAGGGAGACCATGTAGCTGTCAGCTATGACCTACACCGTTTCCGCAATATGCGGAAGATGGGCGGCTACTGCATCGGGGAACCGGCTGATTGGAATGCCGCCAAGCAGGCGGAACTGCGGGATACGATCCCGAATCCAATTGACGGATTGGTTTGATATGAACAATCAGGAATTAGCCGCCAAAGTGAATTCATCCATGTACCGCCAGTGCAGAAACCGAGGCTATACAACAGCGGTAGATGTATTGATGGACATCGGTGTACTGCAAAAAGAAAAATATGAAGACTGGCGGTTTGGCCGGATTCCCTACCTGGAGCGTGTCTGCATGGTCAACCTTGGGAAGCTCTCCACCGTGAGGCATCAGATGCGTGTCTATGCACAGAAAGCCGGGTTGAAGCCGTCCTTTTGCTGTTACAAACAGTGGGGCGTTAAAAAGAAGGGCGGCCAAGGCCGCAGGCCGGTGATCCATCTGCGCTTCAGCAAGAGCGGCAATCCGGAGGTTGAACGTTGGTATGCGACACATTTTGTTGATACCAAACGGGTCGCAGAACTCAAAGCAGAGACACAAACCGAACTGCCTGCTGAGGAATAATGGCGGTATTATCCGCGCGAACCACGCATTTTCTTTGGCATCATACTGCTATAATATCGTCTGGCTCTGGCCCGCTGGTTGAGCCGCTTGTCCCGCTCGACGATCTCGCATTTGGCGCAGCGGAAGCCGTCTCCGTTGAAGATTTTCCCACAGCAGATACAGACATGGCGGGGGACAACTTCTTCCCGTTCGCACTCGCAGAGCGCGACAACTTCTTTCCAGGGAACCTCCCACCAGGCGGCAGCCTCTACGGTAGCCTGCTCCCAGTTGGGGGCATCCACGACAGCCAGCCCGCACTCCGGATGGCAAACCCACCAGAGATGCTGGGGCGGCGCTTTTTTTGCGGTTGGCATACATAACCTCCTAAGATAATTTTGGCGCATGGTCATCCGGTTTGTGACCATGCGCGATCTTCTTCTCTCTGAGCTTTCGCAACAGCTTCCGGTCAGTGTGGTATACCGGATTGGCTGGAGGCTGCTGCTCCTGGAAAATGCGGCCTGTGTGATACAGGAGGCGGGTCACAGAATTGAACAGCAGGGCAGAAGAATGTTCGTCATTCCTCTGCCCTGCTGCCGTATTCGTAGATACCGGCGCAGAATGGCTCTGCTCTAACTGAGCGCCGAGCCGCACTGCCTCCTGGATCACAATATTCTTGATCCGTTTGAACTCTTTCTGCCGTGAGAGCGGAATGCGTTCCGGCAGATCGTCTTTGTACGTCCGCAAGACCTCCTCCCGCATCTCATACCAGAGATTGTAAGCGGCAGCAACACGCTCGTCCCGCTCCAGCTCATCCACAATTTCATCCACCAGAGATTTTACAGAAGGCTTAAGATAGCCGTACTGCTTTTTGCCGGAAGTGTTTTTGAGCTGTTTCGCCAGCTCCAGCACCAACTGCTCAATGCGCTCATTGGACAGCGTACCATCCTGCATCTGCTGGATGAGCTGCCGCAGGATCTTTTGCGTATCCTGATTCAATGAATCCCGCCGCTGGGTCTGCCTGGCGTATACTTCCGTCAAATCATTCCGGAAGATTTCTTTTGCCAACCCGGACTTGATCTGCTCGATCCCATGCTCCGTAAGGTAGCCGGATTTACCATCTGCGCTATAGCAAATCATGTGGATATGCGGATGATGCGACTGGTCGTGGAATGCCGCATACCACCGGAACTGGTCCAACGGGATCTTCATTGCCTTCGCCATCTCCACTGAGAAAGAGGAGAGAAAACTTTTCCAGTTTTCCGCGTTATCAAATCCTAATCGAGCAGCGTCCTCCCGTTTTAGAGAGATCACCGGCAGCCAGACCGTGCCGGGATGGTGCGCGACTTCATTCTGTATTTTGGACAGAGTCAGCGGCTCATTGCTGCCATTGAACAGCCCGTGAGCACCAAACCGTTGCGCGCGAGGACGCTTGGCGATGTAGTCCACATAGTTTTCCATCTTGGCGATCTGGTCGAGGTTGTCCTCAATGGCCCGTGTGATAAATTCAGAAGCGTTGCCGCGAGTAGGAGATTTCTGGTAGTCAGCATACTCCTCCAAGCCTTTGCTCAAAGGAAATTCCCGGGCCAATTTCTCCACCATATTGATCTGATTCTCCGTCGCCGGCAGATCCATTTTGCCGGGATCGATACGTTGGACGCCTTTGCGGGTAGCGATATATCCCACCGCATTTCCCAGGTGGGCGGCGGACTTTGCCGTGCCTCCCTTGATGTGCGGACACTTGAAAATGACACGCGGCATGGTTCATCATTCGCCGTGCTGATACTTCATCGCATCCGCAAAAGTGACCGCGCCGCCAGTTTTTTTGACCTCCTGGATGCACCGTCCGCGCAACCGTTCCAGCGCCTCCGCGCTGACGTCCACCTCGGAAGCCAGCACATTCATCATCATGTTTGTCTCCACCGCCAGCTTGAACAGCAGCCGGGCAATGTGGTTCTCTGCGTTCTCCACCGTACCCTGGAGCGCAGAAACAAGGATCGGTGCAAGAAATTCCGTGCCGTTTTTGCTGGTGACATATCCCGCATAGAAGCGAATCGCTTTCTCGATAAACTCGCTCTGATTCTCGCAGCCATCCAGCGGAAAGATGTCTTTGACAAGCTGCTGTGTTTCCGGCCTGATCCGCAGAGCGAACTTGATTTTTTCTCTGGGCATGAACTACCTCCATTTCTCCGATTTTGAGCCGTATCCCCGCCTGGAACCCCGAAAAATCCGGCAGCGGCGGGCGTTTCCGGCCACGCGGATGCAAACCTGCCCCCCGAGGCCGAAATCGTACCCCCGCTTGGAACCCCGTCCCCGACCCGCATTGCGGGGCGGTGTGGCATGAGCGGGGGCGCTGCGCGACCCCCGCTCTTTATCCCGCACCGTTTTCTTTTCCCCATCCGTCCCTCGTTCCGGCGGTCCGGCATTTTCCAGCCCTCACCGCAAACCCGCCTCACAGGCCGCGACAGGGCGGTTTCGGGGGCCTGGGTGGGGCAGGGTTGCCACATGGCGGGAAAGTCCGCACAACCGGCCTCACAGGGGCAAACAGCGGGGAACGGGCAGGGCGGGGCTCTCGCCCCTCCCGCTGCCCGTTTATATCGCCATTTCCGGCCTGTCATGGAGCAGTTCACATCACTGGCCCGGAAGGGCCGGACATTTCCTCCTCCATTATTTGTGCGCTGTAATCCTCCAGCGACAGCCCGGTCTGCTGCTGGCAGTAAGCTTCCATCTTTCGCCGGAGAAGCTCTTTTTCTGTTGGATTGAGCGCATATGACAGATATTCCTCGCTGCCATCGCTATGGTGCAGGCTGATTTCCAGCTCATTGCGGACCTGCCCGTTGGCTATGTCGTAGTTGGCGCAGACATTGAGCCGGTCACCATTGTCCATAGTGCAGATGTGTGTACCGAACACTGCATCCACATCAAAAGCAGTATCCAGACAAAATTTAAGCCGGCCGTCCATCTCAACGATCTCTTCCGCCAGAGAAATATCTTCTGTGGATAGGTGGCCTGCGGAGGGGATTTCTTTGCCAACCAGGGCTTCAGCAAGCTGGACCTGCCGTTTCCCCCAGTCATACAGGTCACTGCGGTCCAAATAGCGCAGCACGGCAGATACGTCGCTCATCCTGTAGGTCACCCATCCGGAGAGGAAACGGACCGCAGAGAATTCCCCTTTATCGCAGTTGATGTCGAAAATCTCTGTATCCTGACCAGCAGATGTGAAGCGGGAAAGCGCCATCTGGTCAAATGTGCCTGCGGAGATTTGTTCCTGGCCATGCATCTTCTCCGCAAAGGTTCCTTTCTCCTGCTGGTAGATTCGAACGTACCCGGCGGCGCTCAGCAGACCGCCGACTCCATCTACGCGGAAATGTTCTATGACGCCTCCCTCTGTGATCCGGAATGCAGAACACCTCCGGAGAGTTCCTGTCTCATGCCCCCGCTGCTGAGTTCCCACCCAGCTCTCTTTATCGTTCATTCTCTGCCTCCTCCGCCGCCGATGCTGGCCGGCGGGGCCCGGAAGACCTCGCTGGCGCGGCAATGCTCTCGATGTACTCCCGCGTCTGGGCGGGGACATATTTCTCGTAGATCTTGTTGACGCAGTCCTCCAGTTCCGCCTCCACGGTGGAGTTCTTCCTCCCCACGTAGAACTGAATGGCCCGCAGTTTCTCAGCGTCCACCTGGACGCTGACGGTTATCTTTCGCATGATTTCCTCCTTGTTACATCTGTAATTGGGGGCCAGGGCCGCCTGATGGATTTTCCTCCTGAGCCGAAAACGAGAAGCAGGTGTTGGAGCAGAAGCCGGGATGGCAGACAACGGTAACGTAGTTGAAGGTCATATCCAACTCTGTCTCTGCCACTTCCGGCCGGCTCTCCAGCGTCTCCCGCAACATCCGGTCCAGGCCGCTGTTTATTTGGATGGTTAGGCCAAACCGTTCCTCCAGCTCCTCAAAGCAAACACGCCGGCTGCCGCCTGCGTTGTTCTCCGCAGTACACTGCACGAGCCAGTCTGCCGCCTGATCCAGCTTGGCCTGTACGATAGAACGGGCTTCCGGTACATAGGCGGCATAATTGTTGGATATAGATCCTGCGGTATTTACCAGAACGCCGTCTCTGCCATCCTTGTCCAGTACCAGCAGACAGTAATCTACCTCATTCCACCGGTACATCAGTTCCTGATTCTCTGCGATGATATCCGAACGCGCCAGAGGTTCTGCCAGAAATTCGCTGAAGTCCAGCGACGGCAGTTCCACCACCTTTGCCACCTCACATTGGGACGGTCGGAGACTGTCGGGACTCCGCATCAAATTTGCTTTGATTTTCATATGCGTTTCCTTTCTCACGGCAGATAGCTTCTTGGATTCACCCGCTCTCCGTTGACCCGCACCTCGAAGTGCAGGTGCGGCCCGGTAGACCGTCCGGTGGAACCGGACAGGGAGACGATATCCCCGGTGTTCACAGTCTGTCCCACCTTCACCAGCAGCTTGGAGTTGTGGGCGTAAAGTGTGGCAAGACCGCCGCCGTGGTCGATCATGACGTAGTAGCCATAGCTGGAGCTGTACTGGGAGATGGTCACCGTCCCCGGCAAAGCGGCGCGGATGGCGGCGCCAGTGGGTACACCCAGGTCCATCCCTCCGTGACCTTTGCTCTTGCCGGTAAAGGGGTCCTTCCGATAGCCGAACTCCGAGGTGATGATATTTCGCCAGTCAGAACCCACAGGGGAACAGAAACCGTCTGCACCGATGAACGGCACATCCGTACTGCCGAACCCCGCGCCGGTGGAGGCGCCGTAGCGGACCAGATTGTAGACGCTGTCCGCATTGGCCTTCTGCTCGTCCGTGACCGGAACGCCCATGACCGCACCAATATTCTGGTAGACCTCATTCAGATCATCTATAGGTATTGCTGCGGTGTAGGTTTCCTCCTGTTCTTCTACCACGCCGTCCTCGTTCTCCACCTCGACGGTTCGTGTTCGTTCCTCGTAGGCAGCGAAGCAGTCCGCAAATATCTGGTGATCCGTTGGGACGGACCTGTCCGCGCCGAAGTACAGAGCGAAAAAAATCGCCTTGACCCGGATACCGTCAAGGCTGTTTCCTTCTTCTGTCATTGCGTTGATCTCCTCGATGAATCCGTCCAGCAGAGCGAAGCTGTCCTGCATATCCTTGATGCAGGCAGCATACTCCGCCGGCATATTTTCCGGTATTGCGCCGCCGTTGAAGCACAGTTCTATCACTGCTGTATTGTGGGCGGACGAGCCGGAGGCCATAGAGCAGAGCAGCGCCACCAGCAGGATCACCGGGGAGAGGATGGCTGCAGCGATCCAGCCGATGCCCTTTCTGGTCCGCTCGTCCGAGAGCAGCGCGACCGCCGCCTTGATAACTGCCGGGTTAGGCAAGAATCATCCCTCCTTGGGCGGGAGCATCCTGTTGCTGTGACCGCAGTTCCTGCCAGTGATCCGAGAGCGCCTGTATGGTTTCCTCATGACCGCCGCCCCGATGTTCCGCCCATTTCTGATACCGCTCGAAATCCATGCCGTGATCCAGCAGCAGCTTCCCAACGTCCACTGCATCGTTCTGGACGCAGGCGTGAAGGGCGCTGTAATCGCGAGGATCGACCCACATCCGTTTCTCCAGCATGCTCTCCGCTATCCAGCTGTCCCGCTTCTCATAGGTCAGCATGTGCAGTGTCCGGGCGGAACTGCCGTCTCCGGAGATCCCCTTGTCCACCAGCTCGGACAGTATATGGAAGTCGTGATCCGCAGCGAACAGCTCAAGCAGGTGGGAAGGCGCGGCGGCGATCTGCTCCCCGCTGCACTGGTGAATGATCTGCTTTGCAATGAAGCGATGATCCAGATGGGCGTAGCTGGCCATCTCACCATAAAAAGATGGCTCGACTTTGGACACGGCGTGTTCCGCCCAGTGGAGCAGGAACAGCGTCTTTTCCGGATCGTTGATGTCGATGGCCTTCTTGCAGGCGGCGCAGTAGGAGGCATAGTCCACGTCCGTCCTGCCGTTCAGCAGCATGGCGGTCATATTCCGCCCCACGAGGCCGGGGCGGCCCGCTGTCTCAACCAGCAGAGCATCCGCCTGGTCGGGTACTTTGGCGGAGTGTTCTGTGAACGCCGCCATCTCGCCGTCCCGGACCGCCAGGACGGCTTTGTCGTAGTCACTCATCCGCAGGGGACGCATCCCTGTCTCGTTGATGTACGCCGTGATGCTTCCGGTCATACGGCGAAGGAGCTGTTCGGTCTGGCTCATGGCCTCCTCCTGCCGCTCCCGCTGCTCCACCAGGGCATTGATGATGGTCCGCTGCTCCTGCTGGCTCAGATGCACCACCGCGCCGCCGGTGTCATCTTCTACACCCCCGATTTTCATATATCGGGCGTGGGTGGCATGGTCACCGTGGAAGGCTTTCGTGATGGCGGAGGAGATCAGGAACATCCGGTCCAGGTCGTTCCCGTTCTCACCCAGCGTCTTGCCGGTGATGAATTTCCTGGTGATGAGCTGGTTGTGTTCAGGCCACTGGAGATAGGCATCCAGATACACACCTTCGCTGCCGCCGTAATCGGCGGTACAGAAGATGCTTGCATCTTTGGGGATCTCTTTGCCATTTTCCCAATGGGAATCCAGGAGAAAATATTCATCCGGGAGGTACCCCATGCTCTCCAGCCGGTGCTTCAGCTCCTCGAATACCTCCTGGGCCGTCCTTTGGCCTGCGTACTCCTGCCTGCCGGGGTCCTCTGCGGAGGGCTTCCATTTTTTAAATCCTATGATTTCCATAGTGCATCCTTTCTGACCCCGCTTGTGCAGCGGCGTCATGTGTGTTAAAATTTCCCAAAGAAAGGGAGGCTGCCGCCATGAAGAAAACCTTCGTCACCACCATGCCGGACCGCGCCGGCGCGTTCTTGAAAGCCAGCCGGATCATCGCGGATCTGGATCTGAATATCACGCGGGTCAGCTACAATAAGGCTATTGACACGCACACACTGTTTATCGAAGTGGAGGGCTCCCACTCCCGTCTGGAGCGGGCGGCGGAGCGCCTGGGGGAGATCGGCTGTCTCCAGGGCAGTCTGGACGAAGGAACTGTGCTGCTGGTGGAGTTCCGATTGCGGGACACGCCCGGCAGCGTCACCGCCGTACTGGAACTCATTGAGCAGTACAATTTCAATATCTCCTATCTCAGCTCCCAGGAGAACGGCACAGCGTGGCAGATGTTCAAGATGGGATTGTTTGTAGAGCAGCCGGAGCAGTTCTCCGATTTCCTCAACGCCGCGTCCCTGCTGTGTCCGGTGCGGGTGGTGGACTACGACAAGGCGGAAAAGATCCTGGACAACAGCATCTTCTATGTCTCCTTCGCCAATGAGCTGGCACAGCGGATGGCTCTGCCGGAGGAGGGCCGGATGGAGCTGGTCATCGACGCCAACCAGGTCATGCAGTTACTGGACGAACGGGGAGAGAGATTTCACAAGACATTTGACTATATCCGGGGATTTGGCGAGGCGCTGGCCTCCTGCCGCGGGGACGCCTTCCGCCCACGGGTATCGGAACATGACTTCGGGGAGGATCTCCACCTGCTCCTCATTGAGCCGCCCTGCGGCAGCAATACCTGCATCCTCCGGCATCGAGGGCAGTACCTGTTCGTTGACACGGGCTACGCCTGCTACCGGGAGGAGATGCTGGCCCTGTTCCGCCAGCTGCTTCCGGACTTTGATACCGCCCCCAGGTCCGCCCTCATCACCCACGCGGATGTAGATCACTGCGGACTGCTGGATCTGTTCGATACGGTGTATCTCAGCCGGAAGAGCCGGGATTCCCTGCTCATGGAGCGGACCAGCCGGGGCGGCTTCCGGGAGCGCAACCCGCTCCACGCGCCCTATATCCGCATCTGCAAGACCCTGACCTCCTACCGCACCGCCGCGCCGGAGACGCTGCAGGTGATCGGCGGGGTATCATCTCCCCAGACCCGGCCTTTGGAAGAGCTTGGGGAATGGTCTTTCGGATCGCTGCGCTTTCAGGTCCTGGAGGGTCAGGGAGGCCACCTGCCCGGTGAGCTGGTCCTGGTGGAACGGGAACGGGGATTGGTCTTTACTGGAGACATCCTCGTCAACATCCGGGAGCTGACGGCGGAGCAGGCCCACTACAACCACTACGCGCCCTACCTGATGACCAGCGTGGACACCGCCCCCGCACTGTGCGCCGCAGAGAGAAAAGAGCTGCCGGCGCTGCTGGGCCCCGGCCAATGGCACATCTTCGGGGGCCACGGGCCGAAAAAGGATCTGGTGATTGAGTAAGCTTTCAGCCGTCATAGCAGCCGCAGGGCATGTCCGTCTCAGGGAAGAGAGAACAAATGGCCAGTTGATTCTTGTCCGCCTCCACGAAATCCTTCCAAGACCAGCTACGGCCCAGGCCCTTGACGCTGATGAGATTGGGCAGCGCATTGCTTTCCAAAGCGATGGCCCGGTCGAACAGATCCCGGTGCTGGTGGTACAGCGTCCGGATCTCCCGATGTTTCATCGCCGGACAGAAAAAGCAGGAGGACTTGCCGGGCGGCGGCAGCCCGGCATCCTGGATCGCCGCGAGACAGTCCTCCCGCTCCCACCCCCAGTCAATGAGGGGATATTCTTTTCTGTATTTGGTGTCCTGGATGTCATAGACCAGGGCATGATCCCGCCGCCGCTCCTCTCCGGCATCGTAGCCGATGTACTTGACAACTTTTTCCCCTCTTGCCCATACCTCCCGGCAGGGCGGGTGGTTGTTGCAGAACTTGTCCTGTGGACCCGCCTTGTGTTTGAGGGAACATTTTTTGTATCCGTAGACCAGCGCGGGAAGCGTACCGGAGCGAAGACACTCCTGCTCCAGTGTCAGCCTGTCACCGTTTCTGTCGTTGTACTCAACCACGGTGATCTGCGGCATCCCGTGATCCAGGAGCCATTGATCCATGATGGGCAGATAGGCGTAAGTGCCGGGCTGCTCACCGCCGGTGTCCGCAAAAAGAATCAGGTCGACCGGGATGCCTCTGCTGTGCAGCCCGATCAATAGGGCGGTCGAATTGACTCCCCCGCCATAGGAGATCACGATCATTAGAATATCCTTCTTTCTTTCAAATTTGAGTTGTCCCAGCATAGCTGGGTATGATAAAATCAAGATGAATTTCGGGAAGGGGGGCTGCGCCATGAAGGAGAGGACGTATCTGGCCATTGATGCAAAAAGCTTCTACGCATCCGTCGAATGTATCGAGCGCGGCCTCGATCCCCTGACCACCAACCTTGTGGTGGCGGACCTGAGCCGAACGGAAAAGACCATCTGTCTGGCCGTCACCCCCTCCCTGAAAGCCTGGGGCATCTCCGGAAGGGCCCGGCTGTTCGAGGTGGTACAGCGGGTCAGGGAGGTCAACGCCCAGAGACAGCTCTCCGCGCCGGGGCGGAAGTTTACCGGCTCCTCCTCCGATGACACCGCGCTGAAAGCCGACCCCGGTCTAGCGGTGGATTATATCGTGGCCCCGCCCCGGATGGCGCACTACATGGAGTGGAGTACCAGGGTCTACAACATCTATCTCAAATATGTCGCACCCTGTGACATCCATAATTACTCGATAGACGAGGTGCTGATGGACGTCACCAACTACCTAGCTCACCGCCCGTGAACTGGCTGCAAGGATCATCCTGGACGTGCTGGAAACCACCGGCATCACCGCTACGGCGGGCATCGGCACGAACCTCTACCTCTGCAAGATCGCCATGGACATCTGGGCCAAACACGTCCAGCCGGATGCGAATGGCGTGCGTATCGCGGAGCTGGATGAGATGAGCTACCGCCGCAACCTGTGGGATCACAGGCCCCTCACCGATTTCTGGCGGGTAGGGGCTGGCTACGCCCGGAAGCTGGAAGCCCACGGCTTGTATACCATGGGCGACATTGCCCGCTGCTCCCTGGGAGGACCGGGCGATTATCACAACGAGGACCTGCTGTATAAGCTGTTCGGCGTAAACGCAGAGACGCTCATTGACCACGCCTGGGGATGGGAGCCGGTCACCATGGCGGATATCAAAGCATACAAGCCGGAGTCCAAGAGCATCTGCTCCGGTCAAGTCCTGCAATACCCCTACGGCTATGACAAGGCCCGGCTGGTGGTACGGGAAATGGCGGATCAGCTGGCGCTGGATCTGGTGGATAAGAAACTGGTCACGGATCAGCTGGTCCTGATAGTAGGCTATGACATTGAGAATCTGAAAGGCGCCTACCAGGGAGAGGTCACCACAGACCGCTATGGCCGCGCCATCCCCAAGCACGCCCATGGCACCGCTAATATGGAGGAGTACACCGCTTCCAC
>OFGC01000353.1_pt1 | contig 50128 bp, 75 predicted proteins | sample 1521691 | NCBI WGS metagenome assembly OFGC01 (sample SAMEA3504121, study PRJEB24116) | mouse gut metagenome | biome: mouse gut; feature: mouse-associated habitat; material: faeces | place: Denmark | collected 2011
ACTTACAGATATGGAATATTCCAACCGTAAAAAGAAAACCAAACGAGAAGAGTTTTTCGATGCTATGGATGAAATATCGGGGTGACAGGATTCGAACCTGATTGTTTAATGCCAATAAATGCGATAAATGAGCCATTTTGCGATATTATGGACAAAATTCTGGACAAATTTTAAAATCACTGCCGCCCCTTGTCGTGGGAGATTTTTTCAATAATAATTTTACCATCCACATAATCCACTGATACCACCTTGTCCTCTTGCGTCACTCCTAACGCCTTTACCATTTCAGCCGGGAGACTGATTTTATAGTTAACCGAATTTTTACCGGCAGTCCCCCCAGCTTTTCCCATGATTATATTTCTTTCTACCATCTGCAATCCCCCTATCATTGGTTACCTATCTATATCATAAAATAATTGGTTACCAAATGCAAGAAAAATATTTTTGAAAATTTGCAAAAACCTATTGACTATTGGTTACCAATAGCGTATAATTAGACTTATCAAATGAACGGAGGATATGGAAAATGAGAGATAAAAACACATTTAAGTCCTTTACTTGCAGTGATGGAACTGTAAAATCTTTCTGCATTATGGCAGACGGCAACGTGTCAGAAGATATCCATTTTGGCAATTACACAAAATGGAATGTTTATCTCGGAAATATAGACGATAGGGCTTTTGAACATTCACTTCCGACTTATCATCAGTATTGTTTTGAAAGTGGAGAGCATTATTTGGCAGGAAGACATTAACCACACCACCCACCCGGCGGGGATGCGCCGGGAGAAAGAAGGGGAAGATATGAACGCAAGAGAATTGTCGAACCAAGAATTATTTGATAAATACAACGGAAAAAGAGGGGATATTGCTTCTGAAATGTGTCGCAGGGCTGGAACAGTCAAATATTTACAGAAATACTGCGTCCATGATGATAAAAAATTTAATTCATGTATGAGAGATACAATAGATGTTTTTAAAAGCATATTGCTTAAAGAAGATAGGAAGTATGCAAAATATTGATTTCATCCCGTCCCTGCCGGGTAATGCAGGGAGAAAGTGAGAAGGATATGGAAAATTTTACAACTGACGAATTAAGATATATCCGGGGAATGGCCGGAAATTTATACCACACACACAGGAAATGATAAAGAAAAAGCATTGATCTATAAAACCATATGTTCAAAAGCGCAAAATGAAATCATCAAAAGAAATCAGGCGGCAGGATAACACCTACCGCCCTTTTTGCGACGTCGCAATCTGTCCCGCCTCACAGCTCAGGCCCTCTTCAGCCGTCCTGCCACCAGGAGATTATATATCAGCGTATTTTGGGCCGCTGTGCCCATATATCCCTGGATGCCATTGGCCGACGCGATCTTTTTGCGGTACGCATAGGTACTGTTGAGCCGCAGGCTGGTCATAGCGGCGGATAGCGTGGTTTTTTTGCCTGTGTAGGCAGGATAGTATGCACTGTCCGCTGTGCTTCCCTCAACCGTTGTCCCTGCAGGAGACTGTGATCCGGATACCGTCTGCACCTTTTTGAGCTGCAGAGCATCGACCAAAAATTCCACCACCGCTACCGCGGTTCTGGCCGCGTGCTGGTCACTTAAAATAACAGGCACATCCGTGGGACTGTCCATGAATCCGTTTTCCACCAGGAACGCCGGCATGGTTGTGTGTGCGATCACATAAAATCCCTTTTTGACTACCTTTTCGCTTCGGTTGCCGGAAAGGCCTGTCCGGTGGATGATGGCGTTGTACAATTTTTGAGCCTGCACGGCCCGCTCCAGCTTATTAGAGCTGTAATATACCACCGTTCCGCCCCCGGATCTGCCGTTTAAACCGGCATTATGGTGCATGGATATATAAATGTTGGCTTTGGCAGAATTTGCCTCCTTTACCCGTGCAGAAAGGCTGATGTCCTTTGCCCCGGTTGTATCATCAACCCGCAGCACCTGGCAGTCATATGTCGCCAGCAGGCTCTGCACTTGATCCATGATCCTATCATTAAGCCACCATTCTCGTGTTTGATTTGGGTCAAGGCTCTGCAGGCACCTTTTGCCTGCAGTCACCATCCCATGCCCTGCATCCAGGGCGATCAGTTTCTTATTCATTTTTTTCCTCCTGTACTTGCGATCCGGTATTTGCCGCATCCGTCAGGCCCTCACCGATGATATACGCAATCAGCGTACCTCCTGCCATGATAAGCGCCGTCACCTGCACTGCGGTGCTGTCAGACACCTGCATCATAGTCATAAGCGGCGTCACAAATCCAACAACAGCCGCCCAGAACTTCCTGCTTGTCAACTTTCTTGCCCAGTCAATCTTTTTCATATAATTCTCCTTTCTTATAAAAGCGCAACCACAGCGCCAATCACAATTCCTACAACGGTGCCGATTATTGCCGTGATAATTGCCATTTTTATCTGCTTATAGTCTTTTGCCGGCTCCTTCTCAATTTCATCAATCCGGCTGTTCTGCTTTTCAATCAGGTTTCCCTGCCGTTCAATTGCCACAAGCATGTTCTCCATATTCACAGCCATGCGCTCCACAGACACAGTCAGTCCGTGGATTTCCTTGATGTTTTCTTCCAGCGTGTCAATCCGGCTGTTCTGGCGCTTGTTTTCATCATCGCGCCGCTTCCCCTCGGCTTCTATCCGTCGGGCGAACTCATCATGCTCCTGTCGTGTTATGTAATTTCCTTCCATAAGCATTTCTCCTGCAAATCTTCATTTGTCATATTTTACTTCATATGCTCTATTGTGTTGTACCATTTTTTAGTTGTAAAAATATATTTCGGTCAATGCCCCAGAACTCGCATTGTTTTTATCAGGATTCACTATTCTCAAGGTTACAGTTATAGAGTTTCCATTGATATTAGCAGATCCAACAGATGTAAGATTTGCGGGGGATGTTTCGCATATAATGATATCATTTACCATCCCATATACATAGTAAGTCTGCGCTCCCCCCAGCCCCATTACAGTAAGACGCACTTTAGTGCATCCTCCCGTGGGAATTGTTGCACTTACGTTCGTATACCCATATGTCCCTGTCCAGGCAACTCCTTTAGCACTGGCAATTATTCTATCGTTATCGGTATCAACCTTAAAATGATTGTCAGCTCCAAACTGGTCGGTTATACTCCATTCGGCGTTACTTAATGGTGCAAAATAATGGGGCGTTCCCACCCAAAGTGCGTAAAATACAGTATTTGTTTCAAGAGTAACTTTGGCTCCACTTGGGTATTGCGTTCCTCCAGCCGATCCCATGGCCCACTTTGTCCATATATATCCTGTTCTTGTAAAGCCGTTTGTCCGAAGAGCGAAGGAAGGGTTGGCTAAATTTCCGGTGTTCCAATACCGGGTGCCGGTCTGGGCCGCTGTAGAGCCGCCTGACGCACCGTTGCCATTGTAAGAGAGCGTGATGGTTTGGCTGTATCGTCCGTACAAAGTCGCGTTGGTGGAAAATACCGTGTTTGATATACTGCTGTAAACAATAGCCGCTGTGGCGTTAGACGAAGCCGCCCAGCCGTTAAAGCTCCAGCCGCTCAAGGTAGCCGGTGTTACAGTAAATGCAGGATTTACGGTACTGCCGCTTCCGGGACAATAATATCTTGTCCTGCTCTGGTTTGTAGCACTGCTGGATCCATTGTATAGAGTCAATATAATGGTTTGCTGGTACATGCCAAAAAGGGTCACATTAGAGTCCCGGGTGAAAGCCACGCCATTATTATATGTAATTCCACTGTTAGCCGTGCCGTTAGTGCTCCACCCTCTGACAGTCCATCCAGACAAAGCCACCTGGTTCAGGGTAAAGGACGGATTAGATATCGCTCCATTATTATAGTAACGATTCCCTGAAGCGCTTGATGCTGTAGTATTTCCATTATAGTATGTAACGGTTATGATTTGCCGAAACACCGCATATAATGTAACAGGGGTATCCCCCATGACCTTATTTGTAAGTACTGTTCCACTTGCGGCCCCGTCCGATCTCCATCCCACAAACGTCCATCCGCTTTTTGATGGTGTAAATGTCTTGGGGGACAGGCATGATGCGCCTTCATCAACTTCTTCTTGATAAACAGTTTCGGTATCCACCCTGTATGTCACAACACTTCCGGCAGAATACACGAGCTGATTTCCCAGATATGCCTTTTTAACTTTTTGGCCTCCGACAGCTAGCTTTATTTTGTTCTGCCCGCTATATATTGGCATATGCCTCTCCTTTCAATCACTGCATAATAATATAAAGAGTATCTGCATGACTTGCGGCATCTGATGGCAATGTCTGCACTCTTTCTAATTTTTTTATCATCGTTGATGTGGGGCAGTCGGTAAACGCGGCTTCTATCCGGCCCTCCAGGTCATTCATGTTTTTCCCGGAAAAAGAGTCTCCCACCTGAGAAACAAGGCCTTCATCCCGTTCTACATCTACGGTCATTTCCGCGCCGGTGTCGATATTGGTCAGCCTGCGCCTTCCGGCAAACTCCGCCAGCCGATCCTTCCATTCCTTCTTAATAAATGCCATTAGATCGTACCTATTCCTTCCCCGGCGTAAAGCTCGCCGCAATAGCTGATATCCTCAACTGATCGTCCGTATGTAAAAGATATATCATGCATAATCTTTTCTATATCATTCCATTTTTGGTATGTCGTGAGCGGTAGCGTTGGTGTATTGGGGGTACCTGACATCAAAGCCCACGCGTCCCTGATCTTTTGCACATTATCAAGTATTCTGATAAAGTCGCTTACTTTTGGGATATCTCCATACTTCCAACCTTTTGTTTTTACTGTTAGTTTTAGCAATTCAAACTCCCCAATAAGCCGCGTGTTCCATTCGATCCGTTGTAAATCCAGTACATTCAGCGCCCCCTTTATCCCGGCCATCCATTCTTCCTTTTCCTCTGGCGTGATTGCTCGGTTCAGGTACTTCCCGTTCAGTTCCTTTACCCTGAGTACGTCCTTTTCCTCTCGGTCATAGACAAATACAAACCAGTATGTAAGAGACATCTGCTCATGGGTATATCTTTTGAGCCTTACATGTGTATAACGTTTAAAAAATACGTGATTCATGATTTATCCTCATACAAGCTCCAGATATTCTTCAATCCTGGCCACCCGTTCTGACATCCGCAGGTTTTCGTTTTCCAGTGCTTTTATTTTGTCATGCTGTATCTGAATCATTTTGATCAACATTGGAATAAATTCCTCATACCGGAGGGAATAAGTATATTCTCCTTCTACAGGAACTTCTATGATGCTTTTTAGTCCTGTTTCTGGATCTTCGTATTCTTCCGGTTCTGTTATTGGGCTTTTTACAAAACCAGCAAAATCCAAAGATGATATGCCAAGTGTATTCATTAGCTCTTCAACTTCCGGAGCAATTAAGCCGTGATGTCTTCGTCCAGAGGTTCCGTCAATTCTTTTATAAGACTTTGGTTTTAATCCAAGAACAAATTTTTCTGTCAGCTCATCATCTAGAGGTTTTTGATCAGTTTTTTCTCTTGAGTCTGAGGATACATTTGGTGCCGTTGCTAAATAAATATCTCTCCAACGATGATCCGAAGCTCCAAGGTGGACACCTCCATTTGAAGATGGCATAAACATTCCACCGCCACCTTCTGCTTCGGTAAATGACTTAAAATAATACCTTATAGCGCTTGGTCCAGCTGGAAGCACGCTCATTAACCCAAGACTCTCATACCTTAAAGACGCTTGTCCGCCTCCAATGTACATGTTTTGTTCGTGGTGATGGATAGGATAATAGCAAGTAACCATTTTTTCAATCGTTCCTGTTATTTCAGGCACAAATTCTATTCGAAATATTTTTCTAATATTAATATCATTGGTTAATGAATAATATCCTTCTACAAATCCGAAAACACTTACTCCTACGTACTGCCCGATATCAAATATGACGTATACTTCTTCATCCGAATCATAACCGAATTTCACGCCCCTGGATCCGTTTTCAATAAATGGCGTTCCTCCCAGAATAGAGGCACAAGGATTTAACCATGCAGTTGATCCGGCTAAATAGTTGTAGCCGCTTATTAAGTAATCGGTTGCTCTATAATTTTCGTATATTCTGACGGTGAAAGCCCCAAAGAATCCACTACTCTTTATATCCGCTTTTGATCTATCAATTATTATTTTAATATATTTATTATCACCAATATTGGCATTTCTTGCATGAATGGCATTGTCGTAGCTGTTGATAAAATTGGAATAATTAAACTCATCCAGCTGTCTCCGAAACGCCCCCCAGGTGCCATTATTTCTCCCGCGCGTAGCAATCTGTCCGGTTCGGTAATCGCCATAAATTTGGTGAAACCAGTTATCGCTGTATGCCTGTTCGTACATGGCCCCGTCTGGTTGTCCGTAAATTTGTCCTTCGACCCTTACATACCCGATAGCAGTCTGCGGGGTTCCAAGTCCCAAATCTCTTTGTGATGTAATAGGACACACTCCTAAATCATAGGGTCGTTTATTTCCGGATAATTCGATTCCATTGATTGACGGTTTATTATCCAGATCATTATAGTCTGTCGTTCCCGCGGGTAGACTCGCACAGGGCTTTGGAATTCCCTTGTCAATGTAAATCGGTGTTGTGTCTGATCCCACAGTCGCCCCATTCATACATTCAATGAGCGATTTAAATACATATCCCTCTTCTTCGATGGGATCCGGTGCGATAAAATTATCGTAAAACGTCCATACTTTCTGGTATTTTTCTTCAGATGTTGTGACATTCCGTTCCATCTCACCCATGACATCAATTGTTATTGTTGCAGTATCAATATTTCTGTCAAAATAAATTTCACACTTTCCAACAGCGGCATTGACAGTATGTTTTACAACGATATCCTTAAAAATCCGGGAAGAAGTAGTGGCTAAATCGCAGTATGCAAATACTTTTGTACTGTTAACGATGCGGCTCCCTGTTTGAAAATAAACTGTCACTTCTGCCGGAGCAACCGGAAAGTTCGCGTGGTTCGGGCTCCAGATCAAAAGACGGATCGCATAGGAATGATTGAGCAAATCTGACTCTACGGATGCAATTTTGTAATACCCCTTTTTGTCTTCGCTAGCCGCATCCGATCCATATATATACCGCCTGAATTTTCCGTCCAGCCAGGACTTATCATGAGCACTCATCAGCCCGGCATTATCCTCCGTGGCTTCCGTGGCCGCCAGAATTACATCGTGCAGGGCTTTGGACTGCTGATAGTAAAAGTCTGCGTTGTCCGTATCCTCTCCCTCACGGGTGCCGGTTCCTCCGTGAGCATAGCTTTCTGCATCTACTGCGGCTTTTTGCGCCTTTGTTTTGGCTTCCAAGGCCTCTTCTGCCGCTGTCCGTGCACTGTTTGCATTTTCTGCAGATGCCGCCGCGCTGGCAACGGCATTAGCCTCAGCTTCTTCTGTTTCTCTTTGGCTTTCCTGTGCGTCCTGTCTGGCCGCTTCTGCTTTAGCCGCTTCTGTTTTTATGTCAGCAAGATAATTTGGGCGCAAATGTTTTTCTTCAATACTGCCCTCCTTGATCTTTGCCGATACTTTCCCATTTTCCCCCAGCACAAAAGCAATGGTTTCAGAATCAAGAAATTCATACTGGGTGATAAAAGCAGACAAATCCACATACTTTTCTGTCCCGTCATCCAAGGTTATAATAAGCCTCTGCGTTTCCCGGTCAAAATCAAAATTAACCGCAAGCTTTTCCAGCAATGTATCAATGGTTTTGACGGAGCCATCATAAAGAGTAAAGGTAATGACACCGTTCCCCCTGTTAAAAGCCACATCCTTAAAAAGCCCCTGGGCCTCTGTCTTATCGAATTTTTCCGTATCCAGCGAGATTACACTCCCTGCCAGCTCCCGGAAGTTGGCATTAAATATGTCTACATCATAATTGTCTGTTTGTTTAGGATACTGCATATTTCCTCCCTATATAATTCCAATATCTTCTCCGGTATAAATCTCACCTGTCATATAATAATCTGTTAATGTCTTATAATATCCTCTGCATTTTGCGGTGCTGATGAAGCCTCCAGTCAGATCGGTGGTGACGGATTCTATTGATGCAACAAAATTTCCGTGCTTCCTGGAAGGGTTTTCGATTTCCACCATATCCCCGGCTTTTTCGCTTGATGCAATATATTTTGTTTTTATAATTTGTTGCATCTGATAATAATCAAGAATTTTATCAGCTATGCGTTGCGCCGCTTCCAGATTAAGCAATGTACCGGACAATGTTTTTGAGTTTCGAAGCTCTCCGCTTTTTATACGCTCAATGCTTGATAAGGCCGCCAGCTCTTCTCCGATGTATTTTTGCCCGGAAATAATAACTTCTGACCGTGATTGTGCCGGAACTTCCAAAATCACATAATACGGCATCTGCTTTATAATCCGTCCCACATTGGTGGTCATTCTGGCCGCTGGGCTCGTAAGTTGTATCATATGAGTGCCTGCAGGGTATATCCCCTTAGTTATTTCACTTATTTTATCCTCCAAAGTCCATGTCTGATACTTTACGCTCACGTCAGATACATACCGGTCCGCCTCCAATGTAGTCTCGAATTTCCTTTCCCGCTCAATGCCGGCGCTAACTATCTTTTTACTGCTGTAAATGGATATACCATCCTGTCTGGATGTATTGATCATGCTTCCACATGCAAATAAAACTTCGCGCAATGCTTTCTGACAGGTCTGGATTTTCAATGTACCATACAGCGGCGTGTTCGCCGTCTCCTCGTCAACCGTGTAAGCTTCAATTCCTGCCGCAGCCATAATCTCTGTAATAATTCCGCCGGCTTTTTCCCCGTTATACATCCTCCCGTCTATAAAATCCACGTTGGCCAGCATTCCTTTATAATCGATAGCTGTCATTTTGCAGATATTCTTTGTAATACTGCTGGATTCCAGGAAAAATGTTCCAAGCGGTACGGTTTCCTCCCCCACCCGTTCATAGGCCAGCATATTTTGCCGCCGCTGAAAAGTTTTATGCATTCCCCCTTGATTTCCAAGATTGAATTCGTCGTGCTCATCAATAAATTCAAATGTAAGGGTATCAGTTGTGAGCCGGTCACTGATCGGGTCGACATCATTAATCAGCTTACCTGTTTTAATTGTATCACTGTTCCAGGTGATGCTTGTACCATATTTAATGTACTGCAGTTTCACATTGTGCCAGGGAAGCGCTTTTTGGAATATGATTTTGATTTGCCCGTACTCTTCCACTTGATGTTCGCAAAAGTACATCAGCGCATCCGGATAAAATTTCCTCCTGCTCTTCAAATTGCCCTCAAGGTCATACCAATATATTTCCAGCTCTATCGGATAAGAGTCCAAAAATACAAGTGTCAAACCTACGCTTGTGTGATTTTCCGTGAAACGGATTGTGATCGACTGCTCTGCCGAAAACGTTCCATCTGGTCCTGACTGCCCTGCGGAGAAATATACAAGATCCTCCGGACTGTCCGGGAATTCCTCCCGGCTCCCGTCAAGCACAAAGAAATTATGCTCCAGCGTTCCATAGTCCGGCGCCAAAAGGTTTTCTTTTATCCGGTTAATATTTGCAAATGGCGCATTACTGCTGGATGATTCCCGGGCGTCATTTAATGCAGTTATGTCATAAAGATTATAATCAATGTAGAATTCTGTTCTCATGGCGTCCTCGCAGGAGACTGCGCGGTAAACTTACATGTAAATCCTGTAAATTCCGCTTCGTTGTCCAAAATCTTTTTGTATTCGTCTGCAACACTTGATATGTAACCCCGGAATGTATAATATCCACTTTTTGTAGGTATGGAAATGTCGTGGAATTCCACCGGCTCCGTCATCTTATCCCAGAACGCCTCATAGTCTGTATCTCCAAAATCGGAGCTGGTTCCGGCTGTCAGGGTGTAATTATAGTACACCCCGATCAGTTCCGCCATCAAAGTACCCGCTTCGTTTCGTTCCGCATATTTGTGCAGAAAATCTCCAGTACGCTTCAGGGATACCATGGGGATATCAAAAAAAATTCCGTCAATCATTATGCCTTTATCAAACTTCATTACCTTACCCCCAGTACGCTCACGTCATATCCACGCCGTTGCATTACAGAAAACAAATCATCCAGCATTGCCTCTCCCACATCCACACCATTAATGTTTAATACCACTTTTGCCTGCCCAACGCCGGCATTTCCAAAATTCATTCCAGACAGTTCTTCCCGCACCGCCTGCTTGATAGTGTCCAGCGGTGCTTCAACATTAACCTGTCCGCGCGGCTGATCGCCCAGGATTGCCATAAACGGATTGCCGCCGCGGATTACTGATCCGGTGGCAAGGCGGGGAATAGATACTTCCTTTAATTCATTGATATTAAACCCAAAGCTTTTCCCGCCTAAAGCCGGAACCCAATCAGGAATATCAAAATGCAATCCATTCAATGCCCGAATAATAACATTGATTGCTTTTACAACACCATTTGCTAAAGATTCAACCCCACCCAGAATTCCATTGATGACACCTTTTATTGCTCCCCATACACCATCAAATATTTTTACAACGCCATCCCAGGCCTTTTCCCAGTCGCCCGTAAAGACGCCCGTTAAAAACTGTAATATCCCGCTTATGACATCAATGATTCCGCCAATAACATCAGCAATTCCGCCAGCAACTTCCATTACTCCTTTAATAATTCCATCAAATATCGGAAGCAAAACAGGCAAAATATTTTCGATTATCCAGTCTATTATTGGTTTCAAAACATTTTCCCAAACAGCCTTCAAAAAGTCTGCGACATCGCCTAGAAGATCCATAAATTTGTCTAACATCGGCTGGATATGCGCTTTCCATATTTCATCAAATTTTTGTGCCCATTCATCTAAAATAGGCTGAACATCATTATTCCAGAATTCCATAAACTTTCCGGCTGTGTCTGATAATCCAGTTGCTATAGAATCAAAAAATGGCTTAATATGTTCATCATAGACTTCATTTAGTTTGTCAAATGTCTCGTCTATTCCCTCTTTTATCGTACCAGTTATTTCTGATAGGACAGACAAAAATCCCTCTAAAGCAGTTCGGAATTCTTCTTTATTGTCAACAAACGGCTGTATGATTGCACCAAGTATATCTTCTGCCAGTCTTCCAGCAAGTTCCGTTACACCCATAAACGAGTCTGCAAAAATGCCGATAATATTTGCTGTAAGATGTTGCCCTTGTTCGGATGCAAATGCTTCGAATACATAGGCAATAGAATCAAACAATTCTGAAAATTTCTGATTGATTTCGGCCTGTATATCAAACATGGATATCAGATAACCTTTTATCCGATCTTTGTTTTCTTCAAGAAAAGTAGATATACCGCCTAAAAGATTTGTTGCAATTGTCAATCCTATACTGGCCATTGAGCCGACAATGGAACCAATGCTATATGATACCGACTGCGCCCAGCTATCAGCAGAAGATACTACCGAAGGATCTGCAAAAATGTTACTCAGGCTGTCTTTCATTGATAAAATGCTCACTCTTATAGATTCAAAACGATATTCCCAATCTCCCAAACCATCAAAAAATCCTTGAGAAAAAATATCCTTAAGCCGTCTGGCGTACTCAATAACCGGTTTCATAGCCTCCTGCACCCGCTGCCAGAAACTCAATACTTCAGTGTCAACGGGAACTTCCTCGAACATATCTGCCCCGGCATTCTCCGCTCCAGCCCCTCCGCCGGATGTATTATCCTTCTTTTCCAGCACATCCAGGTCATCAAACTTTGCCAGCGCTCCGCGCGCCTTATCTGCAGCTTTTGCCGTGCCACCCAAGGACTTGTTGTAATCATCCTGCACTTTTTTGGCTTTTGTGAACGTGCTTTTCCCGCTCAATATGGAGATAAACTGTGCTATATGTGATATGGCATTAGTCAAGGTATTTATAAGGCTTGTAAGCCATGGAATCACCATCTGCACAATAGGAGCAAATGCCGCGGCGAACTGATTGCCAAGCGTGGACATGGCATTCTTCATATTCTGCACGCTCTGAGCGTAAGAGTCGGAATATCCGGCCAGATTTTCAAATCCTTTTTTCATGCCTGAGATCATGGCATTAAAACCCTTGGATATCCAGTTAAAAATCAAGAGAGAAAGGGCGATGCCTTTTAATCTGCTTGTGAAATTAGACAACAGCCCGCTGCTTTTCTTTGTTCCCTGCGCTACTGCAGTAAAAGCTTTGTTTGCAGATTTCCGCATTTTATTAAACTTCTCAGGTACACTTCCAAGGTTCTTCCGGTACTCTTTAATCTTACCGTTTACCTCTTCCAGCTCCCGGTTTGCGTCCTCATACTGCTGGTAGCCCAGTCCGACACCTGCCGCTTCCATATCTTTGATTTCTGATATTAGCTGTCTGCGGCGTTCCAGCAGATCAACGATCTCCTGATTGGATACTGTGGCATTCACCCTTATCTGGTCAAGACGCTGTTCTTCTTGCTCTTGGGCCTGAATCGCAGCGATCTCTTTCGCCCGTTTTGCTTCTTCTTTTGCTTGAATAGCATTTATACGGGCCTCTTCCCTTGCTTTCCTTTCTGCCTCTTTGGCTTCTAATTTTGCCTGGTTTTCAACTTCTTTCTGAATTCTGGCATTTTCTTTCTGTAAAGCCTTTTCTGCCTGCTCTTCTGCACGGCGTTGTGCTGCTTCTCTTTTTTCTGCTGCTCGCGCCTCCTGCTCTGCAATTTTGGCCTGCCCAGATTCTGTCTGTTTGTTCAGTTCCGATTGATATGTCTTTACAGCATCCGTGGCATTCTTCCAAGCAAGATAGATTTTATCGTAATCTTCATCACCAAAGAATTTACCTTGGTCATGGAGTTCTTTTAAGGCCTTTGCATACTCTTCTACATCTATTCTTAATATATTTAAATGTTGAGAAACCTCATCTGTGCTTTCAGCCTGTATGCCAGATGTATTTATATACTTTTCAGTCTCATCCCGTAATTTTTTAAACCCCTCAAAAGCATTTATTGTATATGAGCCAAATTCATCAATTACTTCCTGATATCGTTCATGTGCATCAATAAGATGATTTAAATCACGTTCTGCTTCTTTATATTCTTTGCTTGAATGATCAATTCCGGAATCCTCCAATGACTGAAGCTTTTCTCTTGCAGCATCAATCTTAGATGTGTCAAATTGTAAAGAATCAGACACTCCACTCCCATATTCTGCAATCTTATACATGGAATCTTTGTATGAATCCACATATTTTTGCAATTCTGCTTGTGCCGCTTTGTATTCTTCAGATGCGTGCGACACACCAGCTTTATCCAAAAGTTCAAGTTTCTCCCGCGCTTTTTCAGCATCCTTACCTATTTCTTCCAGGGATTTAACAATTTCTTGAACTTTTGGTCTGATATTCTTTGTTATAATGCTCGTATCAATCCGTATACTTCCATCATATTCTGCCATTAAAAAAACACCTCCACATAAGCAGAGATGCCATTGCAAATCTGCCTGTAACTTTTCCAGGTTAGCGGCTGAAACCTGTTATCAGCCGGTTTGTTGTAATTTTGTTTTGTTTCCCTTATAATCTATGTACAGGCGGTGACGCGCCGAGTACAGAGGAAAGGAGAAACGCTATGACTGAATTAGCGGAAAAAGTTTTGCGTATTATGAAAACCGCCGAGGGCAAAAGCTCTTTTTCAAAAACAGAATTTAAAGAGTATGACATTTCACCGGATGATGCTGAATCTGCTTTAAAAGAGCTTAAGGAAAACGGGCACATCTATATCCACAAGACATACGCAAGCGGCATGCTAGCATACAAGCTAAGGTAATAAGCGGCCCCATTAAGGGGCTGCTTTTCATAAATTCGGGTACAAAACTCGCTTAATTTTCTCATGCATCTCTTCAATAATGTCTGTTCCGGAACTTGCGCAAACTTCCAGGGTATCAACCAAAAAAGTAAATTCCGGATATTCCGCACCCTCATGGTGAAGATCAAATTCAAGTATTCCATCTTCATACACTTTACCATTCGTGATAAGGTGCGTTTCCGTTCCGTCACCAATCAAAACAAATGGCTTGCCCAAACTTTTCCCACGTTGCTCTTTTTTACTCATTGTTCCTCACTCCTTTCTGAAATTATGGTTTTAACTGCATTTTGTATATCCCGCAATGGTTTCTTCCTCTCAAGTAGAATGGCCTCTATACGCTTCAAGGTATTGTCAATGCTTTGGAGCGTATTTTCTTTTTCTGTTATTGTCTGCATCTTCCACGCCCTCCAATCCTTTTCTCCATTGTATCATTGTTTGAGAGGATAGTTGTACCAAATTAAAATGAAAAAGCACCCCTGTTTGGAGTGCTTTTCCTTTTACATATCCAGTTTCTGCTGTGCGTTCTCCGCTATGTCTTCAAGCACCAACATGCAACCGTCATAGTACTCCATGCAACCATGCTTTTCACAGACTTCTTCCAGAGTATCTTTCAAAATCTCTATCATTTCTTTGTATGCTTTTATTTCGTTCATGTGTCCTCCTGCCATATAACCGTTAATATGGAATTTTCAATAAATTTTAATATATCTGCGTCATTTGAGTAAAATTCATATATATTATAATTCACGCTCTCCGCCAATACTACAGCATCCATCTGTATCAAGTCCTTGTTTTCCTCAACCCCTCTTTCCAGTATGGAATTAAGTGTACAAGTCGGCTCTTCAACAAAATCTCCATCCGCATCCTCTTTAAGTGCCTTAATCCACTCCAGATAAAATCGTATAAGAAAATTTCTATCTTTTTCAGTGAATTTCCATCCTTCATATTGGTTTATGTATGGGAGTATGCTTGATGGTTTTTTCATTTTGAAAGGGATAATATCAGCCATATTATGCCGCCCTCTCTATCATAGGATAAATGTCATGCTTCTTTAATTCTTCATAAAGGAACAATCTGCCTTTCTGTGTCCATTCCGTCTGCATTCTCACATCTGGTTGCCCGTTGGAGCGTACAATATCAATGGTCTTGCTGTGAACATAACCTTTTCCCTGATAGTCAGCATATAATATCCACTGACCGCCCACCTTGCGCTGAATACGGAACTCAGACAGCTTCTTATTAAATGCTTTTGCCGACATTCCGTAATCCTGCGCTATCTGCGTTATAAGGACAGTTGATGGGCTTTGTAATATAACATCAACATAGTTCGCTTTTGGTGTCAGTTCACCAATAACCTTGTCCATGCTCTGTACAGTAATTTCCAAGCTTTCTATCTGCTTATCCTTTTCTTCCAGTACCTTATGCGCTTCAATCAGCGCGAGTGAGATAAGACGTTCTCCAGACAACTGCCTTTGTGGATTGTAGTAATTCTCTTCCAGTTCGTCAAACTGCTCCCAGGCTTTGTCAGTTCCCAGCATCTTGCAGTGACGGCTTGCACCTTTGCGTGTCCAGAGATATAGCTTCGGCGTGTTCTTTTGGACTAAGGGAAAATCGGTTACCAAGTTCTTAAACTCTTTTAATTCATCCCCTATAAGGCAAAAATAATGCTCCTTCTCTTTGAATCGCTCCTTGTTGTTCTGGAAATTCTTCTTGATGTTATCTGAATCAGTTTCATACACTTCCGCAAGCTGTGCTGTAGTGATAACTCTCTGCCCTTTCCATTCAATAACTGGAATATTGTTGCTGCCGACTTTTACAATTTCATTCATGTGTTTCTCCTTTCTACATCTGCCAGCCTATTTTTTAGACGGGGAAAAGAAACCGGAAAGGCTAACAGTTCTTTTTTCGAGTGTACATCTCTATCCCCGCCTGAAAATATCGTATCATAGAATCGGAATCCATTTGTACCAAGTTATCTCATGCCGATAAAGAACAAAATCATCATCAGCCAAATTGTGGCAAATGCCATCAGTGCGATTAAATCATCACTGTCAAAGCTAAATCTCGTCTTGCCCTCGTGCCGTTCCAAGCGTGACGCTTTCAGAAACTTGTCCTTGTCTTTCTCTGCGCCCTTTATGGTGTGGATTACCTCTTTGAATTTACGTTCGTCATTCATGCCACCACACCGCCTTTCAGCATACCGCTCATAAACATGATACCGTACCGCAAACCGCTCTCAAACCCCGCAATTTCAGCTTCGCAAGCTAAATCTGTGACATTATCGCTTATGCTGTAGCTTGCCTTTTCTCCGACAGCCTTAAGTATCTCCGCCTTGCATTTGGCATATTTCTCATTCTCAACTGCGCTCTGCGTGTTGTATTCTGCACTTTCAACCCACATTTCATAAAATGCGTGCATAATGTTTTCCATAATAATCCCCCTCCTTACTTCCCGATACTCTCAATCGTCAACTGCTCAAACTCCGGCACCTTCACAAAATCCTCTGTCAGCTCCACCCCGAACTGCTCCGACACTTTCTTGAAGTTCGCCGCAATCCTGTGAGGGGATAGGTTCTGGCGGCGCGCTATCCTGTCCATGATTTTCAGGTAGCTTGCAAGTTCGCCTAATGGAATCTCTGCCGGATTGCATACATGAATAGGAGCAGCTCCTCCATTTGGAAGGAAGGCATCTGCTAAAATATCTTTAGCTTTTAGCTGATACTGCATTAATTTCCGGGCAAAATCCGGGCGTTCCTCTCTGGTCTTTTCGGTTATCTGGATTTTCGCAAGCCACAATGGAACAAAGTCATGACGGACACAAAACACTTCCTGTATTCCGCTATTTGTCGGAAGGGGGATCTGATTAGATCCTCCTTCACTGAAAACCATATCTTTCTTGATATTCTTGACCTGCCGCTTCATCTGCCCCTCTGTCATATCAAGCGCATCACATACCCAACGCACCCCAACCCAGATATTCCCGTCTGCATCTTTAGCAGCTTTGATAGAATCTCCCATTACATCAACATTCTTCACAATTAAATCTTCCATTAAAAAATCTCCTTTCAGTGTTTGACAACCACACCAAAAAGAGATACAATAATAAAGCATACTCCTTTTGGTGTGTGTGAAGTGTAAGACAGTCAGTGCTTTGGTCGGTGCGGACTGTCTTATTTTTTGTCCAGTTTCGATTTTACCATTTTGATTCCTTTGTTGATTACTTCTGTTTTGCTTGTTTCGAGTTTTTTTGAACACTCATCCAGCATATTGTTCATTTCATCATCAAGTCGCAATTCAAAACGGTGGTGTTTGGACTTATCCGATTTTGGCCTTGGTGACACTCTTCGAATCCTCCTTTCTTGTCCGTACAAGTATATTATAACAGTACGTACAAGAATGTCAATACCTAAAATAAAAAAAGCGGTGAATTTCTCCACCGCCTTAAAACTTCATCATTCTTTAGTTACATTAAACTCCAAAACCTCATAATTCCCATACTTGCTCATATATTCTTCCTGTCCCATTTCGCCTGTCATAATTTTTCCGAAATCAGCCCAGTATTCCTCTCCATAATCCATGAAATTATACGATACAGTTATTTCGTCAGGGTCAATACTGTCATCAATCAGGAAATATGCCTTATCGGTCTTTTCACTGCCTGATGCAACCTGATTTAAATCCATACTCATTATGTCTGCCCATGTTTCCAACTTGTATCCGTCACTTAACCTTCCTTCCCATGCTGTTATGTAACCAAAAGCTGAATCAGATTCATTTTTGATTGTAAACTCCATAACAATCCGCTTTGTGTATTCCCCCTGGCTGTCCTCGTATGGTTCAACTGAAAATGTGTTGACAGAAATAGTGATTCCATCAACAGTATGACTATTATTCAATTCCTGTTCCTGACTTGATTCCTCCGGGACATCACTTTGAGTTTCCTCTTTACTGCTACTTTCGGATTCTTCACTTTCTGGCTGCGTGCTACTGATTTCTTCTGAAGGGCTTGAATTACTGCTTTCACCCTGGTCTTTATCGCCACACGCCACAATACCAACAGACAACACCGTCAGCAACAACATTGTTAATAGTTTCTTTTTCATTCCCCAAATCCTCCTAAAATTTTATAATATCCCACATTCTACCATAATATTACAAAATTGTGAAGATACATTTTCCATCTTGAAAGCGTCCAGTATTTTACTTATAAATGACATAATATCCAACCTTTCCCAATACCTACACTATATCAGATAGTGGCGAAAAGAGGAAGAAAAAAGAGAGTGCCGGAACACTCCCTTATGCTGCTATTTTATTTATAATCTGCTAACTGCATTTGCCGATAATCCGGAATTTTGGTGAAATCTTCTGGAAGAACTATTCCAAATTGCTCTGAAACCATTTTGAACGCTTCGCATATCTTCCATGGCTCTGAACCCTGTTTTTCCATGCGCCTGTCCATTTCCTTTGTGTATGAAGCGACTTCCCCAAGAGAGGTAGCTTTTGTTTCATATACTTTCTGCTGAATTACGTTCTCCATGTCATGGAACCGCTTTACATACCTCGAAGTGAAAATAACCCCTTTTTCTCCGGTGAATTTGTTGGCCAGAAAATCGCAGCCAAGTTTGGTTACTTCATAGCACTTATTTTCCTTCCCACTGGAATCCCGGTATGTAGACGAAATAAAGAAATCACTCACGGACATTTGTCCTTCAGTCATTATCTGTATGTATCCCTTTCTGTCCTTCCTACCTTCCAGCTTCTTCAGGATGTCACCATGTGGCACTTCCATCATTTCCGCAATTTCCAGTGTCGTGATTGTTGCTTTTCCTAAATTATTCATAAGCTTACCGCCCTTTCTATATAATCCCCGCCTTGTCTTTGAATTGGCAAGGAAACAGCTAGGCGGTAACAAAACTGTTTTTCGTGAGTACTGCACTATCCTTGCCATACTTCTATTATATATAGGTCAAGAAAACAGTTGTACCAAATTTATGCCCATAAAGAAAGACGGCAGATTGCTCTGCCGCCTGTGTCCTCATTATTCAGTTGTAAAGTGCTATTTAAAGCTTATTGTCATAGGATCGGTATCTTGTATCGTCTCCCACCCATCAGTTTTAAATATATGAAATGATATCTCTACTTCGTCTATGCTTTCGATCTGATTGTCCTCTATATCGGAAGTCATAAAAGTTACAGTATCAATCGCCTTTTTACCAGGCATAATCTCGCATGAGAATATCGGGTCAACCATGAACCCATTTATAGAAACATCTCTTGCTTGGATTGTGATTGCGTTTTCTGCGTTGTTTTCTATATAAAGGACAAGTGACGGCCCCATAAAACTCGCGTCTTCCGAAATGCCCTTTGAAACAATTTTAATACCACTGTTTTCATAAATCACTTCTCCACTATCATCATATGATTGTGTATAGCTATTAACGCAGGATGTTTCTATGTGAATCATTTCTGTATCTATTGAATCATCCCACGTATCACTATTAAAGATATGGAAAGAGAAGTCAGCATATGTGATATCTTCAATGCCGCATTCCTTAATCGAACCATTGAGTATGGTGAGTGAATCATTGGCTTTCTTTCCAGGGGAAACATCTGCAGACATTGAAGTATCTACCATATATCCATTTACAGAAACATTTCTGGCTTGCACGGTAAGATTTTTTTCGGTATTATTTTCAATTAGCAGCTTAATCTCCGGACCCATAAAAGAACTATTAAAGTCTATCCCGGTTGCGGTTATGATTATTCCATCTTGGTCAAAAATAACCTGCTGTTCAATAGCAGTCTCCGCTTTTGTATCTGCCTTCGGTTCCTCCGGAGATTCCTCAAAAGATTTGTCTTCCTTTTGGCTTTCGAATTCAGATTTTGATTCCTGTGTTGTATTTCCGATCTCCGCATCTTGGGAAGCACACGCTGTTATACACATGGATAACAAAATTATTGATACTAAAAATGCTTTTTTCATATATTTACTCCTTATTCAGCTTTATCGAATTTACTCCTCTTAATCATGGCGATAACTGCCAGAACAGCATTGATAAGGCACCATGCCGCCCAGATGTTCAGGTCTGCAAAGCTTCCGGCCAGTGCAAAGCCAACCAACGCTCCAAGCCCGAAAAGGACTATCAACGCGATATTGCCGCCCTTGCCCACGCTTTTCCTAGTAGCGATTGATACTATTCCGCCAGCCAGCATCACGATGGCAACAATAATTCCTGCACTACCGCTGGATTCTCCATTTTCGGTAAGTGCATTAGCCAATCCCGCGGCGCAAGACTGGAATGCCACCACAATAAAAAGCACAATTGACAAAATGCCCGACACAAGTTTCCATGTTTTCATTCCCCCTAATCCTCCTTTGAGTTTTTGATAATTGTCCCATCCCCCGAAAAGTCATGCGGGATTTGACAGGACATTCCATATTCTACCATAAAACTACATTATTGAGAAGATGCATTTACCATCTTTCCTAATACCTTCACCATATTATATTCTGATAGGAAAAGCTATGGGAAATAAAAAGAGCAGTATTTCTACCGCCCTTTATCTGCTCAAAATATAAAAGGCACAGCTTTAAGCCATGCCTCGCAGTCAACCGGAATTGAACCGATGCCTCGTCAATTGACGTGTTCTGCCCGCCTAAACTATTTTCTGCTGACAACAAGCGTCCGGATTTGAACCGGAGTCCATGCGCTGATAACGCTGCTTCTCCCTTGTGAGCTACTGCTTCTTGTTTAAGTGATTATACCACAATTTCGCAACTCTCTCAACCATTTTCTTTTCTTCAGTAGTAAGATTCGCAGCACCCTTAGGACCATCATTTTCAAAGTGTATGTAACCATGATGAGTATGTGGTTTCATCTTTTTATGAGGGTGATCAAGATCAATGGACTTTACTCTTTTGTTATCTGAATTGAAGTACATTATTGATAGTAAATCTTTTCCTCCGACTGTTACATATACCCTCCCAGGTGTCATTGTCTCCATGAGCGTTTCTGACGTTCGATCACTCTTGGTAACAAATTTTATATTTCCTTCTTGTAAAATAGTGTTATATTCACTTCCGTACTTTCTGCCTTTATCTGATATTCCGGAACTTGCCCCTCTTCCACCCATATCTCACACTTCTTTCTCAAACCGTTTATGAAACGGCTGTATCTGTAAAATATTTCCCTCACATTCTTCCGGCACTTTCCCGTAAAAGAGAATAGTCTCCGGGTGCAGCCGCTCTATCATGGCATTATATCCGGCAAGGAACAGCACTTTCTTTTCCCGGCTGTTCGTCGCGCCAACGGAAGATACCGCAACCGCGCCGCCTGCCGGCTCCCCGTCAAAGCACCATTCAAATGAATCAGGCGTACTCCATGAAATTGTCGGTATCACATTCACACCATTCTCTTGCAGATATGCTCCTACCCAATGTTTGCGGTAATGATTGTAAATCTGTATGGCTTTCGGAAAGTCAGTGTATGTAGAGAAGTCCGGGGACATGACGTGAGTGAATTGCCGGAACATATCAAGGTACTTGTCTGGAGACTGCCAAACTACTCCAAATTGGTAATCGTCAAGGAAGAAATGTACTCCCTTATCCGTCCTATTCTTTTCACTTCTGGCATAATTGAACCCGATCCAGTCACAACTTTTATATGTTGCAGGCTGTATCTGCGGTATGCCATATTCCCCTGCACCGTCAAATACACGCTTCTGAAGGTTTTCATAGTTTTTGGTTTGCCTGTACATCATCTCACCATATCCTTAAAAGCTTTTGCCGCCAGTTTCTTACTTTCCCTGATTTTCTTTTGTTCTTCCATCATCCGGTCAAACTCATCGATGGCCGCCTTCTGATTGTCGGTATACTCTACTTCATTCGGCTGGTCCAGCGCATATACCTTTTTAAGCTCCGTATATGCCTTTTTCTCGTCCGTTCCCATTTTAGACGTGATTTTCTTCGCCCGGATATCAATAACGCGTGTATAGGCGCATTCTGGCAGTGTGGTGAGCAGTCCCATAAATTCCCAAAAGTGCAGCTTATCTATATTCAGGTTGATTCCATAATGCTGTTTAAAGGCAGAATATATACGCCATTGATCAATGTCGAAGTCAGTTATCCTCGTCTTATCTACCTTGCTATTATGATCATGGTTCCAGTCCGTCAAAAACCACACAAGTCCTTCCAGGGCAGTTTCGGCATCCGGCAGGGGAAGCTGATTGCCTTGAGCATCTTCTTGAAGAAACAGGAGGGATAAAGCTACCGCCTGTCCCTCCTGCCGCGAAAGTTCACCATCCTCCAGGGCCTGCATAATCTGGATGCCAATCTGAAAATCTGAATCAATGGGAAAACCTCTGTATTCTGTTGGAAGAGGATCCAGCAAAACATTAAACATTACTTGTTCCTTGCCCCTTTACGATTGCGGCTGTATATGAGATTTATCTTCTGATTTCTCTCCTGCGCATACTGATTGAGAAGCGGTGTAATCTGCTCAAAGAAATCTGCAATCAGTTCCACTCCCGGATTCTGGATACCTACAAACACTTTGCGGCAGCATCCCTCTCCAAAAAGGCTGTCCAGTTCAGTGCAGGTGTATCTGCATAAATCAGCGTAAAGCTGAATGCTGTCAACGATCATATCCACATCATCATTTTGTTTGTCTTTGTGTTTTTCTGACAGCTCCTTTGCCCGCTGTTCGATTTCTGCCTGCTTGCTTTCAAAATTCTTCATCAGAGCGCCGAAACGTTCATAAAAACCAGCGTCACTGATCGGGATGCTGATATAATCCCCATTGTCATTTACCTCGATATTTTTTATGCCGCTATTTACTCTTAAACTATCCATTCCTAATATCCTTTCCAAAACAGGGGAACAATGGAAAGGTATGCTCCCCTGCATATTAAGTGCTTGCTTAATACCTAGTCGCTAAGGCTTGCGCTGCCATTTTTGCGTATTTTATACGCTGCTGCTTCTGCGTCCGGTGTCTCGGTAAATGTCCATTTCCCTTCTTCAATCTTCATGATGCCGTCAACGGCATCGCCGTTTCCGCTAATCTGGATCGAGGACGTGAGCGTTTCGCCACCTGTTCCGCCCGTAGAGGTCGGCATCGCAACCACAGGCACTTTGATTGCCAGGAACCCGTCTCCAGACTTTCCGGTCTTGTAAAACCGGTAATAGTCTGTTTCTGCACTTTTCCCAGTTGGAAATTTTCGAAATGCCCTGTCTATGTACTCTTGCGCTTCATCGGATAGATGCTCGCGTTCCGGCGTCATAGAAAGCGCATATCCATTAACTGTAGTTGCTGCTGTTTTCATGTTTACATAGGTTGTTTCGTTCGTATTCGGGGACCAGTCCTCGGTCAATTCCGTATATCCGTCCCCGAGCTCGAGTATGTTCGATGCATCACCATCCATCCACTTCCCAAAGTCCAACAAGGACACCATGTTTGTTCTGTCGTTTGCCACTTTTTATGCTCCTTTCTTTTCATACCGCATTTCTGCATTTGCCACAAAAACAGTCTGCTTGTCTCCGCTTACCTCGTCCACGGTTGCAAAGCTACTTGAGGCGGTGATTTTGGTTATTTTTCTTCCGCCAGATAGTGACGGTAATTTCTCAATATCTTCCAGCCAGTCCATGATGTTATCCACAACTGCCTGTGCATCTATGCGCCCTTTATTGTTTGTAGGACTACTCTTATACGCAATCTGAAAGCTAACCTGCGCCACAAAGCTGCCAGACACATACTTTTTAACGTATTTTGCGCCGGGAAGCGTCAGGATTCCGATGCACTTATCCGTCCCCATTGACTGATACTGAATTCCTCCGGTTTTTCCTTTCAGATCAGCCGGGATATACGGACACTCCGCAATCAGTTCCAGCAGCATTTCCCCGACCTTATCATATTCCGTTTTGGACAGGCGTTCTTTGATTTCTTCGGGCATAGGCTACTTACCGCTTTCTGCAAAGCTGGCATAAATAGAGATTCTGCCGCCAGTAATTTTTGAGATTAACTCATTGACAGAATCCAGCTTTTCGCCCAATTCGTCAATCTTCTTCCTTGCTTCGTCTACCTCTGAATAGTCAACATCAATCTTGATGTCCGACTTCTTTTCCTCAACCGTTCCGCAACAGCCGCCCCAATTCACAACCGGGGGATAGCCGTAAATGTTCGTGTGCATTTTACGGTATAAATTCAGATACATTTCAGCCGGGAGTTTTGTCAGAGATTCGTGCATGATGTCAAGGTCAACTCTGCAATCTTCTCCCGATTCTGCAATAATATTTTTAATGGTTTTCACTTTTTATCTTCCTCCAATCTCAAACCTCGGTATCAGCGTATAAACGTCCACCGTATCAACGCTAAACGCATAACCGTACTTTGTCTTGATATACTCAAAAAAGCCGCCGGGGTACTTGCTTTCATCTTGGTCTATCAGTCCGACAGGCACATCAATGTCAATGCCCAGTTCCGCTTTCTTCGCGATTACAAAAAAATTCTTCCCCTCTGTGTCAAGCGTGAAACTTTCAAGCATATCCTCTGTTGTGAGGTCGTTCCACACTTCCGGCGCTTTGTACGGCTTCGGCAGATTGACATTCGGGATTTTCGCCACGCACACACTGACGTTCTCCATGCCACTTGCCTTTTGGTTGGCGCCCTGCGTCAGTTCCACACGCACATTGTCAAACCGTGTGCCGAAATATGTTTCTGTTTCCATCAGCCCATTTATGTAGCGGTTATAGACAACCACGCTGTCAACATAGCCTATTCCCATAGCGTCACCTATCCCACTTTACAAGGAATGATTTCCCAGTCTTTATTTCATTAAGTGCGCTTTCATTGGTATCAAGCCACTTCTGCTCCGATTTTCCACATTTGGAACACTGACAGATACACAGGCGCAACGGATAGCCCATTTCGTCCTGTTGGAGAGCGTTTGACCGTTCCTTTACCACATAATTATGCGAACACATTTTCTTAAACAGTCCCATCTTCTTTATCCTCGCTTTCCTCCGGCTCCGTTGGCTTCTCCACTGGCTTATCCTCCGGCGGTCTGCTTATCGGGGCATTGCGGCGTGGGTAGGGGATTCCGGCATACAGAAGATTCACGCCGTTGGAATCCGGCACAAGTGAGAGATATTCCCTCACAGTGTCACGATATAGCCGCTCCTGCGCCGCCTTGTCCGACAAAACAGCGTCAATCAGGGTACTGCCGGATTCTGCCTTTACCGTGTACGATATGGATTCACTTCCAGAGGAAACGGAAGATACCACTTTCCCCCGGAGCGTGCCGGATTCGTCCGTTATGTACCCCTGTCCCTCTGATACCCGTTTGTTTGCCGCTTCAATCTGCCCTGCAATCTCAATTAGCTTGCAGACGCACCGCCGGACGGCTTCTGCATCGTCCTCGTTGGTGGGAAATGCGAATTTCAGCTTATTCAGCGTGAGTGCGTCCACCTTGCGGCAAGCCTCCCATGACAGCCGATTAAAGTCGGTTTCCGGCATGGAATCCTCACCGTATATGTTTTTGTAGTAGTCGTAGGTTACATATCCCATAGATTACGCCCCACAGATTTCCGCATAAATAGCCTTGATAACTTCTGCGTCATAAAGGGCGTTGTGCTTCTCTCCCTCAATCTGCCGCCCGCACAGTTCAGAAACAATGTCCTCTCTGCTCTTGTCAAAGGCTTCTCTGTCGGAAATCCCATAATGCCGTGCAATGTCCGGATTGATGTCGTGACAAGCCGCTGACACATTTCCCGGCAAGTCAAACGCACCGCCGAAAATGTCAATCAACAGAACGAAGTCATAATGGCTCACATCAGACACAAATTGAACACTGTCAAACTGTTTCAGCCACTCGCCCAACTCATACCGAATATCCGCTTTACTGCCAAGAACAACCGTTGTGTTGCCGTCCTCTCCAAGCCTTGCGGCAAGGGTATCATTTCCGGCAAGAATGGTATGTTTCAGCACGTTTTCCCTTATCCAATCGTCACACTGATTTTCTTTATATGTGGAAAACTCCGCATAGAACCGCTTGCCATTCTTCGCAACAATACCGATACTGATAAGAGATGTTCTCTTATGTAGTCCGGTAAATTCTGTATCAAAAAATAATTTCATTACGTTTCTCCAATCTGATTTCCGGCATGAAATACTTTACATATCCCATGCCGGTTTGCTTCTTATGACAACTTCGCACTCTTTGCCCTTGCCGTGCCGCCAGATTCCTCTCCGGTTTCGATTGCACTTGCCGCACCCGGTTTCTTGCTAAAGAAAATCAGGTCAGGCATAACAACCTTACAGCCATAATGGAAAAACATACCGATTGCATACGCATTGGAAAGTTCAATCTGCTTTGCCTGGTATTCGTCTGCCATAACCGGCTCCGCAATCGCCCCGGTACACATAGCGATAATTTCAACGCCTTCCGGCTGATGAACATTGGAGTAGATCCATGCGCCGTGATACCGCCCGAACTCCGCCACGTCTGTCTTGACATTGGCGTTTCCTTTGGTGTCGATGTAGTCCCGCATTTCCTCGTAGGCTTCCGGGGACAGAACCACATGAATGTCCTCTTTCTCAATGCCGTCAACAAACTCATTCTTTGCGGTGTGCAGCTTCATCACCACCGCCGTTACACGGTCTTTGATGGTATCGCCGGACACCGTGACCTCTGTACCGCCGGCAACCGTTCCAACAGTGCCGTCACTCTCTTTGCGCTTTCCGACAGCCACAAGAAAGAAATTCTCGTCCAGTTCCCGAACCATGGCACGAGTGATAGCTGTTCTCCTATCAGACAACAGGCCCGGAATTCCTCCAAGGCGGATGTCCTTTTCCTCTGCTTCTTCCATGATTTCCTTGTCGATGTCAATGTCGATAGGGACCTGCATACCCTTGATGGACTTTCCTTTTCCTGCCGCTCTCGCCGTGCCATATTCTTCTGTTTTAGCGGACGCAAATCTCTTCGCCACAAGCGTTCCTGCCTGTGGATCGCCAGAGAGTCTCTGGTTCTTAAAAAGGCTTGAAATCGTCCGTCTTCCGACATTTTCGATGATGCCTTTCTGTTCTTCCGCCAGAAGCATTTTACCCTCTTCTGTACCGGATAAATCTTTCAGGTTTGTAATGTTTAATGATTCAATAGCCATTTTGTTTGTCCTTTCTTTTCTGTTTGATTTAGAAAATCACAGGAGCTGGGCTGGTATCTTTCGCCGAGGCCTGCTTCGGCTCGGACTTGTCCGTAAACTTCGGCGCACTGCCGGCGGCTTTCTCTTTGGCTTCGGCTTCTGCTTTTTCAGCTTCGGTCTGGTAGAAGTGGTCTTTTTCGTTCTCCTTTGAGAGATAGTCCGACAGCCCCATAAATGCGCCGTCCTTCCACTTCAAACCGTCCTCGCCCATGATTTCACGCATAAGCGAATCCCTGACGCGCCCCGATTCGATTTTCAGCTTGTCAAATTCGCCTTTGAGGTAATCCCGCTGGTCACGCTCCAAAATCTGCTTTGCAGCCATGTCCTGCGCTTCTTTTGCCGCCTGCTTATACTTCTGGATTTCCTCCGCCTGCTTCTCCGGGTCAATGTCCTTGAACTTTTCCAGGGTTTCATTCGCCGTGTCAAGCTGCCCTTTGTAATTGTCCCGATCCGCTTCTGCCGCCGTCAGCTTCTTAGCCTGCTTGTCAAACTCTGCAATGGTCTTGTAGTTCTCCGTCACCGCAGCATTGACCGCCGTTTTTTGCTCGTCCGTAACCTCGATTCCTGCTTCTTTCAAAATCTGTTCAATGTTTTTCATGTGTCATATCCTCCTAACATGGTTTTTAACAGCGTGTCCGCTGTATGGATTTAGGCAGATAAACCACTGCCGGGGTAACTGGCGTAGTTGGATTTGAACCAACGATACAGGAGTCAAAGTCCTGTGCCTTAACCGCTTGGCGATACGCCATTAGTCGGAACGACGCGATTTGAACGCGCAACCCCTTGAACCCAAATCAAGTGCTCTACCAAATTGAGCCACGTTCCGAGGGAGTGCGCCCACCCACAAGGGGCAGACGCTTGATAGGGAAATGTTGCACCTGCGCCATAGACCACCTGCAAGCAGACAGCATAACCACAAGCGCAAATGCACCCGTGCGGAATCGAACCGCCTTTACAGCACCATTACTGACGGATGCACCCCTCTTGAAAGGGGGATTAGGAAATTTATCGAAAATTAGATAATGTCAAAATAAAAAAGACACCTCCACATAAGCAGAGATGCCTTTGCAAGTCTGCCTGTAACTTTTTCAGGTTAGCGACTTGCTCCATTTGCAAGCCGGTTATGATTCAATTTTTCGTTCGGGTTTTGCCGCCGCAGATGGGGCAGAGTACCCATTTTTCTGTCATAACCATCCCAATATCAATTTACTGAATCTCTTTTTTGATTACAGAAACTTTGAAATTTCCAAATGTCCCTCTAAACACAAAACTTCCCATTCTAAATTCATCAGCAATATTTTGTCCGACTTCCACAGAATCATAATATTCTTTATCTACTGGAATTTGAATCTCTATTGCGTTCATAGAATCCTTTAAGTGTTCTGAAATTTTAAGGGAAAAATGCGTTTGCTTTACCTTCAAAGTCAATACATATTTTGCAGTTCCATTTTCTTCTTTCTTTTCTGTTACTGCATTTTCAAGCGTATAAATCTCGCTTTCTAATTTTGACTTTTGGACTTGTAACTCTGAAATCTGCTGTTTCAATGAATCAATCTGTGATTGCTCTTCGCAACCTACCAAAGAAAGCAACAAAGCCAATACTAAAATTATGTTTAAAGTTCTTTTCTTCATTTCCTTATCCCTTCCGATTTCCATTTATAAAAAGCATTAGTACCGCAGAAAACGCTTCCCATTTGTTCCTGTCTTTGATTATATTCAGTGCCTATATATCGGTCTTACCTTATGTCGCGCCCATTTCCTAATGCCTTTTATGCTTATATTGTACCGCAGTTTGGCGGGGCAGTTGTACCAAGTTAAAGGCTAAAATCCAGTATTCATACAGTTGTCAACAGCCGTTTTCAATTCGTTTCCATTGACCGTATATCTCTTTCCATCAATTTCCAATTCGACAAACCGATTTATATTCCAGTGACTATGTACTTTCAGACTTTCTTTTCTCGGTTCTGAATAATCCTCGATTTGACATGTTACTTTTACAAATGCCATAAAATCCCTCCATATCCTCCCTTTTGCGGTTTCCGACAGGGAAAACTCCCCTATCAGAATTATTTTGTTTTCGACAGGGCAGTGACAGCATACTCCTATCTAACGTAGAGCGACTACGCAACATGGAAAGTATAGGAATCGAACCTATCTCGCCGGTGCTAGCCTCCCGGCAGTTTCACGCCAGATAACACAACTTTCCACCATATGCGCCTTATAAACTACCTCGATTGATTATTGCTTCGCTACGCTCACAATCTGATCATCACTTCCAGCGCACTATCTGTAACTGCCAGACTACTGCAATCACTGGCTAGTCTCATCTATTACAGATAAAGTTTTTTGGAAACTATATAGCATTGCAGGACTTCAAGTCTCCTTCAGGTAGATTGTCCATTTTATGTCTGCAAGGGCTGTGCAGTGCGGTCTTACATAGTTTAACGTGTTCTTAAAGCCGCGATTCATCTCACATGATGCCACGTCTGGCGATTCATTCGCCACGGGCCGCAGCCGGATCAGATTTCAAAATTTTCCATCACGTTAGCATGGTTGTAACATCGCTTCTTCATGGCCGTATCCTCCTTCTAATTTTTGATTGTTAAAACCCACGAAGCTATTTTGGCTCCCAAACTCACAATCATACACCCGCCCATCACGCGGCGTGCGTTCCCTCCACTTCAAACGGCATTCTGATCAATGTCCATTTTCTGTCTGCAAGGACTGTGCAGGTTCCGAAGACGCGTTCCCTAATTTCATATCCTGTAAAACAGAACAATCCAGAAAGTTCATTCATCTTGTACGGAGTGATTACATCATACTACAGCTTCAAAAATTATTTGTACCAAAGTTAAGCGCAAAAAGAGCGGCATCACTGCCGCCCCTTTGTCTCATGAAATCTGCTCCATGCTCTTTTTGTATTTCACAACAACATCACGCTTTGCCTTAAAATCCGCATCCTCTGATAAGACGCCTGCTTGTCGTTCGCCGCTCCTATGTCAATCTGTGCGCTCTGACTATGATACTTAGGCAGAATAAAAGAGCAATAGATTTTCTCTACTGCCCTTTCCTTTTTCTTCACATTTATCTGCTTTGAATTTTCAACTCGCTTTTGAGTGCCGCCGTCAATATTGCAGAAAAATTCACCCCCGCCTTTTCAGCTTCAAAATTCAACCATGACGGTATTGTGCAGTTTTTCTTGACCGCCCTCATATCGTTCTTTCTGCGATACTCTCCGAAGTCCACATCAACAAGTGTTACAATATCCGCCGTCGAATCAGCCTTTACATCTGAAATTGCTGTTGGTTCTGGTAAGGATTCTCCATCATCTTCCATATCAATGCCGACAACCCCTATTGCGTCCCTTGCCATTTCGATTGCATCTGCAACATCTGTACCTTGTGTATTGATTTCAAAATCCGGCACATATGCCACGATAAATTTTTCTCCTTGTGACAGAATAACTGGATATGCTTTTTTCATTCCGTTAACCTCCTTAACACGACTTTATTTATTATATCCCGCGGATTCCAGGCTTATTTCAGCCCGTTCCGCCTGATGATTGCTTTTGCTAAATCTTCATCTGTTTCTCTGTGTCTTACGATGCTTTCCCTCTTTCCGCCTTTTTCATAGACATCATGGTTTCCACCGTGCCGCTTGAACTTCCAACCATTGCTTTCTAATAGTTTGATAAGGTCTTTTGTTTTCATCCTGTGCCCTCCTTACAAATACAATTATGCGCCTATTATGCGTATAAGTCAATGCATTTTTGCAGAAAAAAAGAGCATTTCTGCCCTTTTATTTCCCATATCCATCGCCCTCTGATATGTATTTTTTCACATTATAGCAATTCTAGGTTGATAATTCAATCCCACACAAGGCAATCCCCAGATTGATAATTCTTTGCAAACTCGTTTCTGCGGCTTATCTTTTCTCTCCACTTATTCATAAGCGATTCGTTGTGGAGTATCTGAAAATCCAGTTCCGGGAGATTGATTGTCAAATCCTCTTTGGATTTATCATCCCTATTGAGCATCGGCTTGTATCTATTTATGTAATAGATTTCATACAAGAACATATCTGCCTCGGTTTTGCACTCCGCAACCTCAATATGACTCACCTGCAGCATGTCTATCAGTTTGTGCATGGGCTTCTGGAAGAAATGGCCATTGAGTCTTGCATTTATCGGCTGCTTTGTTCTTCCAAGATATGCTATAAATTCTCCGTCTGGGCTATCATAAAATATTTTGTATATCACATATTTATGTTTTGCCATGCCCTCCCTACCTCCATACCCCAATTATACAGCATCAGTGTGAGGGGGATGTACCATTTTAAAACACAAAAAACCGTCAGCGTATGCCGACGGTCAATTACTATATTACTTCAATTTTTTTAATATCTGTTTCCTCAAACTCAACCAGATTCCCATCTTCCGTCTTTAGAATTATACTTTCTTTTCCAGAATCATTATCCTCCGGTTCAATATATTCATTTACGAATCCAGAAAATGTACCATTGGAAACAGATTCGATATTTACTTTTTTCCAGTAATAATACTCTAAATTCATATTGTCTATCCCTCCTTTCGAGGTACTACATGGGTTCCGGTTTTTGAATAGTGTATTGTTGCCGCTTTCGTCTCTTCTTCCCCTGTTTGTTTGCTTACAGCAATTCCAATCGGTTTATCCGATTGCACATGCTCTTTATTTGCCCATGTTCCGTCCGGCTTCCTTACTGGCGTTCCGGTTCCATGTAAATCATTTACAATCTTCTGTGCTTGCTCCACACCTCCATATATATAACTTCTTCCTTCAACATATCCTTTAGAATCCTTTATGTGCCGGCTCTGCTTTTCTGGATTGATTTCAAGTTTCACATTTCCAGAATCAATATTGCGCTGCACCAGATTGTCTGATTCTATTATATCAGAATTAGAAGTTTTTGCAACTGTATTTGATGTACTGTCTTTGTACCTTTTCGCTCCCGCATTTGCCTGCTTTGTCTGTTCCCTTCCGAAATCAGCAAGTTTTGTCCGGCCATATTGTGGTGTCAAATTATGTTCTTTTGCAAACTCATTATATTTCTTATTCTGTTGTGTCAGATCATACGCAAGCTTGTCATACTCCGGCTGCAGGTGCCTTGTTTCCTCCTCTGTCGCCCCCTGCATCAACTGTTCTTTTGTGACAAGCTGCCGCTTTATAGCCCGGATGTTTCGCTCTATCGCCCGGAGACGCTGCGAATTGAGATATTTCTGCTTCGATTCCTCGCTGTCTATCCGATTTCCGGCTCCATCAATCAGGTTGCCGTCTTTATCCCGCCAGGGGTTTCCAATCCGTTCATCATACGGCCCGAAGCTGTGCCTGCAATTATATCCGGCCAGGCCAACTCCCTCTCCATATCCAGTCGTTTTTCTGAAATCCGGATACTTTCCAGTATTGGGAGAACCGCCGGCTCTTTTTCCATCACTTTCAATCTTTCCCTTGACCTCTGTAAACTCCGCCAGGTCAGCATCCGTTATGTAAAAAATGCGCCCTTGCCAACTCATGTGATTGGCAGGCTCGTCTTTGTCAGTGAATCTAGCCCCGGTGTGCGCCGATGTGATAATTAAGTTCGTCCCAGACTCTTTCACAAATTCCAGTGTAAGCTGCCCCGCCATTTGAGCCATGCTTGTCCGGACACAGCACATCACCGCCGCTTCCAGTGTCCGTCTGGTGTTTGTTTTCGGATAGTCCACATATATCCCACGGTGCGCATATCTGTCAAGGATATCGCTGATAGCCGCAGAATAGCTTTGTACCCCGGCAGCTACCCGCATATCTGCTTCACTCAACATATTCATCAGGTCAACATTACTTTGCCGCATGGTAGTCCTGGTAAGGTTCTGCAGTTCCCCCTGACTCCGCTTATACTGTGCATCCATAATACGGATTACAGCGTCATTTTTGAGCGGGTCTGATAGATTTATGCCTATCACCCGAAAAGGCGCTGCATCGTTCTCCCACGATGTCAGGACGGCATCTTGGAGCAGGGCACGGAGTTCTTTCCGGGAAAGTTTTGTCAGAACTTCCAGTTTCTTTTCTATTTCTGCCTGTGTCTCCCCCATCATCCGCAATCGTTGCAGCAACCGGTCCGCAGTCGGGGAAATCTTCCCGGCGCTTACCAGAAACCGGGCGGCTTCTTTCAGGATAAACTCGGACAGCTGCTGATACAACTCCATCATGCGCTGTTCTTTTCCGTCAAAATATTCCGGCATCAGCATAAATCATCATCCTTTCCCGACTTCTTCCCGCACAAGCCGCAGCCATTTATCGCCGTGCCGCTCTTTTGCTTTCTCGAACCATTTAGGCCCGGTTCCATCTTCACTATAATGTGACATCATTTTTCCGGTTGGATGCTTCTCTTTACCTTTTGGAGAATACCAGCCTATTACTTCCCCTGTCGTTTCGTCTATTTTCGGGATATTTGGGCCGCAAATTTTGCCTACATATTGGTAGTGTGCATACGGTGTATTATACTCCAACACCCCGCCATATACTCCCTCGGGGAAATTGGCGCTCCGCCGTAGCTGCCCATTCAGCAGAGGCACCAACGGCTCACAATCCGTTCGGACAGCCAGATTCAATAGCTTCTGTGCCTCCTTAACATTCCGGTCAAGACGCTTCGTATCAATCTTGATATTCACATTCCCAACCGTTGTATTTAGCCGCATTCCTATTCCTCCCCAAACAATGCGCCGCCATCCGGCTGCTGCTCTGCCTGTGCTTCTGCTACCATCGCCTTTGCTTCTTCCTCCGTCAAGCCCAAATGCCTGATAAGGAACCTCGCTTTTGACATATAGCCGTTCTGAGCAAGTTGGTAGTCAAAAAGCTTTTCTTCTTCTTTATTCTCGGTGAGGTCTGCAAAGTCACAGAACAGTTCATAATTCCCGTTCTCCACGAACGGAATAATTGTGCCATCCTCTGCCTTGCCGTTGATAATCAATCCCGCATTGATGATATAAGCAATGTCATGGATAGCGCCTACTCTGCCGTCACCATTGGAATTCGGGCGGTCAAGGACGCTACGGTAAGAAAGCACTGTATTGACCGTTCGGCGCTCTGTGCTTTCCACCTGTGTGGCGGTGGCCATCTGGATGCTCTGTCCATCAAAAACGAAATATCCCGGATCATAGCCACACTTGAATCCTATTACGGAAAGATAAAAATTGATTCCCTCTTTCCGAGAAGCAACCTGAAGCGTTGGCTGCCAGTCCTCGATTTGTTCTCCCGCTCTCCCTCCTAAGTCAAGCTTATGAACAAATTTCGGAAGCTTTAACGAATGTTCATTCGCGTATTTTACCATGTTGACATCCACGAACAGTACAGGTGCAGAATTCTCTGTTTCCGTTCCCATTGTGGACATTGCGATATCCAACCACCGCAACTCTTCGGTGCAGTTCGAGAAGCATGGTACTCCAATAGGGCTGTTCGGATCAATGCCATTTGATACCGGGCATTTTATGTAACGGAAAAGCGGCTTTTCAAGTCCGTCTATCCACGCTTCTGGCTCAATATCTTTCCACTTCGTTGCTGATAGCGGAACTGGGGTGCCAATGACATCCTCATTATCAGACCGGAAAGCCTTTGTGGATATGTGGTAGGTTCTGACTGTACTTGATTCCCCATCCTCTCTCTTTGACGTGACATTCTCAAACCGATGCCATTCCATCTTCGTGTAGATCTTCTTTTCTTTCCTCCAGTATGACAAGAATATTGCCGCCAAAATTTCCTTGTTGTCCACCTCTGTTGGAAGAAACATTCCAGGCCGGAGAAATTCCACGCCTTTGCCATCCCACTTTGCCATAACACCGCCAAAAGCCACCATACTGTATATGATTTCTTTCGCATTATCCAGAAAGCATTTATCCATTACTTTCTGCATCTGTCCCGGCATAACCCCCGAACGCGTCCCCTGGATTTTGATATCAATATTCTGTGTGACAAGTTTCGCCATCTCTTCAGATATTGTATTGGAAAATCGAATAGTTCTGATGTCATCATCTACCCACGGCGGCTTTCCATTCTCCAACTGCCCCCACAGCTTAATAGCAGCGTCCATTTCCGGCGACAGGTACGTTTCCACACCGAAAGCCTTTTCAGCGTCCGTTTTAAACAGCATTTTGAATTTCTCCTTTATCCATGTTATCAGTCCCATTTAATCACCTAAAATTTTCTACTAAGTTTATCGCCAATTTGAAAAACAATATCAAACAGTTTAGCGACTGCCAGCATTGGAACAATCACAGGCCACAGTACAACCATTCCTCCGAATGTATTTCCGGCAGAATCCGGCAATAATCCCATAAAAAATGTACCAATAAGCAGATATGCTATCAATATAAGAATTATCATTCAATCGTCCCTCTCATATTCTTCCAACTCCTGCACCTGCCGCAATCCTTTCAAGGCTCATGGCTTTGGCTTCTCCATCCACTTAACACAGTTATACATATACTCGTGGCTATTCTCTGCTGAAAATCCTGTTTGCTCACTTTCGTATGTTTCGTGTATGTACCCGATAATGATTTCTCCACAAACATCACAGCATATAACTTCTTTATCTGGAAGTTTGCCGGATTCACATTCAATCCACCCATTGCAATCCGCTGACAACTCCATATTCGCCGATTGCAGTTTGGCAGAGAGGGATTCTATTGTGTCGGCGGCTTGATACATAAGTTTTGCAATCCGTTTCATTTTCATATCATAGAGCGGATTATCACATTCCTCCACACATTCCCTCAATTCCTTTACCAGTTCGCTAATCATGCTCATTCTGTCAATCCCCTTTCCTCAATCCCTCTTATTTCAACCTCTTTAAAATCTCCGTCCACAATTTCCTTTTCCGATTTATTCAGAATCTTTTTAAAATCCATCAGGAATAATGCAACGTCCATTTTGCTTGTCTTGCTATCCATAAGCATTTCAATAGCCTTGTCAATGCTGAATGATATGTACTGTATGAGATTCATTTCCCTATCCTCTCCTTACCGCATTGGCGGATGCTTCAAAGCTATTCTTCATCGTCCTGCAAATCGTCTGCAATTTCATCCACCTTTCCTGCAAGCATAATATAACCCTCTATAAATTCCTTTGCTTTTTCTGCTGTGACAGGCTTGTTATACGAAGCGTGCATTACCATATGTCCATCAGGAGCGAATATCATGTAATGGTGGTTGCATTTAGCCGCTTGCTCTAATGTATATCCTTTATGTTTAAATCTCATATCTTTCCCTTTCTACCACATAGCCACGTGCTATGATATATTTCCCCTCCGCATAGACAAAGGAGATGTAGCATAGCGCAGGGCATCGATAAAATGATCATTTCCATCCGGATAATCTGCAATCACTTCTCCGTTCCCATCCAGCTCATGCTCGTACTCAATGATTTCCTTGTATGCCCTGGGAGTCCTCCTGGGGTCAATCACAAGCGTCCGGCACTGTAGCCACTCAAAGGTATATCTCCGGCTGCCAGGTCCTGCGATAGCTTCCCTGGCCGGAACCCCGGTATCCCGGAAGTCAATAATAAATTCGTCATCATCAAGTCCGCAGTAGGTTATGACATCGTCATACTCCTTGTCCTTGATTTGCTTCGCCATCTCCTTTGTGCGTATCTTGCACCCTCCCAATTCATCCAGAAGTACAACCTTTTCCTCATTGGGGATATATGCCACACGGATAAACGCTTTTGGGTCAGGGAACCATCCCCAGTCTTGCCCCTGATAGATGCTTTGATACTTTTTGATTTCATCATCTGAAATATCCCTTACTTCAAGCATTTCAAAGATATTCGTTCCAAGGCCGACAGGCTCTCCCAGGTACTCATGCTGGTATGCTCTCTCGTTCGTGGCTTTCAGATGCTCTGCATCCTCAATAAACTGATTCCCCAACCATTCTTTTGGAACTGTGGTGTAATCGCTCTTGTGCCGCAGGCTACTCTCTCTCGGCTCCGTCACATATATATTTGCCCAGTTGCTCCGGCTGATTGGTGGGTTGAAGCTCTTAAAGACAATGAATTTCTTACCGCCGCGGAGAACGGATTGCTGGACGGTTCGGATCTCTTCCATCCCGGCGAACTCGTCCAATTCCTCGAACCAAAGATATTTAAAATACCCATGCGATACCTTGATGGACTTTGTCTTCTTTGCCTTGTCCAGGCCTCGGAAGATTATCTTTTGCCCCGTTGGCTTGTATATGAATTGCAGAGGGCTTACCTTTGCATCCCAAAGGTCAGATACGCCCAAAGCATCAATTGCCCACTCTATCTGCTCATAAACTGACTCCCGGAGCGTCACACCGTATTTTCGGAACACTACGGCATTTGCCATCGGATCTTGCATCATTCCGAAAACTATCTCAACAGATATGAAGGATGACTTCGTGCTACCCCTTCCACCGTAAAGGTCGTAATATGTATGCTTGCCCTCCGCTATGTCCCAGTGAACGGAATAGAAAGACGGGGCGATTATGTCAGTCAGCAATATTTGGTTTTGGGATATTGTTGACAATGGTTATTCCCTCCGTTACTGTTTCTTCTTTATCCGCATCCCAACCTTTAAAATTATTCCTTAGGCTGAACTGCGCTCCGTTTGAACCGTCACGGTCAAAAAGTCTTTCTTCTGCATATTTCTCAACAACGCTCTTCGCGCGCGTTATAGTGTCATTAAATTCTTTCTTCCCTTGATAGTTTAGTAGTGCTTGTCTACTGGCAAACCCCAAAGCAAGCGCAAGTCCAGTCACAGTCAAGGGTTTTTCTCCAACAATGATAGGATTTCCAAATTTATTAAAAACTGTATTTCCTTCATCATCTTTCAATATTTCCCCTTTGCAATCTTGGAAATATTGTTCAATTTTCTCTTGAATTTCCTCCTTGCTTTTATACTTTGGAGGTCTGCCAACATTAGCCATTTCACACCTACCTAACCAGCAATTTCCCAACCATTATAGGGAACGAAAACCCTATCTTTCTGAAAATCAATAAGAGTTATTGGCAATCTATTCCCTATAAATGCACAATACGTCCTATAATGGATTTTGTTATCTATCAATGCCGCTCTCACTAATCCGCCGATAATACTTTCAAGAACATTTTTATACAACAAAAGCTGTCCCACTGCGTTCATCTGATTTGACGTTCCAGTTGACGGATATTTTGCATTATCTTTTTTTACTTCAAATACAGTCATTGTTCCGTCAATATGCCTAACCATAATATCTGGCTTTACGAAAAACTCCCCTGTATTAATCATCTTTTGCCTACCGATTGCTTCAATCAAAGGAAGATGCAATCCCTCGCACATCTCTTCGATATTCTCAACTATGTTGTCTTCCAAATTCTTTTCATTTCCTACCGATTCCCACATAACATTCGCTTTAAGTTCTTTTATCGTTTGCTCCTGTGTAAGCCAGTATTCATATTTTCCTTTCGCCATATACTCACCTATCCTCTGTTATCATGTTTCAATCTTCCTTTGCTTTCTGCTTTGAAGTTAGCTTATCCATTCAATTACCGTCCTTATAAATCACCAATCCTCATGATAATAATAACAATCTCCCTCACATACTTCACAACCGTTAGGACAATCATCAATGTCAAGCGGACTTCTCTTATCTTCATCTGCGGCGCAATACGCATTATCTGGCAAGCAATACACGTCAACGCCATCTTGCAACATTTTCATTTCCGTTTCCTCGCTCTATTTACCATACCACCCATACAATCACTGATTTCATTCAATGCCGCCGGATTTTACAATTTCAATATCCCTCTGTATTTCCTTTACAGCTACATCAACAATTTCATCATCAGAATTTAAGGATTTAAAGTTTTTAATCCTTTCCTCCAACTGCTCCACAACCTTATCCACGTCATAGGCGGTAGGAAATTTTTCTATTTCAATTTTGCAGTCTCCCAAAATAAGTCTTAATCTTTCTTCCCCATATATTGCCTGACTGTCTTTGTCATTAGCATATTCTTCTAAAATCTTAATCAATTCATCTGCATCAATCAGTCTCATTCTCCCTTACCCCTCTCCAATTCTTTCAATGCGGCTTCGGCTACTTCTCTGGTGAGAAACCATCTTTTTCCAAGTTCTTTAATATCAATATCGCACTTTAAAAACGGGTTTTCCGGCGTATCGCTGACAAGTCTTACATCTATATGGTCTTCATATGTTATAAAACTTTCAACGTGCATAACATATACTCTGTAAAAAGAAAACGAATACACCGTATCCCCCACCGCACAAGGCAGTTTAATCAGTCTGTTTTGTTCCTCTGCTTTTCTGTACTCATAAAGCTCCTGAATATCCTCAATAAACTCTTTCCACTTTTCTGTCAGCATCTTTAAGCCCCACGAGTTCTCCTTACAGCACCGCTCCTCTAATTCCTCGTATTCTGCCAGCTTATTCAGTGCATTTGTAACCTTGTTAAATTCATCAAATTCAAGATTGCACTGCAAATCCATGCTATCAACACCAATAATATCAGTATTTCCAAATTCGTCACGTTCCGTCAATCTACCCATATTCTCCTACCTTTCCACAATCCCCCTAAATCCCCTAATTCTATTTCTATTGTACAAGAGATTTGAGGGGGAATTGTACCAAGTTATTTCTTCTTATCCCTTTTCCGCAATTCCCTCTCTAATGCCTTAATCCGTGAGATATTCCCCTTCTCGCATTTTCTAAGTATACAGATGGATTCTTTTATTTCCTCTACCGTTGCATATCCTAAATGCAGTTTGAAATTCCCATCTGTTGCCGGAACAGTTGTAAGCCATCCTATGTTATCGCTCATTTCAATCCTTTTCCTCCCAATCGTCGCAAGTGTCATCGTAAGCGGTTGGGACTGCATAGTTTTCAGATTCTTCATTTCCACAGCAAAATTCTGAATATCCACGGTTCTGCGGCTTAGAAAAATCCCTTTTATTGTATTTGCAAGTTCCACATACTTCTCTCACTTCCCTATCCTCCTTAACTCCTTATCAAACAAACTGTAAAAATATCTCCTAATCATCTTCCAGATTTTCAAAATGCTCTTTGATGTCGTATCCGTCATCATCGTACCACTCGCACCAGTCCTTTTCTTCCTCGTCAAAGTATTCTAGTCCAGACATATTGCAGTAATCCGGCTTCACGTTGTTTTCGTACTGGAATAAGTCATAATCCCACAAGGTATTTAAAATCTTCCATGCCTGTTCAACGTTGTCAACGTCAATATAAAAATTCTTTACCGCTCCAACTTGGCAATTATGCCATACTCTTAATTTCATTTCCCAATCTCCTTCATTTTTTGATTCATGATGTGAAAAAAGTACCGCCGAATACCATAAAAATCCGTCCGGCAGTACGGTATCCGCTCCATTTCTTTCAGCTCCCATTTCACTCTAAGAGCGTCATAGGACTTGTTCTCTTTTACAGATAACAATATACATTCTGCAATCATTTCATTTGCCCTATGTGCAACCTGTGAAGCGAGAGAGGCATATCTGCCGGACTGTATGTACTCTGTAAGCTGACTGTACCGCTCTTTGCTGATTCCGTAATACTTCCATGAATGCCGGGGGACTGGATGGCACTGTGGCTCCTGCGGTACATCGAAAATACTCATCTGCTCAAAGCCGTTGTAATTTTCGCAGTATGTAGTTTTTTCTTTGCATTCCACACATTTACCGCATACAGTTATGCATGTCTGGCATAGGCAGGTGTGGCATTTTCTGCGCATGGTATCACCGCCTTGCTCTTCTTCGCAATTCTGCTTCCAGCGCCTTTAACTTGGTCTTGACTCCGCTCTTTCCGTCAAGATTGGAGATTGTTGCTTGGATTTCTTCATCAGTAGCTCTTTTCAATGCACTTATAAAATTGCAATCACCAGGCGGTGTTGTCATAAGCCAGCTAATATTATTGCTCATCATTTCCCTTATCCATCCTTTCCGTTATTCCATAAAATCAAATATAGACATCTGCTTTCCTTCTTGTCCCTTTTCCGCCCTCTCTTTATTCAGGCCGGTTCTATATCCTTTCAGTACAGCCCCTCCTCTCTTCTCTTCCGTGTCCCAGCTAGGCGGGAAGATGATGTCCCCGTTTGGAACATATTCCCACTTTTCATCACACTGAACTCTTATGTGTGCCTGATAGCTGCTTGTCATGACAAAATCGATGTATGTCTTGCCGTCTAAATAGTTCACTCCCCAAGCATAGCCGGTTCCTTTTAGAGGGAATCCATGTTCCTTAATAGGTTTATCAATCAATAAGGGATCCGGTATGTCGATTCCAAAAGGCTGCGCTGTATCAAGTGTCGAATAGAACCTTGTGCCATGCCATTTATCACCAATGGAAAAGAAATAGGTATATTCCATCCCCCATGACCACTTGAACCAGGACACCCCGCTAAGCGGAAGGGTCATCCCTTCGCAGTCAGCACTCCCGCCAAATCTGCACGGCAATGGTATCCTCATCAGCAGGGCCCTCCTTCCGCTCCATGGAACGCTCCCGCAGGATATTTCCATTCCCCTTTCACATACACGTCATCCGGCGTAAACTCTCCGGTAATCAGGCTATGTATCGCCCTTGCATCCCCATGGTAAACACATGATTTGGTATCCCCGACAAAGGTATCTAAATCACACTTATTGTCCAGTGTAAATCCAAGGATTATCTCATCCTGTTTCAGTGCTGCATATTCTTCCGGATACAGTTCCCTGATACCTGCAAAAAGCTTGGGTGTGGAGAATATGCACTGTGCGCAGGAGCAGCGGTTCCATCCGGCGCGGTAGCAGGGATGCGGATTGGCATGATGCCGCTTTAAAACTTCCCAGACGTCCTTTTCCGAATAGTCAATTACTGGCCGCCATTGATGCACAATCCGGTGGGCTTTCTTCTCCGCGTTCGTCCGGTGGATTTCCATTTCGTTGTACATTGCCCGTCCTGCGCTTTCTCCGCGGCGTTCACCGGATACCACCAATACCTTCACATTCTCTTTTGTCTTATCAAGGTTTGATGTCACACTGTCTTGGACCGCTGCTTTCAGGCTCCCGCTGCACCAGCGCCCCTGATGCGTCCCTCCCTTTGCTGGAAATTTCAACCGCTTCCCGCCAAGCTCACCCAGCTGTTCCAGCCGGTCAAGGTTGCTGATGACGGAATCCGCCACCGCAATCTTAAGGTATGCGCTGCACCACCGGCGGCTCAGGTCACCACTCTTTGCCGGGAATTTCATCCGGTACCCGTACTGTTTCAGGGCTTCCTCCATATCTTCCGTGCATTTCTCCTTCAGCTCTCGGCATTTCAGATAATTCTGAGAAAGCCTGCACTGTATTACTTCTCCGGTATCAGGATCAATCCATTCGATAGGCTCTGATGCACCAATACGGTATAGCTCCCCGAAAAATCCGTTCACCCGATACGATATTCGCAGAGTCACTTCCTCCACATCTGCGAAGCTCTTTACGTAGTTCTGGGTGCAGCGCCAGTCCATGCGCCGGGATGGATGCCCTCCGTCTATATCATGATGCCAAAGTTCTATTTTCTCTTTCGGAACACCAAGCTCCAGAAGCTTGTAATAACATGCTGTGCTGTCCTTACCGCCGGAAAACAGGACAATAATCAGGTCATATTCTTCCAACGGCAAAAGCCTGTCCAGATAGATGCCATCAAAGTGGCCGCTCCCTGTTCGTCCGGCAATCCTCGGTCCGATACGCTTTCCTGTTCCATAAACAGGGACATCTGGTTTTCCAAATGTTACTGGTGTAAGGACAGAGCATTCTGAATCCTTTATAAAATCTGGCTCTAAAAAGCTTAATTGTCCTGAACTACTTTCAAAAATATCCATTTCCATCAAGGAACCCGGCGCGCCTTATTCCCGGGAAGGTTCCGGCTCCTTTCTGAAATTTTATTATTCCTCGCTAATCCTCATCAGTTCTGCAGCTGTCCGTCTGTATTCATCCTCCAACGGCTTGATCATAGCGTCCAACTCGTCCAATCTATCCATGAGCGCTTTCTGCTCTAGTGTTGGATGCCATCCTGCAGGTTTGGGCCGTTCTTCATGATCATCCATTTTGGTATGTACAATGTTAAGTATTTCCCCTGTGCTGCAGTCATTCAAATCTGAAAGGATGTCAACGCATTTCTTTCTGTCTTTCGCATATTTATACTGCCGCCGAATTTCTCCAATGTCCATTATCATGTTGCATCACCCTCAACTCTCCTAAATTCTTCCGCAAATCCATTTATGACAGGACACCATGAGATTAAAATATTCTGACAAAATGATAAAAGTTGCTTATCGCCTTTATCATAATATTCTTTTGACAGTTCCCCCATCTTCCGGTTATATGCCTCCATATCATGGTCTGACAGAAAATCCTTATACATTGCCCATATCGTATTTTGTATGTGAGTAATCTCTTTATGCCTTTCCTCTATTTTTCCCTGCATGATAACCTCCTAATCTTCTGATTCCACCCACTCCAAGTTATCTGCCCTGTGATGCCGATTGTCTCCGTCAATAAAACGCACGTGCTCATAGTTGTTTGGATTGTCAACAAATGCCTTTGCGACTAACATATACAAATAATGCGTCTCTCTTACTCCGTTCAAACTTAAAATCACGACAGGCGGATGATTAGAACTATAACGTGCCGCTATTTCACGTCCTGTCTTGTTATTGATAACCATGCCATAGTTGCCGACAGAATACCGCCCCAAATACCCGTCTATTTCCTTAAAGACTTCTTTTTCCTGCATATCCTTCCTCCATAGTAACCCTCGTAACTTAGCGTAACTTTTTTGAGTAACTATCAAAAATGTTGATTTTATGCGGCTGTAACCAGTGAAACCACTTTTGCACAATGCATTAAAAAAAATTAGGGATTGTATAATATACACACATAAATAGTCTCCTGTAAGATTGACCCTCGGTAGGTGGGTACAAGTGGTTACAAAATGCAAGTAGTTACGTTTAATCAAACGGCAATTTCATCTGTTCATCAACCTTAATCCACCCATTTTCATCAGTTTCAACCTCCGAAACTTCTTCAATTTTCAGCCAAACACATTTGCAGACCGTGCCATTTATCCTTGTAGGTTTTGTGTTTGCTCCATTGGAATGAGACAAAAGGTTCTTCTTATTCGCCCATGACAGGAACGCTTTTTTGGAAAAACCGCCGATTTTGCACAATTCATCAAGGGATTGTGTGTAAAACACTGCATATCCATCTTTGATAATTCCCCACTTTTCGCAGTTGGTATCATCATCAAACCTCATGCCATTCATTGCCACCTTGTCCATTATGTAGCGATAGCACCGCTCATTGTCAGACAGTTCATTCCGATCAATAAGCACCTTTTTCGCTTCATCTATAGAAATGTACTGCCCGTCCTTAAAAAGCGTGTCTGTGGCGATTTTATCCGCTGTTAGGATAATGGAAAGTGATATGCTCTGCTTCTGCATTTTTTCATCATCAAATAGCTGCTCCTGAAAGTCTTTCTGTATCTCCCGGACTGCATCCGCTCCCATAGCTTTTATGACTTCCACAAAATCTTTTCCGGCAAAACCATAGTTCTGTTTCAGCGTGTCAGCGGTCTGCTGCGGATCCGCATACACCTTTTCTCCGCACTCAATCTCCAAAATACGGTTGATTGCACCACCCTGATTAACGTAGGATGTCAAAGGACGCTCTCCATTTGTCAATATGCAGTTATTCCAGTGGTTTTCCGCATTGATTCCAATATCCCGATTAGAACGTGTCTTTCCCTTGCCGGAGCAAAGGTCATACACAACACCCTCAAAGTTTTCCTCAATCCTGCGGTTTTTCTTGCTGGTATCATCCAAAATCATAGGCAAATGATTAAGCATGTTTGCCTTCGCTTCTAAAGCTACATCAGTGGTTTTGAAATCGCCAATATATGCACTTTCTGCAGGATTCGCCCAGACAGACGCCGCCAGCATTAATGTCACGGTTTTTCCACCCTCTGTTTCTCCCCAAAGGTCAACAAAGAACGGTAATGCTCCTATTTGGTGGATTAACACACTTGCAAAAGATGCCGCCAACATCAGCTTGGTTTCCATTCTGCCAGTCTTGCGCAGTTCTTTCACATGCTCATACCATTTATCCCGGTTTCCATGCTCCCCGATGCTTTCAAATAGTTGCCGGAATCGGCTGTCTCCGTCAAAAGTGATTTCTGTGTCATAAGGCAGAAACTCTTTCTTAATCCAACCCAACTTTGAACTCGAATACTGCACCGCTATTTGCCCCGTATTTCGATTTTCCACGTCTGACAGGTATCTTACCAACAGCTTTGCATTTTCGCTCGTTACGGCCACTCCACGTCCTGACAGAGCCACTATTTTACTGGCAGAAGTAATCATTACCTTTGGAACGATAATTTCTTCCCACCGGCCATTACGTTTGAAAGCAAGTTTAATCTGCTCTTCGCCTGTTTCAAGATTCTTTAGGCGCTCAATGGGCAGTATTGGGTGATAACACGCTATCTGCTCCACCTGTGACATATTCTGCGCATACACACCGTTTTCCCCGGCAAGCCATGATCCGCAATACATATCATCATATGGTCCGTCAAAATTGGTATAATTGTTTGTTCCGGCTGATTCCTGTTTCTTCTTCTGCTTAGTTTCCCGGTCAACCTTTTTATAGGCTTTCACCATTTGGTCGAACTTTCCCTTGACATGGAATCGTTCCGCCACTTCCTGCGCCGATAATAACAGTCTTGCCTTATATATTTCATCCTCCTGTGAAAATATTTCCTCAAACACTTCATCCGAAAGGATTGTCTTTTCATTCAATTTTGTTAAATCCATAGATTCATCTCTCCCGGACTAATTATTTTTGTGTCCTATGACCTCATAACATTCGTCAGGGTCGTTCAAAACTTCCCATAGATATTCCTGGTACTGCAATGCGTTATAAGTATCGCACCAAGCGTCAGAAAGCGGTTCCAGCCTGTCAAACCACTTGCGGCATACATCCATCAGCAGATAGTTTAATTCTCTTTTCTTCCTTAGCTTTTCTTCTATCTTCCGCTGCATTTCCCGCTTTTTCTGCGCCTGGTAAATTTTCAGCCTTGCGGAGAAACTATTTTCATAGCCTCCCCCAAGTGCTGCATATGCCTCATTAAAAGATATTCCGTCCAGCCTCTGTACAAAGGTGAATATATCCCCGTTTGCGCCACATCCAAAGCAATGAAAATCCTTTTTGTATATCTTCATGCTCGCCGTTTTTTCCTTGTGGAACGGGCAGCATATAAATCCTGCTCTGTTTGGCTGCGGCAGTCCGTACCGTTCCAGAATATCTTTCATGGAATAGAGGTCTTTTATTTCTTCCTTAGTCATGTTCCACGCCCCAGAATCTCCGCAATTATCCTGCCTGTGCTTCTTTTATCACAGAATAGGAATTCGACACCATAAGCAATTTGTGCCCGATACATTTCATTCATTAAAGTCCGACCAGATACTTTGGAATGTTTGCTCTTATATTGGGACACATCTTTTAATTCCTTATAATTTCCTCCATGTTCACATAATACAATGAATCTGATTCCTTCATTACGCGCCCGTCTTATTTCATCACGGAATCGTCTCTTGTCAGGAGAACACATATTTTTTAAAAGCTCCCCCAAATCCTTTTTTCTTTCTATTACGATATCTGTCCTGTCAGGATTCATGTAATCTCCGGTTTTAAGTGCCTGCTCTATGTAAGGAATGTTATGGTCTTCAAAATATTGTAGGATTCTTTGGTTTTTTTGCTCTCTGGTATCGCAAATAATCATAACTTTACCCTCTATTCACTTTCAGAATCCGGTTGTTTTTCCATTCTTTCCTTTTCTTTTTTCATACATTCCACACACAGTTTCCTTCTGCAGTTACGGACAGCAATATCTGCAATTTCTTCCGCAGTTTTCCCGGAAACTCCAACAATTTCTTTCTTGCAGTCCTCACAGTAAATCTTTTCAACTGTCGGCACTCTGTTCCGGATCCGAAGTGCCTCTACTGTTTCCCCAAATGCTTTCACTTTCGCAATATAGATAGAAATATATTTTCCTGTCCAGTCCTCAATATAAGGCGTGTCATAAATCTTTGAAATTGTCTTGCAGTTGGTCACATTTAAAATCATAGGTTTTACACCTTTGTCCATAAAATGCACAACTGTACAGACCTCTTTTTTATTGTTGGTTGTGTTATATACTTCTTCCTGCCCTACCGATTTTATCTGCACAACCAAATCTTGCCCTGGTTGCAAAGCATATGCCCCAAGATAGTCAGGGTTATCCAGTTTCTTCCAATGTGTCTTTTCCATCAGAAATCCTCCTCTAACAACTCTGTCGGCGTATCCATTGCCCCCTCATATCCATACCAGTTTCCTGTTTCCTTACATGAATGATATATCCCTATCAGTTCCCGGAACTGATCATATCCCTGCGCCACAAATTCAGGCGTGCAAAAATATATGCGTACAGCATATGGAGGCTTCTTTTCCTGCGCCACGAATACAAATCCGTACTGCTCAAATGTATTCTGAAACACACCCTCTGTGTACATTCCTGCCTGAAATTTATAGCCATACTTCCTGCAAGAACGTTCAAAATCTCCATCATTGCAAGAATCTGTGCTTTTATAGTCAACAATATATTTGTTTCCCTCATATTCCGTCAGGCAGTCTGGTCGGCATTTACATTTTTCACCTGTAGCAGCATCTGTCCAAAAGAAATCTTTTTCGTGTACCCCTGTCAGCAATGCCTTAGCCATTGGATGAGCCATAACCGCTTCATACATTGCAATTATCTCTGTCATATCCTCACGACTTACCAGTTCCTTTCCGCTGTTAAACGCTTCCATCTGGTATCGCTCATATTCTTCTTTTCCTGCTTTTGTCCTCCTGTTGATTTCTGGAAGAATGATAAAATCATTTCCAAAATCATCCTTTTCCAGTACATACTTATGCAATGCCCTGCCAAATGCCAGTGACAGCGAATCTTCCGGGTTCTCCAATGCATATTTAAAGTGCATTGGAGAACGGGAAATCTTAAAAAGTTCTGACCTGCTGATGCCCTCAGCTTCTCTATATTCTTTTTGTGACATTTTCCTAATCCTCCTAATTCAGCAGGACAGCCTTACTCCAAAATCCAAGAGTACCAGCGTTCTCACTTTTGCTTTTGTGCATGAGTCTCCTATATCCATCCTCGCCATATCTTGATTTCTTTGCTTCCCTGTCATCCATTATCTTTTTAATCATGTTTTTTGACTTATCTGCCCGATAATAAAATCTGTCAAACTTATCCTTTTCCTTGCGATATTCCTTTACAAAAGAGCCGATATTGTACCGATATTTCAGATACCTTTTGCCGGGGTGGTCACTTATCCTTATGGAATTGCATACACCATAATCCAGCTTTAGATATATGCTGTTTGTGGTGTATGCATCATACCTCTGGACAGTGAATCCCTCCGCAATCAACCGCTTTGCTATAGAGTCCGCAAGGTTGTCCAGTTCATTTTTCATAGCTGACTACCTTTCTTACAGTTCAATCACAGTCAGTTCCTTGCTATCCGTGGTTCTGGTAGAAATGAACTGCAACCCTTTTTCCTTGCATTTGCTGTACAGCCGCTCACGCATTTCTGTAGACAACTTCTCCACTCCGTCAATAAGGATAATCTGCAGGCCTGCCGGATTCTGAATCGCCACATCAATACACAAATCTAACTTCTCACCCTCTGACAGGTTGCTTACCGGCAACCCATTGATAAGCGGAATACCATCCTTGACAGATAATCCCTCAATCGGAATCGTAGCTTTCTCCAAAATCTCACCGGGTAGATTCCTGGCTTTCTCAATCTTTTCAGTGTAAGAAGCAGACTTCTTTGTCAGTTCTTCAATATCTTTCTGCAAAGACAGCATCCGGCGCCACTCGTTGATATGGGACTTCATCTTCTCGGTTTCCTCTGCCTTTTTCAGCAGCGCATCAACCGGCTGTGGCTCCATATCTGCAAAATCTGAATATGACATAACCGTTGCTTCATGCTTTGCCACGTTCTCCCGGTATTCGCTCTGAATGACCTTCTCTCGGTCTGCTCTGACAGAAGATAAGCCGGATTTCTCTTTTTCAAGGGAATTGATTTGCTCTTTCAATGTGGCAAGCTGCGTCTCAATGTTCCTCTCCTTTGCAGCCATTTCGCTGTTAAGGGCAGACAATGCAATATCTCTGTCGGCTTCAATCGCCCGGAGTTTGTTCTCATATCCGTCTTTTAGCCGCTTTGCTTTCTCAATTTGCTCATTGGACTTGCGGATTTTCTCAATATGCGTGTACAACTCCCCGACATTCACGTTTTCCCACTGGCTTCCGTCATAATCTACTGGAAGAGCTTTTTTAATATCTTCTACAACAGATTTCTTTGCTCTAATGTCCCGGTTTACATCCTGCCGGCTCTGAAAATATGTACCATTCTCTGCCTGAATATCATTCAGCACTGCGAGAATGTTCTGTTCATAATTCACATCTGCCGGAATCTCCCCGAACCATTCCCGGATTGTCTCCATATTCCACGGAAAATCAATCATGTTAAGAATGGTAGCATTCTGTTCTTTCTTGCCCATCCGCATAAACTCCATCGGCTGCAGCTGCAAAGGTGTAATGATGTCACGCAAAAACGCCTCCGGTGACGGTACAATATTCCCATTCTGTTTGACAGACTTATAATCCGTCTGCGTTGTCCGGGATTTCCGGTTGATGCTCAATCCGGTATCCGTCTCAATGATAATTTCTCCCTCCGTCTCGCCGTTACGCACGATATAGTCCCGGTCTGATTTGTTGGTCAGCGCATACTTGATCGCGTCAATTACAGACGTTTTCCCGGTTCCGTTCTCGCCGATCAGCTCCACGCTGCGGCTGTCCAACTCCTGTTCCGTGATTCCAAAAAGATTCTTGATTACGATTCTTGATACTTTCATTTCCCCTAATCCTCCTGTTTGATTAATACACTTTTCCTTGGACAGTAATAATGAGTAATCTGCCCGTCTTTACCGGCGGGGA
>OFGC01000358.1_pt1 | contig 49953 bp, 39 predicted proteins | sample 1521691 | NCBI WGS metagenome assembly OFGC01 (sample SAMEA3504121, study PRJEB24116) | mouse gut metagenome | biome: mouse gut; feature: mouse-associated habitat; material: faeces | place: Denmark | collected 2011
GTGGGGCGGTGTGATTGGCGGCGGCAGGCCAACTCCATCCTTACCGATTATCTACGGCTACCGCGACTCGCTTGGCACACACCTCTACGTGCGCGACTGGAATCGAACAAACACTACAGATGTATGATGAAATGGGTATTTACGTATATTAAACAGATTGAAGAACGACTCTTTTATGTTTTTTATGTCGGAACAGCTTTCCTTGGCGGTGATTTCAGTGTGTCCACACAAGTTTGGAAGATGTCTTTTACTGCTGCCATCTTATTGGATTTGCCTATCTTGGCTCATTTGAAATATTTTTTAAAGATAAAAAATAGCGCCTATATTACTTTATTTGCGTTGTTCTTAATTTTTTCTATGGTTTTCATCATCAGATGGGCTATTTACTTTCTACATGGAAAAGATATACCTCGCTACTACCGACGTTATCTGAAAGAAAAGAATCGAAAAAAAATAATCTGTGCAATATTTATAGTGCTTTTATGGGGTCTCAGTTTCAGACTTGCATACTTCACCCCAAGTCCGTCTCCAACCCCGAGAGTCTTCAAGCAAACCAACGTAGTAGAAGATGATTGTGAAGATAAAGTCAAATATGCAGAACCCTCAGATACAATCCCTCATCTCCGGTGGCCGGAGCCAATGTAAAAAAACTACAGACATGAAAAAATACTATCAATTGGAATTCACTTTAGACCCGAAGATTCGTGGCAGGTATGAAATGCCACATACCGTAGAAATAACATCAAAAGAATTTCGAGCATATAAAATTTCTCACGCAATGAATATGCGGATGTTTCTTGAAAACGAGGCGACTTTTTATAAGGATATGCCTAAGGACCTTACGGGAAAACTGTTGAAGCGCAAGAGCTGCATAGATTTCATGACCAATTCTCCTTTCTGTTTGACTCTGATTGCTGTAGTGAGCGAGAAAGTAAAGCGTATTTTTGATAATCTCGGTGTAAGCGAAGCTGAATGTATATTTAAGAAGATTACCATAAAGAAAGAAGAAGGCAATTATTATCTCATGTTTGTTCCGTTTATCCACGGCACAGAATTTATCTACAGCGAAACTGAGTTTATACCCATTTTCGGAGAAACAGAAGTAAAACATTTCAAAGATTATGAGGAATATTTCAACACTCCCGGGTATTACACTGTTAAAAAGGTGACTCTTCCTGAAAAATATGCCTCCTATAAGATACTGCACCCGCAGGCTGCCGACGTATTCTATTCTGAGGATATCATAAAAGCATTTGAAGAAGAGAAAGTTGAAGGATATGATATTAAAACCGGAGGAAAGTATCTTCTTGAACTATGCTTTGATAACGAGTAAAAGCGACTAAACCTTTAGATTTGAGACTAAATATATGAAGAAGTTAATCTTAGTTTTTATTTTGGCTGTAACTGTGTTGCAATCTGTTGCAGCCTGTGAGAAAGATGTTTTTCTCAATGCCCTTAAACAGGATCTTTCGCAAAATTCCGATTCATTGAGAACGGAAATTATGATATTTAGTCCGATATATGACCAAGCCTCAAGCGAGATGTCGGACTATATACCTATGTTCAATTATCTGCTTGACCATCGCACCGAAGAATGTTCGGAAGGCATTGGGGGACATTTCTATGAAATGTTCACAAACTATCCTGACAAGCATATCGAATTTGAAAAATTCTTGGGGTATCTGCCGAATGATGACCAACAAAAGATATTGGTAAATCTTACCTCTTCTATAGCTTTTGAAATGCTATATGAGTACGATTCTTTAGCGAACAAGGACTTAGAACAACTCTTCCGCGATAAATACCCTTATTTAAGCAAATATCCTTTTTGCTTTGCCGAATTCCAACGTATGGAAAAGAACGCACGCGGCGAATGAGTTTGTAATGTCCCGAAAGATAATCGAGAGCATTTTATTGGCAATGAAAGTTTAAATCTAATTATTTTCTAATGACATGAATATAAATCGTGCAAAGTTTTTTATATCTTTGCAAAAACCAATCTGATTGTCAGCCATGAAGTCCATTAGATATCCATTTTTAGATTTGAAGAAATTATCTATAATAGGGGCTATATTGTTGTCTCACGTCATATCGGCCAACGGTCACAGCCGCGAATATCAACGTGTGGCTGCTCAATGGCCTGATGTTGATACTTCTGAGTATATCTTTTTTGCGTCAGGTCACCACGGATATATTTGGTCTATGATTGTAAGAGAGGCGAAGGATATATCCATTTTTCATGGCGTCACCGGTCGGCAGAATGATTATGTCGAAAAATCAACTTATCAGCTTTCTGATAGTGAAAAGCAACTGATTTATTGGGCTTTTGATTCTTTACCTGCACACCGCGATAATTTACGCCCGAAAGAATCGGTGTATTCTCCGATAAATACTGCTTGGGAAATATTAAGAAATGAAGAACAATTATTCCTAAAAGACCAAAGACAAGACTACGCCGGGCCGGACAGCGTCGAAACCAACAAAAAAATTCAGCAGATCGAATATCTGATGTATTATATTTCAAGTCCCGCCCTTCAGCAATATCTTCCAGAGCCCCGGTTTACTTTAGAGGAGTTTTAATAACATTAACAACTGATTTGTAAAATAACTATATGAAAAATATTGTTCTTTTTGTCATTGCTTTTTTATGCTTTTCCGCAAATGGAAAAGCCACTGACAGCATGTCTTTCCCTATTGATTCTTTATATATCTGTATGAAGTCAAATACATATAATGTTCCAAGGGTTTGGCCAAGCGACTATTTTGACAAAGTCGAAAATAAAGAATTTAAGAAAGCGGGCATTTCATATTGCCTTCTTGTAAGCGACACTTTGATTATTGTCGGAGACAGATTCAGCAACCGTAAGCCAATCAATTATGAGTTCAAATCTTATTCAAAGCTAAAGAAGGCTTTTGATGGAGCCAAGTCTGAATTTCATGAGAAAGAGCGTTATGAAGGTGACGCTTTCTGGAGATGGATACAGGTAGTTTCGGATAATGACACGTTATATTATACCGGAGATGACAAGATATTTAGATTATTTTGGGGCGTTCTGAAAAACAACAGATTGGCGGTCAGTGATTATCATATCGGTGATTCTTTAAAAGAGTTGTATCAACGTTTCGGGCTGAGCAAGGCTTCAGAAAAGCTGCTACAATTAAATATAAATCATATTGAAATATTCGACACCATGCATTTTAAAATCCTGACGGAAAAACGCCGGGAGAGCGACATGGAAGAAGAAGGGCCGAAAAGAAAAGGTGAGTTTATGGCTATAATAATCGATATTAATGACAACAAAGTTTCTCAAATCATGTATAGCAACTGGCATTCATGCACAATGCAGTATGAAATATTCCGCGATCTTCTCAATTTTCTAAGACTATTTTAGCTTTTAAAATCATATATGAAAATTTGGCGATTCATAATAGTGATTATTGCATTAGGGGTGTTTGCTTTTATGTTCTTCCATCATGACGACATCAATACTGACATCCCCGATGTCAAGACCCTTCATGAATTGAATAAGGATTTTGGCAAACCGGAGGGCAGCACTATTATAATGCTAAAAAAGGGTATTTCGCTATATGAATATCAAAGTGATCTGTATAACTACATTCCCGACAATGACAGTCTGGCGGTCGTTCAAAACACTTATCGAAAAGGCCGTATCTTGACCGTTATATGGTATAAAGAGAAGCCTAATGATTCTATTGAAATTATTTCCCGCCTGTCGTGGGATGAGGATTATATTCAATTCTGACTTGTCAGGAATCGGATAATCAAGCCAATCCTAATCACCTGATTGACATTTAACTTTGCTATTTAAGATTTTTGAATGCACGAAATCCGCATTTGCCGCAGGGATTGTTGGCTGTATTTTTTTGATTTTGCAGTATCGCGGAAAATTCGTAAATTTGTGGCAAATTGCCCTTAAACCGCGATGTCAGAAGATCAAGATCCTATCGAAGACCTCAGCCAAGAGTCTGAAGTCGATACCACAGAAGAAACAGCAAGTGACGAGACCGAAGTAGCCCACGGTCCGAGCCGCCCATATACCTCACCCGAGGATGTGGTGAGACATCATTTGCGCGGTATGTATCAGACATGGTTTCTTGAATATGCCTCTTACGTGATTCTCGAGCGTGCTGTCCCGAATATCGAGGATGGCCTCAAGCCGGTGCAAAGGCGTATTCTCTACGCCATGAAGACTATCGATGACGGTCATTTCAATAAGGTGGCCAACATCGTGGGCACAGCCATGCAATATCACCCTCATGGCGACGCGTCGATAAAAGACGCCTTGGTGCAGCTTGGCCAAAAAGACCTCTTGGTAGAGACGCAGGGTAACTGGGGCAATATACTGACGGGCTCTAAGGCGGCCGCGGCGCGTTATATCGAGGCGCGCCTGTCGCTCTTCGCCTCTGAGGTGCTCTACAATGACAAGGTGACGGAGTGGACCCGCAGCTACGACGGCCGCAAGCCCGAGCCGGTGACGCTGCCGGTGAAGTTCCCGCTGCTGCTTGCTCAGGGCGCCGAGGGCATTGCCGTAGGTCTGTCATCGAAGATTCTGCCTCATAATTTCAACGAGCTTCTCGACGCCGCCATAGCCTGCGTGCGCGGGGAGAGCTTCGACCTCTATCCCGACTTCCTCACCGGCGGCTCCATCGATATCAGCCGCTACAACGACGGACGGCGCGGCGGCGCGGTAAAAGTGCGCGCCAAGATTGAGAAAATCGACTCGCGCACGCTCAATATTACCGAGCTGCCGTTCGGCCAGACATCGGAAGACCTCATCGACTCGATACTCAAGGCTTTCGAGCGCGGGCAGATAAAAATCCGCAAGGTAGAGAACAACACCGCCGCCGAGGCCTCGATATTGGTACACCTCATACCGGGCACTTCGTCCGACAAGACCATCGACGCCCTCTATGCCTTCACCAACTGCGAGGTAAACATATCGCCCAACTGCTGCGTGATACGCGACAAGAAGCCGGTGTTCCTCGGCGTGAGCGATGTGTTGCGCCACAGCGTGAACATCACCCGCAACATCATAGAGTCGGAGCTCAACGTAGTGCTCGGCGAAGACCGCGAGAAACTTCTCAAAGCCACCTTGGAGAAGATTTTCATCGAAGAGCGTATCTACAAAGACCGCGAATACGAGCAGGCCGCCAGCGTCGATATCGCCGTAGAGCATATCGACCGCCGCTTGGATCCGTTCAAGCCCGACTTCATCCGCGAAATCACACGCGAGGATATCCTTGCTCTGCTCGAGATAAAGATGAAGCGCATACTTCGCTTCAACAGCGACGAGGCCGAGACAGCCATCAACAACCTCAAAGGCCGCATTGCCGACACCCTCGACCGTCTCAACCGCCTCGACGAGGTGACTATAGAGTGGTATGAGTACCTGAAGAAGAAATACGGTGCCGCATATCCGCGCCGCACACAGATTCGCAGTTTCGACAATATCCAAGCCGCCAATGTCGCCGAGGCCAACGAGAAATTGTATTTCAACCGAGAGGAGGGCTTCGTGGGCACCGGGCTGAAAAAAGATGAGTTCGTATGCAATTGCTCGTCGATCGACGACATCATAATCTTCTACCGCGACGGCCGCTACAAGATTACCAAGGTGCAGGACAAGCTTTTCGTGGGCAAGGGCGTGATCTATATCAACGTCTATAAGCGTAACGACAAGCGCACCATCTACAACGTCATTTACCAGAACGGCCGCGGAGGCGTCTACTACATGAAGCGCTTCGCCGCCACCGGCATGACGCGCGACAAGGAATACAGCCTCATACCGGGCGACCCCGTGGCCCCGGGCGCCAAAATCACATGGTTCTCGGCCAACCCCAACGGCGAGGCCGAAATTGTGAAAGTGACCCTCAAGCCGAAGTTGCGCCTCAAAAACCTGACCTTCGATGTCGATTTCTCCAAGCTCGCCATCAAGGGCCGCGCGGCGCAGGGCAATCTCGTCACCAAGAACGAGGTGGCCCGCTTCTCGCTCAAAGAGCGCGGAGCCTCTACCCTCGGCGGACGCAAAGTATGGTTCGACACCGATGTGCAGCGCCTCAACTACGATGGCCGCGGCACATATCTTGGCGAATTCGGAGGCACAGACCGCATACTCGTCGTATACAACAACGGTGAATATCAGACCACCGGCTTCGAGACCACCAACCATTACGACGACGGCATACTGCGCATAGAGAAATACCGCGCCAAGACGGTATGGACCGCCGTGCTCGACGACGCCCGTCAGGGTTACCCCTATATCAAGCGCTTTACTTTCGACGACTCCGCCAAGCGCCAGCGCTTCGTGGGCGACGACGCCGACTCCAAGCTCACGCTCCTCACCGATCAGGCCCAACCCATGCTCGGGCTTCATTTCGCAGATGAAAACCGTGTAGACCAAGAGCTCGACGCAGCCGAATACATCGGCGTGAAATCATTTACAGCACGCGGCAAGCGCCTCACCACCTTTGCCTTGGCTTCGGTAGAACTTCTCCCTGCCCCCGAGCCTGAGGAGCCCGAAGCAAGCGAGGATTACGACGAATCGCCCGACGAGCCAAGCACCGATGCCGAAGAACCCGACAACACAACTATTTATGCCGAGGAGGGCGTAGATATCCCCGTAACACCCTCACTTTTCGAAGATGAAGAAACTGATTAGCCTCGCGCTTGGCCTCGCATGCGCCATCGCCGCCCATGCCGCCGACAGCACAGCCACCATCGAGCGGCCTGTGATTTCGGCCTATACACTCGAGGCCGGCACGGCGCACATAGCCGAGACCTACCTGTCGCCCCTGCGCTACAGCGGCCCCATGCTTGCCTTGAGTTATGAGCGTATGCAGGCTATGCGCTTCGATCCCGAGCGATGGGTAATGCGGCTCAGCGGCAGGCTCGACGGCGCAAAGACAAGCAATATCCCTGCCCGCAACGCCCGGATGTGGAACCTCAACCTGCAACTTGGCTGGAGCATGTCGCGCCGTTGGAATATCGGGCCTTGGAGTCTCTATGGCGGTGGCTATACCTCGGTTGAGGCCGGAGTGCTATATCTCACCCGAAACAGCAACAACCCCGTCGCAGCCAAAGCGGCATGGAACATCGGCGTTACTGCAGCCGCGGCCTACCACACATCACTGGCAGGCAAACAGATAACCCTGCGCTACCTTGCCGAACTGCCGCTGACCGGTATATTCTTCTCGCCGCAATACGGAGAGCTTTACTACGAGATATATCTGGGCAACCACAAAGGCTTAGTGCGTGGCGCATGGCCGGGGAATTATTTCCGCCTCAACAACCTCGTCACGGCCGACATTGCCCTCGGCCGCACCATTTTGCGCCTCGGCTACCGCTGCAATATCCTCTCCACAAAGACAAACAATATCGTCAACCGCCACATCGAGCACACTGCCGTTCTCGGCCTCGTGTCGGAGTGGATATCGCTCAGCCCGACAAAGCATATCGACCGCGACGCACGCTTCATAAGCGCCTTATATTGACCCCCGACATGATGAAAAGCATACGCAAAATAATAGCACTGGCGGCTCTGCTGCTCCCCTTGGGCATAGCCATGCCCGGCTGCCACTCGCTCGACAAGTTCGACAACGACTATTACGGCAACTTCGACGCTCTCTGGACGATACTCGACCAACATTATTGTTTCTTCGCCGAGAAAGGTGTCGACTGGGACGCCGTCCGCTCGCAGTACCGCACCCGTATCAACGACAAGATGGAGATGAAAGAATTTTTCGACGTATGCTCTGAAATGCTTGATGAACTCCGCGACGGCCATACCAACCTTATAAGCTGGTTCGACGTGTCGTACTACCGCAAATGGTGGTCGGATTATCCTCAGAATTTCGACTGGCGTCTCATTCAGGAGCATTATCTCGATTTCGACTATTCCACTTCGGGGGGCATGTCGTATAAGCTGTTGGAGGACTCAAACGTGGGCTACGTGCGCTATTCGTCGTTTTCCTACGGTATTAACCACAGCTTCGTCAACGATATGATGTTGACCCTCAAGGAGGCCGACGGCATGATACTCGACATCCGCGACAATGGCGGCGGCGACATGACCTCGGTAGAAGAACTCGCCTCGCACTTCATAGCCGAGCGCATACTTGCCGGATATATCCGGCATAAGACCGGTCCCGGCCACAGCGACTTCTCCGAGCCATACGCCTATTACTACGACCCGGCAGTCGGCGTGCGCTGGCTCAAACCGGTAATCATCCTCACCAACCGTTCTACATTCAGCGCCGCCAACAATTTCGTGCAGGTGATGAAACCGCTGCGCCATGTGGCCATCGTAGGCGATACTACCGGCGGAGGCTCGGGTATGCCTTTCTCATCGGAGATACCTATCGGCTGGAGTGTGCGCTTCTCAGCCTCACCCGTCTACGACGCCGACATGCAGCTCACCGAGGGAGGAATATCCCCAAGCGAAAACGGCGAAGTGTCGATGGATCCCGAAGCCGCTCTCGCCGGCCACGACACCATACTCGACTTCGCCATAGGAGTAATCGTAAAATACGCCGAAGACTCAAAAAACGACACATCCCGCACCCTCTGCGACATGCTGTAGGCTATGCTCTCGGCTTACAATCCCAAGCGTTCTATTACTGACTTGATGACCTGTATGTCAACCGAAGAATAATCGGTTTTGTCGTATATTTCCAATAAATACACGCTTCCGTTTTCTTCTGACGCGATGACAGTATAAGTTATCACCCGCGCACCTCCTGATTTGCCTTTTCCTTTGGAAGTGATTGATAATCTAATCTTACGAATTCCCGGAGCAAGTTCTACTCCTTGCATTGGATTCGTCTTTAGAGAATTCATAAAAACGCCGACATCATCTTTTAGTGATCGATGACGTTTAGCCAAGCCCTTTAGGCTTTTTAGAAAACCGGGAGTGATGATTACTTCAAAGTTCATTGAGAGCCTCGTCTATCGTGTAGCCCTTTAATTCCCCGGCCTGAATACGACTCACTTCTTCAAGACCTCTGCATATATTTTCGGTCAACGAATCTTCTTCTGTCACCGGTGTAATTTTAAAAGTACCATATCTTGAAGTAAGCAATACTGATTGCCCACTCTTCGCTGCCGTAAGAAATTTTCCTTGATTGGCGCGGAATTCTCTTGCTGAAACTACCTGCATAATTATATTTTTTGTTACAAAGATAACAAATGGCAGCCAATTTGGCTACCATTTTAATACTATTTAACATCTCCACCTCTTATGCCGCAGGCTGGGGAACATCTTGCGGAAGCGCACGAGGGGTGTGGTGATTTTGCCGCTGGCCACAACGAGGCTCACCGCCACTACAATCAGTATCAGGCCGAGGAGGTCGCGGGCGGTCAATGTCTCATCGAACACGGTGATACCTATCACCACGGCAGTGACCGGCTCAAGAGCGCCAAGGATAGCCGTAGGCGTAGGACCGATATATTGAATGGCCTTTGTAGTGCAGATAAATGACACTACAGTAGGCAGCAGTGCCAAGCCGGCTATATTGAGCCACATGCCCCAATGCGAGGGAACGATGAAATGCGAGCCGGGAGTCACCAAAATCTTGCATGCGAAGAGCATAACACCCGAAAGAAGCACATAGAATATCACCTTGAGCGTAGCCACTTGCTTGAGCCCCGGGCGGTTGACTCCAACGATATATGCCGCATAACTCAGCGACGAGAGCATTACGAATACAGTGCCGGTAACGCTGAGCGTGGCGCCGTCCTCCCCTTTGAAGAGCAAGGCTATGCCCACCAGAGCCATAACGATACACGACATCGTTGTCACCGACAACCTCTCGCGGAAGAAAGCAGCCATAATGACAGCCACCATCAGCGGATATACAAAAAGCAATGTCGAGGCTATGCCCGCGTCCATATAGTTGTAGCTCACAAAAAGCAAGAGCGACGACATGGCCAGCAAGATTCCCATCACGGCAAGCGGAACGACACTGCGCCTGCCGATACGGAAATTACGCCTGCGCCACAGCAGCATGAGAGCCACAGCAGGCAAGGCGAAAAGATAACGGAAGAAAAGCACACTGTCGGCAGTCATGCCGTCGGCATAAAGCGGCAGTGTAAACAAAGGATTGGTGCCGTAGGTGGCTGCGGCTATCGACCCTATCACATATCCTTTGACTTTTACGTTCATAAGCGCTTTTTGAGATATCTGTCGCCTCCTGCGCAGGCAGGAGGCAACAGGATGAAACATCACTTTGTTTAAGTTTCGCAAGCGAAACTTGTTTATTTTGAGGTTAATAGGTTTAAGGAGTTTAGGTATACATTGGTAAAACTAAACATTTTAAACTACATAAACCGCGCTGAAAGCGCTTTAGACCTCAAGTGATTCAAGTTGCCTTGCAACTTGAATCACTTGATATCAAACGGCTGCGGGCTCACGAAGAAGCGGTAAGCGGCAATCGCCCCGGGGGTGTTGGCCTCCATACGGGGCAGATATTGCAGTCCGCCTACGCTCTGCTCGCTGCCGAGGTCTATCACTATCACGTGAGGGAAGGGCACGCCTTTGGCTGTGCTCCAATAGGTGGATTCCTGAAGGTCGAACACCTTGTCGGCGGTGCGGTTGGCTCCCTTGACGTCTTCGCTGTCGGCATATACAGCCGTCCACGGCTCGCGCGACAGGCGCTTGCCGTTTTCATCAAGGACATAGATCTCGGCTATGGCAGCCTCGTTGCCCTTTCCTATTCCGCTGACAGCCTCAAGAGCGATATAGCGTCCGCGCACGGGGCTGTCGAGCGACACTTCCTGCCATCCGTTGCCGGGAGCGAAAGTACCGGTAAGGGCAGGCGCTACGCCGCTGAGGTCGAGGCTCTCGCCGTCGTTGCGGTGGAGCTGAGGCTTGGCAACGGCAAGATTGTCGAGCAAGGGCTCGCGCAGACCTTGGCTGCGGGCCTCGCGCGGGCCAATGATATCGAACACCACAATCTCATTCTCACCTTTGCGCAGCCAGCAGCCGGGCATATAAAGCGTCTGCTGCGGGCCGATTTCCCATATACGACCGAGGGCATGGCCGTTGACATAGACAAGTCCTTTGCCCCATGTGGAGAAATCGAGGAAGGTGTCAGACGGTTTGTTGACCTTGAACGTGCCGCGGTAGACTCCGCGCGGCAATCGGCCGTCGTCGCCGGGCGAGAAAGCCTCTATCGGCAGGAATTCTCCGATTCCGGTATATGTGTCGAGCTTATCTTCGATATTGTAGACTTTCCAACCGGTGAGGCGGCAAGTGAAGTCGTGCTTGCCGCGGCGCTCGGTGACAGTCACATTGTCGGTGATACCCTTGAAGTCTTTGATGGCGCGGCCGAAGTTGATACGTCCCATAGCCTCGACCAGTATATCGAGTTGCGCACCCTCGGCCACGGCGGGCAAAGGCAGGTCTTTCTCACCGAGACGGCGGTCAAGCTTGCCTATGAACTTGCCGTCGACAAATACCTGAGCATAGTCGTGGGGGTCGTTGACGGTGAGCTTGCTGCCGGCAGCGAGAGCCGGAAGTGTGGTGCGGTAAAGTATCGAGCCGAAGCCTTGGTCATATTCCTCCATGGTCTTTATCTCGCGGTCCTCTTTAGGCTCGGGCAGATTGGCGAAGAGCGGAGCCACCTCTGTAAAGGTAAACTCCGGCACGGCTATCGGCTTTATCGACGCCGGTATGGCCGGCATTTTCTTTCCCTCATAATACTTGGCGAGGGTATTGCGCAGGGCGTGATATTTTGGTGTGAGCTGACCCGACTCAGATATCGGGGCGTCGTAGTCGTAGCTTGTCACGTCAGGAGCGAATCCGGGTGAGTTTGCTCCGGCCCAATGCCCCCAGTTAGTGCCGCCGTGGGTCATGTAGAGGCTGAATGAGATACCTTTGGAGAGCATTTCATCTATGCCCTCGATCATCTTCTCGGCCGGACGTGTCTCATGGTTGGCGCCCCATTTGTCGAACCATCCGCTCCAGAATTCCGAACACATCAGCGGGCTGTCGGGGCGCACCTCGCGGAGTTTGGCAAACTGCTTGTCGATGTTGGCTCCGGTGCCGAAGTTCATAGTCCAGATAAGGTCGTCGAGGCCGTTGTTGAGGAAGTTCGAGGCCCAGTCGCACTGGAAGAGCGTCACCTTGTCGCCGAAATTGCTGCGCAGCATATCGCGGATATTGCCCACATACTCCTTGTCGGTGCCATACGAGCCATATTCATTCTCCACCTGCACCATGATGATGGGTCCGCCGTCGGCTACGGTGAGGTCACCAACCTGCTCGGCAACGGCTTTCTGAAACAAATCCACGCGTTCAAGGAAGTATGGGTCGTTCTCTCGCAGGCGTATGTCTTTCTTCTTGAGCAGCCACCAAGGCAGGCCGCCCATCTCCCACTCAGCGCATACGTATGGGCCGGGGCGCAGGATGACATTCATGCCGTTGTCGCGGCAAAGCTCCACGAACTTGCGCAGGTCGTTCTGCCCTGTGAAATCGAACACACCCTCTTCCGGCTCGTGGGCATTCCAGAACACATAGAGGCACACCGTGTTCATGCCCAAAGCCTTGCATTGCTTTATGCGTTGGTCCCAATATGGCTCGGGGATACGGGGGTAATGCAGCTCGGCGGCTTTCACCACGTAGGGCTCGCCATTGAGCAGGAAAGTGCCCTCTCCGGCTTCGAAGCTGCCTTGCGGGGTTTCTAAAGCTATGGCCGGAACCAGTCCGGCCATAGCGACAAATAGGCTTGCTATCAGTTTTTTCATTTGCTGAAACGATATACCGTGAAGGATTTCGCGGGCACGAAAGTGCTCCAGCGTGTGCGGCCTTTGATGTCGGCGCCCTCGGTTGTTGTCACCGGAGCGATTACATCGGGATTGTCGAGAGTATTCTCGGCAGTATCCGACGGAGCCTGCAGGCGTGTCTTCACAATTTTGCTGAAAGTCTGTTTGCTCTTGAGTCCTTTGAAGTCGACATTGAACGGCTGTTCTTTGTCGGATGTATTGGCAACCTTGATGATGATATCACCCGAAGGCTCCTCGATCACCGCCGAGGCGAATATGCCGTCTTGACCGGTGAGGGGCTTGCCGTCGCTGAGCAGAGAGAGCACGCGGCTGCCGGGGTTGTGCATGTAGAGCTGCTGGATGTAGTAGCTCGAGGTGCGCATGGAGCGTGAGTTGTCGAACCATATCATGTCGGGGCGCCACTGCCAACCCTCGACGTGGGCGAAGAGAGGTGCGTATGTCGCCATCTCAACGATGTCGGCGTTGCGCTCGAGGCCGGTCATGAATGCACCTTCGAGAAGGGCGGCATTGAAATGATTCCATTTTTTGCCTTTGCCGTGGCAGGCATACTCACCGGCAAATACCTTCGGGCCTTTGCGGTCGTAATTGTCATAGCGGTCGCCGGCGGCGAGGAACCAGCTTTCGGGGCGGTAGAAGTGTTCGTCCACGAGGTCTACTTTCAGACGTGTCATCTCCGGCCAGAGATAATCGAATTTCTTACCCTCGCTGTCGGGACCCGACGAACCTATAATCTTGATTTCAGGATGTTTCTCGCGCAGCACTTTGATGAAAGGCTCGAGATGTTCTACATATTCCGGGCCCCACTGCTCGTTGCCGATGGCGAGGTATTTGAGGTTGAAAGGCGCCGGATGTCCCATGTCGGCGCGGAGTTTGCCCCACACGGTGGTGGTGTCGCCGTTGGCAAACTCGATGAGGTCTACAGCGTCGTCGATATAGGGCTGGAGCTCTTCAAGAGGTGCATGTGCTTTGGCGTCGCGGTTCTGGTATTGACATGCCAGACCTACGTTGAGCACCGGCAGAGGTGCGGCGCCGAGTTTCTCGCTGAGCAGGAAATACTCATAGAAACCGAGGCCATACGACTGATAATAGTCGGGGAAGAAACGGTGGGGGAAGGTATAGTGCCAGCGGTTTTGGTTGGTGGGGCGGTTTTCGGGCTGACCTACGGAGTTTTTCCACTGATAGCGTGTCGCCAGATCGGTGCCCTCGACGATACATCCGCCGGGGAAGCGGAACACACCGGGCTTGAGGTCCACCAGCGCCTGCACGAGGTCGGTGCGGAGGCCATGCCATGTATGCTCGGGGAAGAGCGATATATGCTCGGCGTCGACGATATTCTTGTCGGGATGGGTGAGGAATATGCGCAGCAAGCCCTTGTCAACCGAATGATTCGGGGTAAGGGTCGCGCTGTATTTCTGCCATTCGGTGGAAGTAACCTCGATATCGGCCTTGGCATAGACCTGAGTCTCGCCCATGGCGGCGGGGTCGCAAAGTTCCACACGGATTTTGGCAGGGCCTTCCGGGGCGCGGAGCCATGCTGAGAAGAGATATGTTGAATCTTTCTGGAAAGTCACGCCGAAGAAGCCCTCGTTCTGCAGACCGGTATATTTGTCATTATGACCGGCCGAGGCCATGCGCACATAGTGGGGATTGCGCTCGAATGGACCGTCGTCGCGCACGGTGACATCGCCGAAAGCCGTCCAACCCGTCAGAGGTTGCTGGAATTCAAAAGAGCGGTTCTTCACCATTTCGGCATACAGACCGCCGTCGGCGCCATAATTTATATCCTCAAAAAATATGCCGTACATTGTCGGCGACACTTCGGCGCCGCGCTTGCCGGCATCGAGTACTGCCGTTTCAGCCGCTGCTGTCAGCGAGGCTCCGGCAAGGAGTAGTGCAAGATAGTGTTTCATGAATATTGGATTTTTTGCAAAGATACGAATAAGCGAGAGCAATGCCAAATTTATTTGAGCATTGCCGAGCCCAAAAGCGAATGAAATGAGCGCTAAAATGAGCGCTGAGCCCCGCCTTTTCGTTGTCGGCGCGAGTGAAGCTCGCGCGGTGCAGACACAAAAACGCCGAGTCTCCAAAAAGACCCGGCGTCTTGCGCTTCAAGATGGACTCGAACCAACGACCCTCTGATTAACAGTCAGATGCTCTAACCGACTGAGCTATTGAAGCATTTGCTATGTTCGGAGAAGTCTCCTCGCAGCCCCCTTTGGGGTTTTAGCGTTGCAAAATTACGTGCTTTGTGTGAAATATGCAAATAATCCGGCTAAAAAATATTTTTTTTATTATTTTTTGGAACAAAAAAGCACTCAGGTGTTGTATTTAATGACTATCTTTGGTCTCTCAAATCAATTCAACACAAACTTTTTAATGAATTCAGTAAGAAAAATAGTTCTATGCCTTGTAGCCGGGATTCTGACGGCAGGAGCCGCCGGAGCCACCGTGCGCAGCAAAAAACAGGACATAACGTCCAATATATCCACATTCTCAGCCATCGTAAAGCAGTTGCAGACAAATTATGTCGATTCGTTCGATGTGGAATCGGTTGTGAAGTTTGGTATTGATGCCATGCTTTCAAAGCTGGATCCGTACACTGTCTATTTTGATGTCAAGGAGCAGGAGGATTTCAAAGCGAGCAATTCGGGCGAATATGCCGGAATTGGATCGTATATCACCCAGCGCGACGGCTATGTCCTCATAAGCGGACCGCGCCAGGACTCCCCGGCGGCAAAAGCCGGGCTGAGAACCGGCGACAAAATCCTGACGATCGATGGCGATGATATGAAAGGAAAGTCGACCGATGCTGTCAGCGAACGTCTGCGAGGCTCGATAGGCTCAACGGTTGCTGTGGGCATCCTGCGCCCCTGGGTTGCCGATTCGTTGCAGACAATCGTGGTGACACGCGAGAAGATCCAGGTGCCGGCGGTGCCCTACTATGGGGTGATCGGCGATGACCTCGGATATATCGAGCTTAACCAGTTCTCGGAAAAATCGGCCGAGGAGGTCAAGGCCGCGTTGGTCGACCTGATGGAAAACCATAAGATCAAAGGGCTTGTGCTTGATCTGCGCGATAACGGCGGCGGTTACCTCCAGAGCGCGGTCAAGATCCTGAGCTATTTCCTGCCGAAAGGTACTGAGGTGCTCAAGACCCGTGGTAAAAGCAAACTCGAGGAACAGACCTACAAGACGACATCCAAGCCGATAGCGCCTGATCTGCCATTGGTGGTTATGACCGACGGCGGCACGGCTTCAGCATCTGAGATCACAGCCGGTGCGTTGCAGGATCTCGACCGTGCGGTAGTGATGGGCACCCGTTCGTTCGGAAAGGGACTGGTGCAGAGTACGTTTGATCTGCCTTTCGATGGCCTGCTGAAAGTTACGACCGCAAAATATTATATCCCTTCAGGCCGTCTGATTCAGGCTGTTGACTACAGCCACCGCAACAGCGATGGATCTGTGGAGCGTATCGCCGACAGTCTGACCACCGAATTTGCCACTGCCGGAGGCCGTATAGTTCGCGATGGCGGCGGCATCACACCTGATATCAAACTTGAATATCCCGAGATCAGCCGCGTGACCTACAACGTTGTGGCCGACAGTTGGGCCTTCGATTTCGCCAACAAATATGCCGCCGAACATCCCGAGGCTCCGGAACCTGGCACTGATTTCGTGACCGATACGGTCTATTCCGAGTTTAAGGCATTTATTGACCCTGAACGGTTTGAATACGACAAGGTGTGCGACACCGCACTCAGTGACTTGCGCAAGATTGCCAAGATAGAGGGCTATATGTCGGATGAGGTGGATCAGCAGATCACGGTGCTGGAGGGTCTCATGAAGCATACCCTCGACAAGGATCTCGACACCCACCGCGAACCTATATCGCGATATCTCGAACAGGAGATCGCTCAGCGCTATTATTACGACGCCGGACGAAGCGTGGCCCGTCTGCGCACTGATTCAATGATCGATGAGGCTGTGAAACTGCTCCACGACAGTCCGCGCTATAACGATATTCTCCATCCAGCAGTAACAAAGAAGAAATGAAGCTTGAGGCTTTAGCGGCGCAATATGCGTCGGATCCGAGAATAAAAGCACTCGACAAGGCTCTCGGATCGAAGAAAAATATAGTTGTCAAAGCTTATAACGCAGCCGGATCCTCGGCTGCGTTGGCTTTGTCGTCGATACGGCGCGGAGGCGTGCCGATGCTCGTTGTGGGCGACTCGGCCGACGATGCCGGGTATCTTTACCATGATCTGTCGCGTCTGGCCGGAGAGAATGCCGTGGCCATGTTGCCGTCGGCCTATAAGCGCGATATAAAGTACGGTCAGGTCGATCCTCCATCGCAGATCCTGCGCACTGAAGCTCTTGGCCGCTGGCATTCCGATCCGGAGCTGCGTTTTGTGGTCACTTATCCCGAGGCATTGGCCGAACGGGTTGCTTCGGCTGAATCAATTACTGATCATACACTCCATCTGAGTCTTGACCGTCAGGCCGATCTGACGGAAACGGTGCGCTGGTTGCGAGATAATGCGTTCACGGAGGTGGACTACGTGTATGAACCCGGACAATTTGCCCTCCGTGGCTCGATTCTCGACATTTTCGGCTACAGCCATGAGTTGCCCTACCGCATCGACTTTTTCGGCGACGACATAGACTCCATACGCACTTTCAGCACCGAGACGCAGCTCTCGGTAGAGAAGATGCAGCAGGTGGCCATCACATCCGACGTCCCGTCGCATTCCGCCGGAATGTCGCTGATGGAATTCATTGATCCGCAAACGCTGATCGCTGTGCGCGATGCTGACTACACCCTTCAGCGCATCGCAGCCGTTGCCTCGCAGACATTCTCCGACAGTGCTCTTGTGGCTGATGAGGGGGATCGCACGGCAATGACACACGTGGTCGATGCAGAGGAATTCGCTGCACGTTTCGGCTCGTTCCGCCGGCTGGTGTTCACCGGTGCCGACGCGGCTCCGGCTCCCGGCGAGGCGGCTGTCGACATGCGCTGTTCTCCGCAGGCGCTATATCATAAGAACTTCGACATCATAGCCGATTCTTTCGGCCATTTCCTGGCCGACGGGTTTGAGATTCTCATACTCAGCGACAGCGAGAAGCAGATAGAGCGTCTGCGCGACATCTTTGCCGACCGTGGTGACGATATCCGTTTCACCCCGGTTGAATCTACGCTCCACGAAGGTTTTGTGGATCACGCTTCGGCGCGGTGTGTGTTCACGGATCATCAGATCTTCGACCGTTTCCATAAGTACAATCTCAAGAGCGACCGTGCACGTTCCGGAAAGGTTGCATTGTCGCTGAAAGAACTCGCATCAATCGAGCCGGGCGACTATATAGTCCATGTGGATCATGGCGTAGGGCGATTTTCGGGGCTCTACCGCACCAATGTCGCCGGACGCACGCAGGAGATGATCAAGCTGACGTATGCCAACGATGATATTATTTTTGTGTCGATCCATTCGCTGCATAAATTGGCCAAATACCGTGGTAAAGAGGGGATTCCGCCAAAGATAAATAAGTTGGGATCGGGTGCGTGGAACCGGGTGAAGGAGCGCACCAAGTCCAAACTGAAGGATATAGCACGCGATCTGATCAAGCTGTATGCCGAGCGTCGCAATCAGAAAGGCTTCGGATATTCCCCCGACAGCTATATGCAGCACGAGCTGGAGGCTTCGTTTGTCTATGAGGACACACCCGATCAGCTGACAGCCACCAAGGCCGTAAAAGCCGATATGGAGAGCGACCGTCCGATGGATCGTCTGATCTGCGGCGATGTAGGCTTCGGCAAGACTGAGATCGCTGTACGCGCGGCTTTCAAGGCGGCTGCCGACAATAAGCAGACAGCTGTGCTTGTGCCGACAACGGTGCTTGCCTATCAGCATTACAACACTTTCTCGCGCCGCCTGAAGGATTTCCCGGTGAGGGTCGACTATATTTCCAGGGCGCGGACTCCGAAGCAGGTCAAGCAGATTCTCGCTGACCTGGCCGACGGAAAGATTGATATTCTGATCGGAACTCACAAACTGATAGGCAAGAATGTGAAATTCAAGGATCTCGGACTGCTTGTGGTTGATGAGGAACAGAAGTTTGGCGTAGCTGTCAAAGAGCGTCTCAAGCAACTTAAAACCAATGTGGACACGCTGACAATGAGTGCGACCCCCATACCGCGTACGCTGCAATTCTCGCTGATGGGCGCGCGCGATCTGAGCGCGATCACCACACCGCCTGCCAACCGCTATCCTATCCTCACTTCTGTGACGGCGCTGACGGATGATGTGGTCAGCGAGGCCATCAATTTCGAAATGTCGCGCAATGGTCAGGTGTTCATGATCAACAACCGCATAGAGGGGCTTAACGAGCTTGAGGCTATGGTGCGCCGTCTGGTGCCTGATGCGCGTATAATCGTGGCTCACGGGCAGATGCCTCCGGAGAAACTTGAGAATGCTATTCTTGATTTCGCCAACCATGACTATGACGTGCTGCTCGCAACGACCATTGTGGAGAGCGGCATTGATATGCCGAATGTAAACACTATCATAATCAACAACGCCCAGAATTTCGGACTCAGCGAGCTGCATCAGCTCCGTGGGCGTGTGGGACGCAGTTCACGCAAGGCGTTCTGCTATCTGACCGTGCCGCCTCACAATCCGTTGAGTCCCACGGCGCGACGTCGCCTTCAGGCTATCGAGAATTTCAGCGATCTCGGAAGCGGTATCCATATCGCGATGCAGGATCTTGACATCCGCGGCGCCGGAAATCTGCTCGGTGCGGAGCAGAGCGGTTTCATTGCCGATCTTGGCTATGAGACATATCAGAAGATACTTAAGGAGGCCGTCACAGAACTTCGCACCGAGGAATTCGGCGATTTGGCCGCAGAAGAGGTGGCCGGAAGTGAGAACGGGGAAACGGAATATGTTGCCGACTGCATTATAGAAAGCGATCTTGAACTGCTGCTGCCGGCTGATTATGTGCCGCAGGAGAGCGAACGAATATCTCTTTATCAGGAGCTTGATTCAATAGAACGGGAGACGGATCTCCATGATTTCAAATCGCGTCTGCTCGACCGTTTCGGAAAGATTCCGCATGAGGCTGCCGAACTCCTGCGCATACCGCGGCTGCGTCGTCTGGCACGCCGTCTGGGCATTGAGAAGGTGGCTTTGAAGCAGGGCTCGATGTATGTGTATTTCGTCGACGAGACCAACCGGGCCTACTATCAGAGTCCGATGTTCGGCCGCTTGCTGCAATATCTTCAGGAGAATCCGCGCCGTTGTCAGATCCGGGAGCGTGGTGGCAAGCGGAGCTTTGCCATAGCTCATGTCGAAACGGTGGAGACTGCTGTGGAGATACTTCAGAATATTCTTGAAATGAAAGGCTTATAAGTGACTATGAAAAATAAATAGCTATGAAAAAATCGACCATCACATTTCTTGCTTCAATGCTAATCCCTATGGCTGCCGGAGCCGCGTCTTCGGAGTCGCCGGTCTGCGTGGCCGATAACACACGCGTGGAATCTGCGGCACCGGACTATGCTGTGTCCAATCGCCCTGCGGAGTCGGAACGTCTGTTCCGCTCTGAGGCTGTGGAGCGTACCATCCGCGATGTAAAGGCCATGCTGACCAATCACAAGCTGGCGTGGATGTTTGAGAATTGTTTTCCCAACACGCTCGATACTACTGTTCATTTCCGAATCGGCGAAAATGGGAAACCGGACACGTTTGTGTACACCGGTGATATCCATGCCATGTGGCTGCGCGACTCCGGTGCGCAGGTGTGGCCATACGTGCAGTTGGCCAACGAGGATCCGGCTCTGAAAGAGTTGCTTGAGGGGGTGATACGCCGACAGTTGGAATGTATAATCCTTGATCCGTATGCCAATGCGTTCAACGACGGGCCGACAGGTGGCGAGTGGATGAGCGATTTCACGGATATGATACCTGAGGTGCATGAACGCAAATGGGAGATCGATTCGCTGTGCTATCCTCTGCGACTGGCCTACGAATACTGGAAGGTGACGGGGGATGATTCGATCTTTGATGATCGTTGGCTCTTGGCTGTCAATAAGATATATGAAACTCTAAGGGAGCAGCAGCGTAAGGATGGCAATGGTTCTTATACGTTCCGGCGCACTACCGACCGCGCTCTTGATACGCTGAATAATAATGGTTTGGGAGCACCCGTGAAGCCTTGCGGACTGATCGTTTCAAGTTTCCGTCCATCCGACGATGCCACGACGCTGCAATTTCTCGTGCCATCGAACTTCTTTGCTGTGGCCTCGCTCCGGAAAGCTGCCGAAATCCTGACGACGGTCAATGGCGACGAGGTGCTTGCCGGACAATGCACTGCGCTTGCCGATGAGGTTGCCGACGCGCTTAAGAAGTACGCCGTATATAGCCATCCTGAGTACGGCGATATGTATGCCTTTGAGGTAGATGGTTTCGGCAATCATCTGCTGATGGATGATGCCAATGTCCCCAGCCTGCTTGCTATGCCTTATCTCGACGGAATGGATCCTGAAGATCCTGTTTACCAGAATACACGCCGCTATGTGTGGAGCGACAGCAATCCATATTTCTTCCGAGGTTCGGCCGGGGAGGGGATTGGTGGCCCGCATGTTGGCTACCGCATGGCGTGGCCTATGAGCATTATGATGAAAGCATTCACGTCGACCGATGATGATGAGATCCGCCAATGTCTGCGCCAATTGCTCGCCACCGATGCCGGAACTGGATTTATCCATGAGTCATTCAATGTTGACAATCCTTCCGACTTCACCCGTGAATGGTTTGCATGGCAGAACACGCTTTTCGGTGAGCTTATCCTCAAGCTGATCGCCGACGGCAAGCTCCAGCTGCTCAATAGCCTGTGATCTTCAGGCTATTGTTTGAGTAGCGATGTCACTTCACTTTTGAGGGTGCCGAGATGGCGGATCACAATTCCCCACATAATCTCATCAATCACATTATCGTAGCTGTGTATCACATAGTTCCGTGTGTCAACAATGTTCCTTGCAGATGTGATATTGATGTCGGGTTTGAGCTTAAGGATTCTGTTTACTGCTTCGCCAATTATTGATATGTTTCGTTCTATCGCTCTGCGAAGGCAGATGTCTGATAGATAAACATCAAATTGTTTAGGGCGATTTTCGAAAAACAGGTCGATCTCGTCAATGGCTGTCAATATGTCGATGAGCGATTTCTCTATTCTTGACTCCATAATAATTGGCGTGTTTTATTTACTTCACTCCGAAACGCACTGTTTTTGATGGTTCTGTTGACGACAAGGTCGATTTTGCGGCCTACGACAGCCTCTATGGCATGTACGAAGCAGAAAAAGTTGTCAATATAATCGAGTAGCTCTATCTGTTTATCATCGAAGTCTACAAGAAAATCAATGTCGCTCTGATCGGTAAACCGGTCGGTGAGGATAGACCCGAACACCCATAGTTTTGCCACCTTGTACTTCTTGCACAAGGCTATGATTTTGTCCATGTTCATCTCTATCAGCTTCATACCATCGGCAAATATAGTAAATGTCTATGTATAAAACAAACAAACGAACCGGATGATTGATTCCGATTCGTTTGCTTGGTGGAGTATAGCGGACTCGAACCGCTCACCTCGACACTGCCAGTGTCGCGCTCTAGCCAGATGAGCTAATACCCCAAGGCTTATATTTGCGTGGCAAATTTATGACTTTTATTTCAAATGAGCAAATTTATGGCGCGGAAAGTTTTTATTTACGATTATTTTGTGTGTTTGGCAAAATGTAATTATATTTGCGCACATTTCGTTCAAAAAGATAAAAAGATTAGATCCTACGGATCGATTTGTTAGCAATAAGTGGATTTTTAATGTTTAATTGAATAAAAATAGAAAATGAAAAAGATCTTGTTGATGGCTTTGCCCCTGATGGCAGCCGGATTTGTATCGTGTTCTGATGACGATGAGCCGGTAAAGGGCCCGGAGTATGAAGTGATAACGTTCAGTGATTGTGAGTTTGCCACCGGAAAGACGAATAATGTAGTGTCGGGTGGTGGAAGCTATTCTGAACTTGGTGCAACGTTTGCTTATGATGAGATGTACACTATGATAAGTGGTGCGGTTGTTTCCGACCTGGCTTCTGTTCCCACTGTTAAAGATCAGTCGCCAAAGGCATTGGCTGTTGCGTTGGAGCCGACTGAGGGCGACGCGAACAAGTTCGGCGTGCTGACCCTTTATTCATACGTTTCGGGTGATAATTCCGAGCCGGCGTTCTCGTTTGCTGACGGTGAGGAGCGTGAGGTTGTTTCGATCGACGTGATGAACTCCACTGAGATGTACCAGTATATGACCATTGGTTGGTATTCATACGCTCCGATGGCTGATGGCGACTGGTGTGTGGCCACATTCACCGGTTATGATGCGCAGGGTGCCGAGACAGGCTCCGTTGATGTGACTCTCGCCGATTTCCGTAATGGACAGTCGGAAGTGATCAGCGATTGGACAACGGTTGACATGACGGCTCTCGGAAGGGTGAACAAGATCGGAATGACCATGAAATGGTCGGATGCCTGGTCTAAGCCTTCTGCATCCAACTATTCTGTTTGCATCGACAATGTGAAGATGATCAAAGCGGAAAAAACTGCGGAATAAATCGAATTGGAATAAAGTTCGGGCGGCGTACCATCTTGGCATGCCGCCCGATTTTTTTGAGCCGTAGGCAACGGATAGATAAATATGCGTTTTGCGGCCTCTCAGGGATTGTTATTCTGCTTGGGTGGTAGATTGCGCACTTGGGATGCGATATGGCGGCAGACGGGCTGTAAAGTGGTTTGTCGGGCGTCCTGTGGTTTTGGATGAAGCAAAAAATAAGCCGGATTTAGATCCGGCTTATTTGAATGGATATGTCAGTTGGTTTTATTTTGCCAGTATTCTCGCTGAATTGTTGATGGCGCTTTTGGCTCTGCGCAGGGCCGAGGTGGTCTGTTGGGTGTAGTCTGTCAGCGTGGGGACAGTGCAGGTGACCGTTCCGTAGATTCTGTGAGCCGGATCGGCATCATCGAGCAGGTCGAACGTGAAGGTGTAGAGCGATCCCGACTTTCTGATGGTCAGCGTTCCGCCGGCAGCCGGTGCGTATCCGATTACGTTTGTGGCGGTCTCGTCGTAGACCACATAGGCTGTTGGGGCGATGGATCCGCCGTCGATGGACCCTGGTGCCAGTGTTCCGGCCTCGTCGGAAACTGCAACGGTGAAAGTGCCGGTGGGGATTCCGCTTGCAGTGCCGGAAGCGGCGATGAAGTCAAAGACAAGAAGCTCGGTGTCGTTGGCGAGCGACAGGCCGTAGTTCACGGTGCCATTTCCGAAATAATCGCCATAGAAGTCGGCCGAAGTGCATGCGGTCGGTATGAAGTTGACATCGGCCGTCAGTGTAGAGGCAACGGGGGTGTTGTCGGTTATATCCTCTATCACACCCGAATAGGTCACCTTGACGGTTGCTCCTTCCGGAGTTTTGCCGTTTATGTTGATGTTGTAGGCTCCGCCGGATGCTTGGGTGATTGTGATGGTGCCTTCCGATATGAGGGCGTAGCGCACGGAATAGTCCTCACGCACGCGTTCTATGTATGAACCTGAAGCCATTGCTGCGACACGTTCGCCCGGCAGTGCGGATCCTGGGGTTGAAGAATCCCTGATGGTGTATGTGCCGGCAAGGCCGCCGTCGTGGGTGGCGTAGAGTGAGATCTGTGCTTTGTTGCCTACATCGTTCTGATGAATTCCGTCAGAGGTGATCATGTTTCCTTCAAACAGGCGGATTATATAGTTGTCGGCACCCAGAGTCGCTGAGTCATCATAGTAGTTCATGTTGGCTTTCTGAGCGGTGAAATCGGTGTTACCCTCAAATCCCCACCAGTCTTCGTCCTCGATTGCGCTCTGGTCTTCGAATGGCAGTTCGCCTTGGTAGGTGAAGTGCCAGGGTTTGCCTGTGTTCTGTTCTATAAAATCGCATGTCAGGGTATAAGTGCCGTCGCTGCTGCGCTCAACATTGATCGTGCCATCGGAAAAGCGGACATATTTGATCCGTGTCAGTCCTTCGGCGGTTATTTCCTGATTGTAGACGGCCATGGTGTTGGCAAGGGTGAATGTAAAGTCGTGGTCATCAGCTCCCGACAGAGTGGGGTGGTATGTGGCCGATGGGAGTATGGGGTTGTGATGGTCGGGGTCGAGCGGCGCGTTCATGTCGAAACAGAGAATGTAGTCGCCCGGATTCAGCGGATATGATAGCATGCCGTCGTAGCCGACTTCTCCTGTGGCAAGCTCAAAATAGTAATTGCCATAGTCTTTCTGGAATGGGAGGAAGTAATAGCATTCCCATGCTTTCTGCATTGTGACGTTTTCTGCCGGCTGCTGGGCGGTTCCACCGGGCTCGTCGTCGGAGCAAGAGCTGAATATCATGGTTGCCGGAAGCAGGGATAATGCAGCTACGCTCAATGAGGACAAAGCCTTAAATAAATGATTCATGTGTAAATTTTATTGATTTATATTTGTGATTATTGTTCTTTCTTGACGAAAAATACTTGCGTTGTGCTTATGATGTCGCAAAAATAACGACAATTTGTTACATATGCAAGCCTTCCGGCTGAAAGTCCGGAATACAATAAGTACACAATAGAAAATAATGAATGAAAAAACGAGATAGGCTTGAATGGGACTATATTTACGACTATTTATTATCGTTGTTTGTTGAGTATGCTGATCCGTTTTTTAATGTGAAGTAAAAAGGACCATGCTTGCGGCTTATGATAAATGAGTCAATTGGTGATTTGTAATCAGTGCTGTTATGGTATACAAAATCTTCTTCATTTGGGCCTGATTGATATTGTGTGATTTCTTTAGATTGAAGTTGTTGAGTCTTTCGTTTGTCGCTCCAGAAAGGTTGGGTTGAGAAGATAAATGAATCTGAAAAAATACTATTTATAAAGCATAAGCCAAAATAACAACATAATGTTGTGTCTGGATCATATAACTTGAGATTGAAATCATATCCAAGTAGCTCAACATTGTTAAAATCGCCATTTATCTGGTATGGACGTTTTGATGGTAGGTGTAACCCCGTATATGTAATAAACGCGCTGTCTCCATCATTTGACTGGAATCGGATTTTTTTAAGGTAACCATAAGGTTTTATCCAAGACCTTTGATCGGCAGATATATTTGTGGCAGGATATGATGTGTCACTATCTGAAAAAAGAAGTAAAAGGATAAGGGTTCCAGATAAGGTGATTGCAATTACAATTATAGTGGTCTTTGTGTCACGAAAATAATGTTTTGGGGACTCTGAATGCCATAATATGTATTGACTGAAGGAAAAAATAGATAGTATTGTTATGATTTTAAGAATTATTTCAACGGATGTTCCAGTGTCAAAGCAGAATCCGATGGAAAAAAGCAGTAGAACAAATGATATTAAGGATGTTATGAGTTTTATGAAAAACATGTTCAATGCTTTTTGCGGAAATAATTAACGAAATTCTTAATGCCATGAGCGGTTATTGGATTATTGTTTGGAGCTGGAATATTTATTGTTTTTCCAGGCGGTTTCATAAAAAGATTGTTTTGCAAATTACTGATAAAACACCCTCCAAATCTTATAGATCCATTACCTGGCGCAACTAAACGATAATTTGTGACATTATCGGCATTTCCTAGATTATGGAACTTTGATGTTAAATAGCTGACAGATGCTGGATTGAATGTAATTGCAGCTCTTCCTGTAGCCATGCTTGCAGCTGCGGCTTCACCCCCACCTAATGAATGGCCTACAAAAGTAAGCTCCTTGTTTTCTAATTCACTAGATAGTGTTTTTGCATTGTCAATAGCAGAACTGTATTGAGGAGCCAAACCGGCAATTTGTGCTATGTCTTCCAAGACATCTTCAATGGAGTTTGAACCAGCGTAGACATATGCGTATTCTGTAACACCATCGATAGTACGCTCAAATAGAGCTGATTGTAGGCCATTTTGATTCCAATCCGTGAGGTTCTTAGTAATTGACGTATTAAATGATGATAGAGTCCAACCTTTCAGATCTTTTGGTAGATTGTCATTTGTTAGGTTTTTGTTATACACGGCTTGTGCCATTAATGCAGCTTCATATTCATCTGGCCGTTCACCGTCAATGTCGATTATTCGTAATGGATTACGGAGGCCGTAGGCATATGGTGAGACCCATGTCATTTCTTCTGTTTTTGGATCTCCTGTCGTGAATATGGCAATGTCTGTAGAGTTTAGTTTTTGACGAAAGATTATGTTTTTATTTTGGTCAAAAATATAGATTGAGTCATTGACAATGTTGGGTTCATAACAAAGATAGATATTATAATCTATTGTAAAATTCTTGTTTTTGGCATCAAGGATAATAGTACTGTCACCAAACATAGCATATGGACTCAATATATTGTTTTGTGCCTTGGTCGTAAGCCCAAATATTGCTAAAATAGCATATAAGAATATGACTCTGATCTTAACCATGCCTATATATATTTATTTGTTCAGTTTTTTGTTCTCTTCGATTGTTTTTGCGACATTACGATTGTAATCTTCTTCGGATAACTGTGTGTATCCAAGAGAATCCAATCGTTGGATTGTTCGAGTGTATTCAAATTGATGCATCCTTATATAGTCTTGATGAATTTTTGGACTCTCTGCTTTTGCTTTTAGCCCTAAGTATTGATGAATGTTCATTTTTACGACAAGTGCATCAGCGAAGTTGGGAAGTATCTGCAGCACTTTATCGGTATGTTGTAATGTAAAAGAATCCCATATGCCAAATTTGTTATGGTATGCTTTCAGCAGATGCATAATCATGAATGCGATAGTCTCTTTATTACTTAGAGCGGTTAGAAAAACACCATTTCGTATGGCCTCTGTCTGTACTTCCATGGATTCTATCATCCACATGTCGCGAACAAGAGAACCACTTGTCAGCTCAAAATTGACCCACTTACCATCTTCGCCTATGTGTTTTATATATAGATGGTACGGAGCAAATGCAAGAGCTGAATGGCCACCAAGTTCATCACATAGGATCTTATATAGTACTGATAACGATTGGCATTGTCCAGAATGGGTTTTTAGTGTTTTTGATACAAAAAGTTTATCGTAATTTAGTTTTCCGGTTGGATCTTCAAAGTCATATTTGAAGGATTTAAATTCATTGAGGATACTTGGTTGCGTAAAAAAAAGGAAAAGAGCGTAGTTTGGTGCAGTTCTATATTTATTTAAATTATTTTTTAATATAAAATGCTTAAGTTTGGTTGTTGTGTTGTCAATCTCGTTGCAAAAGTCAGAGTATTCAATTTTGCCATCATAGAATGCCCATTCTACGAGAAATTCTGCTCTTTTTAGATTGTATTGTGATTTTTCATGCAGCATGCTGAATAACTCATCTGCCGCAGAAGAAAAAAAAGAGTCATTGATTGATAAATATGCTGTATCCACATAGGTGTTTTTTTCTTGATATTGGTTTGTTGCATAGATTTGACAGGCATTATAAAGTGAAATAAGCAATGTTATTGCAAAGGAAAGAATTATTTTGGTCATACGAGTAGGTGTTAGTTATATGAAGGGGAGAGGGGAGGCGGAGGATGCGCCCCAGTTGCCGCGGTCGAGGTTGCGGTAGGAAACAGCCTCGCGCATGTGGACGGGCTGTATGCGTTCCGCTCCGTCAAGATCGGCGATTGTACGGGCTACTTTGAGAATGCGGTCGTAGGCTCGTGCGCTCATGTCAAGGCGAGTCATGGCGTCGCGGAGTATGGTCATGCAGGCATCATCGAGTTTTGCATGAATCCCGAGCAACCGGGAATTCATCTGGGCATTGCAATGTATCCCCGGCTCGTTGGCAAAACGCTGTGCCTGGATCTGACGGGCGCGGACAACACGTGCGCGTATGGATTCCGATGGCTCTCCCGGTGCGGCTGTGGCGATGTCGTCGAAAGGTACGGGGAGTATCTCCACTTGCAGGTCTATGCGGTCCAGCAGCGGTCCTGAAATGCGGTTGAGGTATTTTCTTACGGTTCCGGGCGGACACACACATTGCTTGGTGGGGTGGTTGTAGAATCCACACGGACATGGGTTCATGCTGGCCACGAGCATGAATCCGGCCGGATAGTCGATGGAATATTTTGCCCGGGAGATTGAGATGTGGCGATCCTCAAGCGGCTGGCGCATCACTTCAAGCACGGTGCGCGAGAACTCAGGAAATTCGTCAAGGAACAGAATACCGTTGTGGGCGAGGGAGATTTCGCCTGGCATCGGGTTGGTGCCACCACCCACGAGAGCCACGGGGGATATTGTGTGGTGGGGAGAGCGGAATGGACGTCGGGTCATAAGCCGCGAGCCGCGCGGCAGCTTTCCGGCCACGGAATGGATCTTTGTCGTTTCCAATGCTTCGCCCAGCGACAGCGGCGGAAGGATTGATGGCAGTCTCTTGGCCATCATGGATTTGCCTGCTCCGGGAGGCCCCACGAGCAATATGTTGTGGCCTCCGGCACAGGCCACCTCAAAGGCACGCTTCACGTTTTCCTGCCCTTTCACTTCGCTGAAATCGAAGTCGAAGCGTCCGGATTCGGCTGCAAATTCTGCACGTGTGTCCACGATGGTCTGTTCGAGCGAGCCTTTGCCGCTTAGGAAGTCGATGACCTGAGCTATGTTGTCGGCTCCATATACTGCCAGCCTGTTGACCACGGCGGCTTCTGTGGCATTTGCCCTGGGGAGTATCATGCCTTCGAAACCGAGGCTACGCGCCAGTATCGACATCGGCAATGCGCCACGAATGGGGAGTAATGATCCGTCGAGCGACAGTTCACCCATAATCATGAATCGGCTGAGAGTGTCAGACGGTATCTTTCCAGCTGAGGCGAGGATGCCGATGGCAATGGGCAGGTCGTAGGCTGCACCCTCTTTCTTGACATCGGCTGGGGCGAGGTTGACAACGGTGTGGCGTCGGGGGAAATCGATTTTTGCTTGCCGCAGAGCCGACACCACACGTTGATATCCCTCTTTGACGGCGGTATCCGGAAGCCCTACGAGATGGTAGGCATATCCGGTGGAGGTGTCGACCTCGATGGTCACCTGTATTGCGTCGATGCCTTGTACGGCAGCTCCGAATGTCTTGACAAGCATGTTGTTATGGGGTGTTGTTTTATTTCTTCAGTGTTTTTTCAATTGCCCGACGGGCGTTGCCGATGGATGATCCGCGGTAGATGGTATGTCCGGTCGAGTCGGCGGCAATGAAGTAGGGTATGCGACGGATTCCGAGCTTGCGGATCGGCGATGCCATTACGGATCCGCGGACCCATGTCTGCGGCCAGCCCACCGTGTCGCGTCCGAGGCTCTGACGCCACGATGCTGAATCGTCGGCTAAGGAGATCTCCACCTGAGCCAACCGCCTGAACGGATTGTCGGCGTGGAGGGCTTTCATGTGGGTGATGACGGAGTCACGTGCCTGCCGGTCGGTGTCGAGGAAGCAGAGCAATGTCGCGGTGTGGCGCAGAGGATTGATGTTGATTATAGAGTCGGAGGTGCTGTAGAGGTTGAGAAACGGCATTGGGCCGGAGTTCTGCGCTCCGAGATAGTCTGATACTACGTTGTTGAATCCCTGTATCATCTCAGTGCGACGGGCATCGGCGTTGAGCAGCGACACCAGCGAGTCGGCGGCCGATTCGTAGCCTGTCGCAATGTAGAAACTCGACAGGATTGCCGTTGCCGACAGACGTGATCTATTGGCCTCCACATAGGTTTTTACTGCCTGATTGATATCGGCCGGACGTCTTGATTTCAATGCATTGGCGTTGTCGGCGATCCATTTGGCGATAGCCTCCGAATCGCTGTTGCCGTTTACTTTCGATAACAGCGGATCGGCAAGGTCGGCCTCGATGCTTATCTTGTCGCCATCCTTGACAACCAGTGTGGCTATCCGTTGACCCTCCGGTGCTATTGACAGGATAGCCATGGTAGGAGTGGCGGAATGGCCTTTGAAGGCGAATTTTCCGGCCGAGGCCGTGATGGTTTCATGTTTCAGGCCACCCTCGGCATAATATGTCAGGGTGATGCTCTGGGCGTCTGTGCCTTTCACCGAGCCTTCGATCTTGAATTCTTTATCGTCGGAGCAGCCATGCAGAAGCATGGTTGCGATAAGTAGCAGTAGCAGAATTGGCTTTTTCATTTCGGGATGCTGTATATGGGGCGGCTTTCCGGATGCCGCGATGTGCCACAAAGGTAGTCAACTCCTGTCGGTTTAGCAAACAAAAACGGCATGATGGCGAGAAAAAACATCTGCCGGATAGGTGGAATTATGCTCTGAGTGTGTATCTTTGTGGTGTGAAAGGACCGATCCGTTATATTATCATGTTTGTGATGGCGATGGTCTGTGTCGCTCAGGGGAGTGCGCAGATTGTCAGCATCGACAATCAGGTGGTGAACAGCGATTCTCTGCGGCGCGATTTCGACAAGCAGCCGTATTTCGGTCTCTATAAGGATAATTATTTCACATTCGGCGTCCCCGTCGGTCCGCGTCCAACCCGTGAGAATTCCAATGTCAAGTTCCAGATCTCTATTTCTCAGAAACTGACCCGAAGCACGTTGCCTTGGAATACGTATCTGTTTCTGTTCTACACGCAGAAGGTGTTCTGGAACGTTCTGGAGAACTCGATGCCGATGACAGACCTGAATTTCAATCCCGGCATAGGACTTGTCAAGCCGCTGTTTGTCAAGAACAGGTTTATCGGTAAACTGATGCTTTTGCTTGAGCATGAAAGCAATGGCCGCGACGGCGCCGCTTCCCGTTCGTGGAACAAGATCAGCGTAGGTGCCAACATCATGATTGACCCCACATTTATAGTCCATGGCAAGGCTTGGATCCCGATTGTCGACGGCATGAACAATAAGGATATCCTCGACTATTGCGGTATTTATCAGGTGGGGACATCGTTCTTCACGCCCAACCGCCGGTTCGGTGCGTCGGTGACGCTTGTCAAACGCCGCGGATGGACGTTGAACTATAATACGATTATTGAATTGAACTACAGGCTCTTCAAGCGCGACAATCAGTATCTGTTCCTGCAATACTACAATGGCTACGGCGAGGGCTTGCTCGATTACAAGCAGTTCCACTCCATGGTGCGCGTGGGGCTTGTGATCAAGCCTAAAATTTTCAGCGATTATTGATTTCGGACAATTGTCCACAGAATGATCAGGGCTATTATCGCGGCGATGATAGCCGGCGATGTCATTGCCCTGTGAAAACGCGGATGCTTTTCCCTGATCAATTCTGCGACGGTTATTAGAGCGGCCACCGGCGTTAGCAGGAATATGAGTGCGTTGAAGTGCCATGCGGCCTCTATGTCGCCGTGGAGAAGGGCATGAAAGGCGCGTTGGGAGCCGCAGCCGGGACAATCGAGCCCCGTCAGGAATTTTACGGGGCATGCAGGGAAAAATCCTGACGACGGATCGAAAATGGCATATATGGAAATGACAATTGCCGCCATGGCCAGAGCCACGACGACAATTATCTTTCTCCTTCTTTGCGGAGACATCATTTTTATGACATCAGTTGCAGCAGGATTGAGAACGGCAGCATTACCAGTCCGGCTACAATTGAGATGATGAGCCAGAGTTCCGCGCTGTCTGACGCGCGTTTTGCGCCGTCGAAATCGCCGCTGTTATAGCGCGAGCCGACTTTCAGCCCCATCACCAGTGCCACTATGGCCGGAATCATGCAGCATAGAATGATGGCGGCTATGCTCCAGCCGACGTATGTGGGCGGTTGGGGTGGTATCTGTTCTGTGGGGTGTTGGTCGAGAGGCCGGTAGTAGGTTCTATATGGTCTCGGTGGTGTTGGAGCCTTTGGTTCCGGTTCCGGAGCAGGCTGGTCATTGAAAAGCCATGCCAGCTCGTCGAGATCGCCGGCCGGTGTCCATGTGGGCAGCCCCTCGCGCCACACTAATGTGGTGCGTTCTATTCCGGCCGAGGATAGATCCTCCAGTTTCAACGGGCCGATCTTTTCCTTGTTTCGCGCTATCCAGTAATTCATTGATTAGAAAAATTTTGTTTCTTCGCCGAGAATGTCGCTCAGAAGATTGTTTGCCAGACGGCTTGCGCCGATGCGGAAATATTCGTTATCGAGCCATTGCTCGCCAAGCACGTGTTTGACAATGGTGTAGTAGGCCAGAGCCTCGTCTGTGGTCGACACTCCGCCGGCCGGTTTGAAGCCGATCATGGTGCCGGTCTTGTCGTAGTATTCCTTGATGCACTGACACATCACATAGGCGGCCTCAAGCGATGCGCCCGGGAATTCCTTGCCGGTCGAGGTCTTGATAAAGTCGGCTCCGGAGTGCATGGCCAGGATAGCGGCTGCACGGATGTTTTCGGCGGTCTTGAGGGCGCCGGTTTCGAGGATCACTTTCAGGTGGGCGTGGCGGCAGGAGTGTTTCAGCTCTTCGATCTCGTCGCACACCTCTTCCCAGTCGCCATCGAGGAAGTTGCCTACATTGAGCACAATGTCAATTTCGTCGGCTCCGCCTTCAACGGCAAGAGCTGTCTCGGCCACTTTCACTTCAGGGAAGGTCTGGGATGCAGGGAAGCCACCGGCCACGCAGGCTATGTTGACCTCGGTCACGTCCAGAACCGTGCGCACGATCGGGGCGAAGTTGGGATACACGCAGATGGCTGCCACGTTGGGCAGATCGGGATGCTGCTCTTCGAAATCGTTGACGCGCTCGGTGAAACGTGCCACTGACTGTGGCGAGTCTGTGGCTTTCAGCGTGGTCAGGTCTATGCAGTTGAACAGAAGTTTGTAGGTGTCGTGGTTGCGGTTGCCCTCCATCTCGTCGGCCAGAATCTTGGCCACTTCTGCTTTCACTTTCTCATCGTCGGTTGTGACGTTGCTCTTGGCAACGGTGTCATGATATTTGTCTGCCATATCGGTATGTTTTTTTTATTTGGTTATGTTATTGTTTGTTCTGTAGTTTGGGGTTGAGGCGATGCCGGTCTGAATCCCTTACGTTTTTCTTATGCAGATTGTTCACCACGGCTTCGGTCAGATCGATTCCCTCCTGATTGGCTATGGCTGAGACAACCCAGAGTATGTCGGCCAGTTCGTCGGCCAGATCGGGGTGCTCGCCGGCCTTGAATGATTGGTCGCCATGCGTCCGGGCCATTATCCGTGCAACTTCTCCCACTTCTTCCGTGAGTATTGCCATGTTGGTGAGGGGAGAGAAGTATCTCACGCCGACGGTTGTTATCCATCGGTCCACGGTTGCCTGAAGCTGGGATATGGTCATTTCGTCGGTCATATTATTCGCGTAGGCGTGAGTCGATTATTATGGTCACGGGGCCGTCGTTGACCAGTTCCACTTTCATGTCGGCACCAAACACGCCGCGCTTCACTCTGCCTGGACCGAGCATTGATTCGAGCCGGCCGCAGAAATATTCGTAGAGCGGCTGGCTTTCCTCGCCGTGGGAGGCGCGTATGTAGCTGGGGCGGTTGCCTTTGCGTGTGGAGGCGGTCAGGGTGAACTGGCTGATGGCGAGGATCTCACCGCCGATGTCGGCTACAGACAGGTTCATCACACCGTCGGCATCGTCGAAAATGCGCAGTGCCGCGGCTTTGGCAGCGAGCCAGTCGGCATCGTCGCGAGTGTCGCCGCGCTCACAACCCACAAGGATCATCTGCCCCTTGCCTATGGAGGCATGGAGGACGCCGTCGATGCTGACAGATGCCCGGCTTGTACGTTGGATTACAATTCGCATTATTTTTGTTTTTTAATAACGCAAACTTAGCGAAAAAACTTCAGAATTGCGTATATTTGCCTAAATATTTTTCATTATCACCGACAAGACTCATTGCCATGAATGTTTTTAGAAGCCTTGCCGCCATACTTGCTGTGATGCCAGTATTGGCCATGTCTGCAAAAAATTATGTTGAACCTGCCGACACTTCTACCGTCGATCGCTCGGGATGGGAATCTCTTTCCGGTCCGACGCATCTGACTTGGGTGCCGAAAAACACGCATTACCGCCAATTTGCATCTCCCGTAACGTCGGTGGTGACCGATACCACGGTGCATGCATGGCGTGGCGAGCGTCTCGGATTGGAGGCTCTGCTCGTGAGTCCTGAGGGTACGGGAGATCTTTCTTTGGAACTCTCGGATCTGCGGCAGGGTAAGCGCAAGATCAAGGCTCCGGGCACTCAGGCCGCATTCATGCGTTATGTCCTGACGACGGCGTGGCCCGGCTGCGGATACCCACCGGACACGTTGCCTACGTTCACTGTTCCTGATATGATTGATCTGCCCGACGCCACTGTGTCTATGGCTCCGCGTTCGGTGCGCCCGATATGGCTTACAGTTGAGATTCCCGATGTAGCTGCCGGAAAGTATGATATGCAGTTGACCGTGAAGGATAAATCGACAGGCAAGTCTGTGGGCTCGCTCTCGCTGACTGTCGATGTCGATAAGCGTGCTCTCCCGGCCGGTACAGATCAGGCGTTCTATCTCGACCTCTGGCAGCAGCCCTATTCCGTGTCGCGCTACTATGGCGTTGAGCCTTGGAGCAAAGAGCATTTCGATCTGATGCGTCCCTATGTTCAGAAGCTTGCACGCGCCGGACAGAAGGCCGTGTCTGTCATCCTGTTCTACGAGCCATGGGGCGAGCAGAGCAACGATAAGTTTGAACCGATGGTGGCTACCGTGCGTCAGCCCGACGGCTCCTGGAAGTTCGATTATTCTGTTTTCGACCGATGGGTCGACTATATGGCGGAAAATGGCATAGATGCCAACCTGGAGTGTTTCACGATGGTTCCCTGGGAACCCAAGTACCGATATCTCGATGCGGCTTCCGGTGAACTGAAATTTCTGGATGCTAAGCCGGGTTCGGAGGAATATGCTGATCTGTGGACCACATTCCTGAAGGACTTTGCGGCCCACCTGCGTGCGAAAGGATTGTTTGAAAAGACCATGATCGTGATGGATGAGCGCGGTCTTCCCGATATGCTTGCCGCCTACGATGTAGCGAAGTCGGCAGTGCCGGATATCAAGATGTCGCTTGCCGGATCCTACCATAAGGAACTCGTGGATTCGCTTGACTGCTATACTCTTATCAAGGGCGATTTCTTCCCCGACGATGTCATAGCGCGTCGCCGCGATCGCGATCAGCTCACTCTGATGTACACCTGTTGTGCTACTCCTGCGCCCAGTCAGTTCAGCAACAGCGCGCCTGCCGACGGAGCTTATATCCCCGTATATGCCACCGCCACAGGCCACGACGGCTATCTCCACTGGTCCTATATGAACTGGACCGACAATCCTATGGAGGATACACGCTTCCACATGTTCGCTCCCGGTGATACATATTTTATATATCCCGACGGGCGTTCGTCGATACGCTATGAGCGTATGGTGGAAGGCATCCAGATGAGCGAGAAGATCCGCCTGCTGCGTCAGGAGCTTGAGGTCGCCAAGGATCTCGAGGGATTGCAGAAGCTTGAAAATGCCCTGTTGCCTATCCGCACGGGTGCTTTGAACGAATGGTATCCCACCTCTACGGTTGTGGATCATTTGCAGCAGGCTCTCGACGCGATATCAAAGCGATGATTGAAAATGAGTTATAACAGGAGCGCCCGATCTTACGACCGGGCGCTTCGGTTGTTTATCAGTATCTTTGTTTAGAGCTCTTTTTTCTCCTTGCCGGCAAGCATGCCACATGCCGCCATGATGTCCTCGCCGCGTGAGGCGCGTATGGTGGCCGTGATGCCTCGCTCGTTGAGGCGGTCACGGAACGCCGTCATGGTGTTTTCCGTGGCGGTGGTCAGGTCGACCCCGGGGATGGCATGGAAGCGAATCAGGTTGACGCGGCAGTGCATTCCGCGCAGGAGCCGGGCGAGAGCGTCGGCGTGGCGCATGTCGTCGTTCACGCCACGCCACATGATATATTCTACCGAGAACCGTCGTTGGTGTGCCCAGTCGAATTGACGGAGCATATCGAGCACCTTGATCAGCGGATATGCTTTTTCCACAGGCATAAGTCCTTCACGCTCCGATGGGGACGGGGAGTGGACGCTGAGGGCGATGTGAACCTGCGTGCGCTCGATGAGTCCTCGGAGTGCATCGATCTTTCCGATGCTCGACACCGTGATTCTTTTCGGGCTCCACGCGAATCCCCACGGGGCTGTCATTATTTCAATCGCGCGTTCCACGGCCTCAGCGTTGTCCATCGGCTCACCCATACCCATGAACACTATGTTGGTGAGCCTTTCGGCTTCGTCCACCATCAAGACCTGATTGATGATTTGTGCCGGGGTCAGGTCGCCGTGGAATCCCTGCCGTCCGGTCATGCAGAAGCGGCAGTTCATCTTGCATCCGGCTTGTGAGCTGACGCAGAGTGTGGCGCGGTCACCGTCGGGGATCATCACGGATTCGATATCGCGGCCACCGGCTCCTTCGAAAAGGTATTTTGCCGTGCCGTCGGTCGACTGTGTGCGCAGTTTCGGTGCCGTGCGGCCTATGCAGAACGATTCCGACAGCCTTTCGCGTGCCGCCGTCGACAGATCGGTCATCATCCCGATCTCCGTCACGCGCTTCACGTAGAGCCACCGGGCCATCTGTTTCCCGGCATAGCGTGGCATTCCGCACTGGGCGGCTACTGCATTCAGTTCGTCAAGATTCATGCCGATTAGTGGCGTCTTCTGTTCCATACACATTAATTAATATAGCGGATTATATCGCTGTGGATCTTGGCGTAAAGTTACTCATTTTCGCCCCGAGTGGCAAATGTTAAATCCGGCGTTTAGATAATTTAAAGACTTTTTGCACTGATCCTGTTGCAGATCAACGCCTTGTGTTGTAATTTTGCATTGTAAACCTTTTATCGACCATGCAGGGAGTCCATCGACTTGATTTTTATCGTATGTAGATTCAAGGTTTATGCTTAAGCCTTGGAACTTCGTGTTCCTCTGACCGAGCCAATGCTTTTGTTAGACAATATATATACTTGAATTTTGGTTATGAGGGAGGTGCGCTTCTGTGAAGAAGTGCATCTCATTTTTTGTGTATCCCGATCGCATTAATCTATAGGTAGGTGTTAGGTTAATTTCACGGAATAATGTTAAAACGTTGATTTTGTAATAATTTTTAAGAAAAATAGTCGATTTCTAACAAACTATTTCTTATCTTTGTCGAGATTTAGTTAGTCGCCTTTGTGCGCCTTAGCTCCTGGAGCCGCCCTGAACGGCCTGGTGCTGGGTTGCATTGTCGGCTTTTAAATACATATAAACCAATCATTATCAATAAAGTAACTGAAAATTACCTTAAACCATAAAATCAAAAAAAATATCTATAGTAGTTAAATATTTAACTTATGCTAAAACCAATCAAATCAGTAAGCAAATTCCTCATTATCGCTTCTCTGGCTGGATTTATATCCGTTGGTCAGCCGGCTTATGCCATGCCGGAGCCGCAGGCTGCGGCGCAAAGCTCCACAAAAGCGACGGGTGTGGTTAAAGACGAATTTGGCGATCCTCTGATCGGAGCCAATGTCCGTGTTGCCAATAATCCTTCTCAGGGTGGTGCCACAAACATTGATGGTGAGTTCTCCATCGCCAATGTTAAGCCAGGCACAAAGTTGTTAATTACTTCAGTTGGCTATAAAGACGCTGAAGTGGTGTGGAATGGTCAGCCCATCGAGATCCAGATGGATCTCAACACTAAGGTGCTCGGCGACGTCGTTGTGACCGCCATGGGTATCAAACGTGAGGAAAAGACCCTGACTTATGCCGTACAGACCATCAAGAACGATGAGGTGACCCGTATCAAGGAAACCAACTTCGTCAACGCTCTTCAGGGTAAGAGTGCCGGTCTGACCATTACTCCTAATAACTCCGGTGCCGGTGGTGGTGCTTCACGTATCGTGCTCCGTGGTTCTACTTCTATTCTCGGTTCCAACCAGCCGCTGATCGTTATAGACGGTGTCCCCATGACAAACGGTATGGGCACTCAGGCAACCGACGGCATCGACATGGGTGGTGGTAAATCAGGCGACGACCTTCTGTCGACCATCAACCCTGAGGATATCGAGAACATGACCGTGCTCAAAGGCCCGAATGCTGCCGCTCTTTATGGTTCGGCCGCTAACAACGGTGTGATTGTCATCACAACCAAATCAGGTGCTCAAGGCTCTGTCAATGTCAACATCTCAAGCTCTACATCAATCGACCGCATAGCCATGTGGCCCAAACAGCAGCAGTACTACGGTATCTCAAACTCCGGTAACGGCCACAACGCATGGGCTGCCTGGGGTCCCCGTGTCGGCACTCGTACAGCTGACGAGGTCGCTGCTTATCCTTGGTTGATGAACGGCGCACGCGAATCTGTTCAGGACTACTTCCAGACCGGTCTTACCCTCAACAACGGTATCACTCTCTCCGGAGGTACAGAACTTTCGCGCACATATTTCTCTTACAACAACACTTATCAGGATGGTATCATCCCGGGCAACAAGTTCACCCGTAACAACGTGATGTTGAAAGAGTCTTTCTCCCTGTTCAATAAGAAAGTCAACATCACGGCTTCTTTGAACTGGATCCACCAGCGCACCGACAATGCCCCGGTTGTGGGTAAAGCCCTTTCCGGTCTTTATGCCCTCTACCGTACTCCGGCCGACGTCGACATGCGTTATTTCAAGAACAACTACAAACACACCGGTGTGTCCGGCGAATACCTCGTTTCGGATCCAACTGTCGGTAACCCCAAACTTGCCGGACAGCCTATCCAGACCTGGAACTGGTTCGTTGACTACTTGAACAACCCCTGGTGGGTACAGAACATGGTCAACGACCAGCAGAAACGCGACCGTATCCTCGGTAACATCACCCTCGACTGGACAATCTGGAAAAACCTGAAATACCAGACCCGTTTCAGCGTCGACATGGTAATGGACAACAGCCTCAACGAAGAGTATGCTACAATGTTCCGCGCCGGATTCGACTACAAAGGTGGTAAATACTACTCCGGAAACTCTCGCACATCCGATGTCTACAATGACCACATGTTCACATGGAACGACCGTTTCAACGACAAGATCGATGTGAACGTTGCTCTCGGTGGTAGCTTCACCCGTCACTACTCACGCAGTACCACTATCACCACAGGTATCGATACCTCCGGCGTGCCTAACGCCTTCGTTCCTCAGAACAGCAAGAACTATCGTCCGACAAACCCCAACGGTTCGTCAACTTCTGCTTCCGACTCCTGGGACTACACCGACTGGTCGACCGCTCTCTTCGGTACCGTATCTGTCGGCTTGTTCGACAAGGTTTACCTTGATGGTAGCTACCGCCGCGACTGGTGCCAGGCATTCCAGCAGTTCACCGCCGATGGCGAATACAAATCGTTCGGTTACTACTCTTTCGGTGCCAACGTGCTTATCGATAAATTCTTCAACGAAGATCATGTCGCAGCTCCCTGGCTCGATCAATTGAAATGGCGTGGCAGCTACTCTGTTGTAGGTAACGCCGTGCCCAACACTCTGTTCGCCCGTCAGAGCCTCAACTTCTCTACCGGTGCGCTCTCAACCAAACCCCCGACATTCGACGATCCCAAGCCCGAGACCACAACCGCATTCGAGACCGGTATCGACGCTTGGATGTTCAACAACAAATTCAACCTCGACGTTACTTACTATAACTCGACTCTCCGCAACCAGTTCCTTTATGTGACCACCGCTACCGGCGAATCCAAACCTGTCAACACAGGTAAGATCCGCAACACCGGTGTCGAGATCTCTGCCGGCTACCGCTGGGTGATCAACAAGGACTGGACATGGCAGTCTAATGTCAACTTCGCTTACAACGACAACAAGATCCTTGAAACCTACATGCAGGAAAACGGTGTGCCCTATATCTACGAGACAGGCCCCAAAGCTTTCCACATCAAATATCTTGAAGGCGGTAAGTTCGGTGACATCTATGTTAACTCGTTCAAGCGCGACGCTGAAACAGGTTATATCATCGTCCCCGGTGCTGCCAATAACGGTGCCGGTGAGATCACCGATTATGCAAACGCTGTTCCGCAGATGGCTTCCGGCCAGTACGAGACTTATGTAGGTAACACTTCTTCTCCCTACACTCTGGGATGGAGCAACACATTCACCTGGAAAAACTTCACACTCTACTTCCTGATCGACGGACGTATCGGTGGCAAGGTGATGTCGCTCACAGAACCTGACCTCGACCGTTTCGGTATCTCGGTTAACTCCGGTAATGCACGTCTCGCTGCCGAAGCTGATCCTGCCAACCTCATGGCATACGCCGCCGACGGAACTCCGATCCACCTGATGTATCTCCCCGACGGATCAGGCCGTAAGATCTCCGTTCAGAAATATTATGAGACTATCGGTCAGAACCCGATGGAAGAACATGTCTACAATGCTACCAACTTCCGCATGCGCGACATCGCTCTCTCATACACTCTGCCCAATCTCTTCGGTCAGTCAAAAGGCATGACAGCTCAGTTCTCGGTTAAGAACGCATTCTTCCTCTACAAGGATTCTCCAGTTGATCCCGACATCTCAGTATCCGCAGCAAACGGTTACTCCGGTATCGACTCTTACGCGCTCCCGACCCTGCGCTCCTACTGCATCACTTTGAAATTTAACTTCTAATCCGCAGACTCTAATAAAATGAAAAAATCAATCATATCAGCTTGTCTTGTCGCTTTTGCCGGCGCTTCAATGCTTTCGCTTCAGTCTTGTGGCGACGAGCTCAAGCCTTATCCATGGATCGTTGAGGACGATTCGCAGAATGGGGACAACCTCGGTGCAACCGATATGGATGCACTTGAAAAGCAGATGCGCACAGGTATCCCCTATATCCTGAATTACTCGCACGAACCCGATGGATCATGGGCTCCCCACAACTATCAGTACGATCGTGCCAACTCTATCGACAACTACGCAGGTTACTGGACCACAACCAAGGCCAACTTCTCGTTCGGCCCGGCGCTCCCGACCCTCTACACTGATGATAACGGCTATCTCGGTGGTGCAGGCGAAACAGGTACTTTCCAGTATTGCAAGGATGCAATCTTCTCCTGGAATGTGGCTACTTACAAAACTGCTGATGGAGAGGAAATCCTCCAGCCGCGTCCTGAATGGCGTGCTATCGCTCTCATTTGCGAGGCTTACGTGGCTCAGGAATATGTCGACGCATTCGGTGTGATGGCGTTCAATGACACACGTACCCAGAAACGTACTCGTCCTATGACCTACGAAACCGGCCCTGAAGTCTACAAACAGGTGCTCGCCGATCTCGATGAGGCTATCGCTCTTCTCAAGGAGGCTCAGCCCGGACAGGGTGATCTCCAGCGTGTTGAAGGAGCTGATGCTGAAAAGACAATGACCGGTTGGGACTGGCGCTATTGGGTTAAGTTCGCCAACTCTATCAAGCTCCGTATGGCTTTGAACATTGTTGACTACAATGACCCGGATCCTGTCTATGGCCCCGACAGCAAGCCTTTCGTGGCTCAGAACATTGCTGAGGAAGCATATCAGGATGAAATCGGTGTCCTCATGCCTACAGACCCACGTGATATCGCTTACCACGTGACCACCCACAACTGTGTATGGTACTTCATCGGTAACTCTTGGAACGACATCCGTCTCAACGCTTCGCTTGAAAACATCCTCAAACACTTCAAGTCGCCGCTGCTCAACGAATGGTTCGACAATAACTCATACGCTATCAAGAACCCCGCCGGTGTTACCGCTCCGACAAGTGTCTACGGCGTGCGTTCTGGTCTCTATATGGAAGATACCGGTAGCCCCGATGCCGGTGGTTATGGTCCGTTCGCTCAGCTCTCTGCCCGTCATCAGTACATGAAGCAGCCGTTCTTCAAACGCACCGAGGCTACATTCCTCCGTGCTGAAGGCGCTCTCCGTGGCTGGAACATGGGTGGCGATGCTCAGTCGCTCTATGAGGAAGGTATCCGTCTTTCTCTCTCGGAATGGGGTATCGACGAAAGCGAGATCACCAAATATCTCAATCAGGACAATCTTCCGGCTGTTGAATACCGCGACTACTACAACCGTGTGAACGACATCGCCGGTCGTGTTACCTGCGGCGTTAAATGGAACTCTGCCGACAGCAAGGAGCTGATGCTTGAGAAGATCATCACACAGAAGTATATTGCAAACTTCCCGATGGGTATGGAGGCTTGGACAACATTCCGCCGTACCGGTTATCCCCGTCTGTTCCCTGTCAAGATCAACAACATGACCAATGTTGATACTGAAATGCAGATCCGTCGTGTAGCATTCGTGGCCGATGCAAACAATGCTGCTGAACTTTCGCAGATCACCGAACTTCTCGGTGGCACTCAGGACTGCGGTACCCGTGTGTTCTGGGATGTTAATTCCGCAACATGGGCCAAAGATGCCAATGGTCAGTATATTCCCGATAATCATCTCTAATCCATCATAAGAATCTTTAAAATGAAACTTTTCAATAAGATATTATTTGGAGCCGCCGCTCTCACCGTGACTGCCGCTTTCACCTCTTGTAAGGAGGAAGCGACTCTCTCGGGCGCGGATGCTGTCTACATCACTATGGCCAATACTGATGTGACAATGCTTGCCGGCGATACGCTCCGTCTGTCTGCCCGTGTTGAGAATGCGAGCGGCAATGAAATCGTCACTCCGATCACCTGGTCGGTCGACGATGAGAGTGTGGTAAAGATCTCCGAGATCGTTATCTACAAAAACGTGAAGAACGAGCATTATATCGCTCCTGAGGAACCGGGTAGCCCTTCTGAAGGCGAGGATGAAGGCGAAAATATCGCTGCATCGCGTTCGGACGAAGAGGGTGACGAAACAACTGCTCCCGACGTGAACACCACCGACGAGTATGTTAAGGTTCCGAAAGAAACCTATCTTGGAATTATCGCTCAGCCGGGTTCGCAGGGCAAGAGCACTGTGATCCGCGCAACTCTCGAAAACGGTATGTATGCTGTTACGACGGTAACCATAGGCCGCAACGAGATAAACGGAGCTGTGAAGGCTGTAAAAGAAGAGATGATGTCCTACAATGACATCATGAACGATACCTGCTGGTTCGAAGTTTCGCCCATCGGCGTTGTCGATGACTATGACGTTAACTTCAGCTTCGACTTCATTGAGAAGGTAACCGAGGCAGAGGATCCGGCCGAGGCAGATTTCGTGCCCACCACCTATGGCGACGGCCCGATCTACGTTGACCGTGCCAACAGCCGTGTCGGCGTCGTGTTCACCGCACCCCGTCTCGCCGGTAAAGCCACCTGTACGCTCACAATCGGCAACGAACAGGAATCATCATCGGCTTCCACCACCATCTTCCTCTTCCCACAGCTCACATCCGGTCTGGAATACATCCAGAATGGCGTGCGTCGCCGCCCGGGTCCCGGTATCGAGACTCCCTCCAACATCAAGCCTAAGATGGAGACCGTTTCGCTCGACATCAACTCAGAACATCTCGTAGGTGTCTGCATTGGTGTCCGCACCCAGCGTCCCGTCGATATCGCCAATGCTATGGCTGCTGAAAAAGCCGGCTATTTCACATGGGATGTCAGCGGTAGCTCAGTGATTGTTGAGGAATCATTCTTCGACGAAGATTATCAGAACTCAGGCTATGTCAGCTATCTGAAAGTGCGTTCCGGTATCCGTACCGGTCTCAGCCGCGTGACATTCACCATCCCCGGCGAATGTATCGACACTGACTACGATCCCCAGACCTACATCTGCGATATCAACGTAATGGACTTCAACCAGGAATATCCTGTTACCGATATCCTCATGAAGGATACCGATGCTGAGGACAGCGGTACAATCTATCAGGATGGCGAGCTTCTGCAGGCTTCGATCGGCACTCCGCTCAACATCTACATCTCTACCATCCCCGACGCTTCATTCTCGTTCCACATCCCCAACGTTGTCAGCTCAGATCCCTCGATCCTTCGTGTAGAGGAGCGTGGCGCTGACGATGGCTTCCGCCGTCAGTTCACTCCGCTCAAGCCCGGCACAGTAACCCTGACCATCACCTCGCTTGACGTGACACGCACACTCCGCGTTGAGGTCAACGACCGCGTACAGCGCACGCAATGGACGGTAGAGCCAGTTGCACAGCTGACCAAGGGAACATCTGCCTCAGCCGAATTTGAGGTCTACATGTACTCTGATGTCAATACTCCGGCAGCTTCGTTCGACGGCGACGTCAAATGGACATCATCCAATCCTTCGGTTATCTCTATCGATGTTGACCCCAACGATCCGCGCAAAGCCACAATCAATGGCATTGGAGAAGGAACTTCTACTGTCCGCGTGGATATCTCCGGCAAATATGGCGAATATGCTATGGTGAAGGAGATCTCCGTTGAGGAACTCAAAGGCATCGAATACCCCAATGCCGATATAAACCTCGAGAACTCATTTATCGGTTACAGCGACGATGAGTCAAATTCTGCGATCTGGATCTTTGGAAACGATGATTCAATCATGTCCTTCGAATTCCAGTTCTCCGAAGATATTCTCGGTCACTTCGTCGGCTCCGACGGTGTACTCCGTATGTACAATGCCGACGGCGATGAAACGGCAGTTCTTGAGAACTCATCCTATGATCTGACAATCACCGACAACGGTGACGGAACTTACACCGTCAACGGTAGCTACACCTCGTCGCTCGGTGCTGTCTACACATTCAATAATCTTGTCATCAGCGTCCTGATATAATTGATGGAATTTTCGAAGGAAGGCGGTGTTGTTAGCGTAGATAAAATGACGCAGCCTTCCTTTGTTTTTTTCATTCGGAAAGTCGAATGAATTGAGCGGATTATTGATGTTTTTCTGAAAAGAATACACCTTAAAACCAATAAACCATAATTATGAACAAAAAGTCTATCTTCTTCTGCAGTGCATTGATTCTTGCAGGTGGCGCTTCCGCACAGAAGCTCCAGGAAGGTTATGTGACGTTTCCGGGTTCCGACGAGCTTCACACCTACGTGTCGCAGTGGAATAACGGTGCCGGCTCCATAACCATTAATGGATCGACGTGGGAAGACGAGGAATTCTTCACCTCACGTGTCAAGCCAAAGGCAAGATTTTATCAGACACAGACTCAGGTCTATCCGACCCTGACCCAGTACAACACCTCGACCAAAACCGGTACTGACCACCGCTACCTCAACTGGGTGCCGATGGGCAACTCCGATTTCAATGCGCTTCCCAACGGCGTGTTCGACTCCGAGGCATTCTCAATGTGGAGCTATGTTGACCACTATGGCAACTGGACCACTCCTTACGGTTGGGCTGTTGGCGCGTTTGCCGATGCTGCCCACAAGAACGGTGTCGCTGTTTCCGGTGTCGCATCTGTTCCAAACTCTTCAATGCCTTCCAACTGGGCAACCTGTCTTGAAGGTGTCATCGCCCAGGGATCCGATAAGCTCGGTAAATTCCTCTTCTATCATGGTGTCGACGGTCTCGGCTACAACTCCGAATGGTCTGGCTGGAGTCCTCAGAACAAGGGTCTTACCAAACTCCATACGGATCTTTATACATACATGAATGGAAAAGGAAACAAAATTTTCGAAAACGTATGGTATAATGGTACAACACAGACAGGTAGCTGCTCATTTGACTATGAGATCAGTTCCTCAACTGCCAGCGAGTTGATCAAGGGTACATCTATGTTCCTCAACTATAACTGGGCTATCTATGGTCGCGTACCTTCAGATGTGAACTATGTGAAGAGTCTCGATCTCAACCCGTTTGTACACATTTATGGTGGTATGAACCAGGAAGGATCATCGTCTGACAATGGTGGCCACTTCGATGTGTTGCCAAACTATCAGATCTCTATCGGTATCTGGGGTTCTCACCAGGTCAACCAGTTCTGGAAAGAACATGGTATGGGCGGTACCACATCCGTTGCAACACAGTCCTATTATAACAACAATATCGAGCAGTGGTACACCAACTACTGGCGCAACCCTGCCATCCGCGGCACACTCACCAATATCGGTCAGCCCGTTGTTCGCGACAACTGGGCCGGTATCTCCGCTCTGGTTAGCGCCCGTTCTGTGCTGAACTGGAAATTGTCCGACGAACCGTTCTACACATTCTTCAACCTCGGCAACGGCCAGTTCTTCAATTGGAAAGGCGAACGCGTGAGCAACAACGAATGGTATAGCCTCGGTGTTCAGGACTATCTGCCCACATGGCGCTTCTGGTTTGCCGACAGCTGGTTGAACGGCAATGTTTCAGCTGATAATGTCCATATGAACGCTGCTTTCACATGGGAAGATGCCTACGTTGGCGGTTCATGTCTGAAAATCTCCGGCACTTCTTCCTCTGAATATCTCCACCTGTTCAAGACGCAGTTCAGCGCAAACCGCGCGAGCACCAAATATCGTCTCACCTTCAAGATCCTTGGCGGTTCGGCCGATATTGATTTCGTTACCGGATGGGGTTCTGCAGCAACGGAGAAATCAAAGACAATTGTAACCAAAGATCAGTGCGGCGATATTGAAAACAAATCCTATATCAGTGGTGCCGAAGGCTGGACCACCATTGAATTCGACTTGTCCGACGTGCTCGGTGCTACCAATACTTCTCTCCGTGCCGTGGGTCTTAAATTCACCAACGCCGAAAATCTTGAAATGCTTCTCGGTGGTTTCGAAATCGACGGCGGCTACACCACGGTTACCCCGGCTGCTCCCGCCATCAAATCATGCAAGATCCTCTCCAACAACTATGCCGGCGTTGATGCCAAGCTCATCTGGACAATGGATGGCGATGCAGGACGCAACAGCGGAACTCCTGTCTACAACTCCGATGTCAACACCTCGATGTTCAAAGTCTACTCTCAGGAAGATGGTGGCGACCCCGTGTTCCTCGGTGCAACAACCTCTTGGGCTGCTATCGCATTCCGTGGCGAGAACACCGACGCTTCCAAGAAGATCCGTTTCGGTGTGAGCGCCGTATCTATGGACACCAAGGCTGAGTCAGAGATCACCTGGAGCTCGTATGAGTCTAAGGGCTCTTATGTGGCTTCGGCTGATGTTGAGATCTCCAAGAAGATGATCAAACCCAATGAAGAGTTCTCATGCTACTATGTCGACGACAAGCACGAAGCCTCTACATGGACTCTTGTTGACATCAACGGAAACACCGTAGCTTCCGGCAACGGCATCCGTCTTGACGTTCCCAATGGTCTGCCCTCAACCGGTGGCTACGACCTCGTTCTCGACAAAGGCACTGCCAACGAACGTACACTTGGCTACTTCGTTCAGATCTCCGCTGAAGAGGTAGGCGCGCTCCCCGTTGTTTACACTATCGCTAACGAGGATGGCGATCTGACCAACTCAACTTCCCCGATCAGCATCCAGCTGACCGATACCCCCACATTGAGCTACACCGGCCGTAAAGCCGACGGCTCTGCTTCACGAGCTATGGCGCTTAACAACCGTCGTATCGGCGCTCGTGTCGGTGATCTCGGTATCACATCAAGCGGTTCGCTCTCTGTTGGTGGCTGGTTCAAGTTTAATGAAATGCCAACAACCGAATGGTCGTTTATCAATGTTGTGAACAAACTCGACGGATGGCCACAGAACGAATGGGGCTGGATGTGGTGCCATGGTGATTCAAATGGTAAGATCTATATAGTTTTCCGTGGTAATGACTCTGATGCATCTTCACCCGGCGAGCTTACCTATAGCTTCCCTGACACTCAGCTTCAGACCGGCATGTGGACCCACATCATGATGGTATTCGAAAGAAATGGATCAGACTTCCGCTGCCTGCTCTACATCAATGGTGTTAAGCAGACCTCTGAATGGTATCAGACCGCTACCGGTCAGAACAAAAATGAATCCGGATGGATCTACAAAGACAAGACTACCGATGACTGGTGTTCAGGTATAAAATCCACTCGTTCTGACAACTGCTACGTGATGTTTGGTGGTACTAAATATCAGGGTGGTGCGATCGATGGTATCGTTGACGACTTCCAGGTTTGGAACGTAGCATGTACCGCTGATCAGGTTAAACAGTCCATGAACGGTATCACATCTGCAAATATTCCTTCAGGCCTCGCTTGTCTATGGGCATTCGAGGACGAGCCCGACTCTGACAACTACATGACCGGTATCGGCTCTTATGCTTCTGCTAAGTGCTCTAACCACAGCTGGGTTGGCTCGAACGGCGAAGAAGGTGGCGAAGGTTCTAAGACCTTGAAAACCTATGCCCCTGCATTTGAATCTGGCTGTCCGTTCCTCTCCGGTACCGCTTATCCCGTGGTGACCGAAGCCAAGTGGAGCGACACCGACCGCAAGACCCAGTTCGTGAAACTCGAATCGCGCGCCACTACAGAAGGCGAGGCAGGTTCTGCTTCTGTTAACTTTGTCAGCGCCGGTGACCACACCGTAACCCTGACACTTGAGAATAACTACGGTTCCGACGCAATGGACTTCCCCGTTTACTCTGTTGTTGACAACACCCAGGGCATCGAGGATATCGACATCGACGCTAACGACGTTAACATCTACACCGTCGACAACATTCTCTTCCTTGAGTTCGCTCAGGATGGCAACTACGATGTTCAGGTCTACAACGCAGCAGGTATGCTCGTAGGTTCTGAGAAGCTCAACGCCGTAGCCGGCCAGAACGCACGCATCACCCTCGGCGCCCCCGGCGTTTACATGGTGAAAGCGTCGCTCAACGGCAACGTGCTCCGCACCCTCAAAGTCCTCAGCAAATAATCCCACTGTAATCCCATAATTGCGAGAAGCACCGCCCCCGGCGGTGCTTCTCTGCTTTCTATCCTCCCGACTCCGACTGGGCGATCGGTTTGCTCGACGTTTGGGTGGATCGGGGTCACCGCACTCCGTGCGGTCGGACCGAGAGATTCGGCGATCAGGGGGGCGACCGGTAGACGTCTCGGAGCGCCGTCACCCCGACTGGGTTGCTGATTCGATGTAGTTGGGGTGGATCGGGGTCACCGCACTCCGTGCGGTTGGACCGAGAGATTTGGCGACGGGGTATACCGGTAGACGGCTCGGAGCGCCGTCACCCCGACCGGGCGGC
>OFGC01000365.1_pt1 | contig 49317 bp, 41 predicted proteins | sample 1521691 | NCBI WGS metagenome assembly OFGC01 (sample SAMEA3504121, study PRJEB24116) | mouse gut metagenome | biome: mouse gut; feature: mouse-associated habitat; material: faeces | place: Denmark | collected 2011
TAATGCTAATTTAATACACCCCATAATTCCTTGATTATCATTTAAACTAGGAGGTACAATAAATGTTTCCAAATCTTCTAATTCTTTTGTTTTTAAATAACCATTTAGCAATTCTTGAAATTTCTTTCTCACTAATGGAAATAATTGTTCCTGATGCATTAAACCTCCACCTAATATAATTCTTCTAGGAGATAACATCAAGGTATAATTTACCAGAGCTTGTGCGATATAATATGATTCTAATTCCCAGACTTCCTCTCTGTCTGCGAGTTCATAGCCTTTCTTTCCCCAACGCTCTTCTACTGCCGGACCAGCCGCAAGACTTTCCATACAATTTGGGTGGAATGGACAGCGACCTTTATAATTATCATCTGGATGTTTCGCCAATAAAATATGTCCACCTTCTGGGTGCAACATACCATGTAAAAGTTTTCCATCTACATAAACACCAATACCAACACCTGTTCCTATGGTTATGTAAATACTATTATCCAACCCTTTCGTTATTCCCCATGTAGCTTCTCCTAATGCAGAAGCATTTACATCTGTATCTAACCCGACAGGAACTTGTAATGCTTCTTTTAATGTTCCATATAGATCATAATGTGCCCAAGCTAATTTTGGTGTCACTGTAATATATCCATAAGTAGGAGATTTTTTATCCAAATCTACTGGTCCAAATGTTCCTATTCCCAGTGCCTCAATATTTCTTTCTTTAAAATAATCAATTATTTTTGGCATTGTAATTGCAGGTGTTTCGGTAGGAATAGAAATCCTTTCCAAAATATTTCCATTTTCATCTCCTACTGCACATACCATTTTTGTTCCACCTGCTTCTAATGCTCCAATTCTCATTTTATTCCCTCCTATTTCTATATTTTATATTAATTATGTTTTTTAAACAAATTTCACTGCTGTTCCATATGCGATAACTTCTGCTGCCCCCTGCATAATTGCTGAAGAAGCATATCGAATATTTACCACCGCATCTGCTCCTAATTTTTCTGCTTCTTCTACCATTCTTTTTGTTGCAAGCGCTCTCGCCTCATTCATCATCTCATTATAGGCTTTTAGTTCCCCTCCTACTAATGTTTTAAACCCTTGCGTAATATCCTTTCCAATATTTTTAGACTGAATTGTGCTTCCCTTAACTAATCCTAACATTTCTAATGTCTTACCTGTAATATAATCAGTATTTACTAAGATCATCGTATTCTCTCCTCCTTATCTCTTTTATTCTTTCTACTAAAACATAGATAGCAACTCCTATTAATGCAAAAATTATAATTCCTATGATAATTTTTATGATATCGGGAATAGGAACTATCATATAAATACTAAAATAGAGAAACATAATACAAATTATAATAATTGTAATAATAACAGATTCTATTATCTTCTTCGTCATCTCTCACCCTTCCAATCTAAATAATCTGAGTATTGTCGATCCTATTCCATTCATTTTCTTTATTTTATCATTTCTTTCTTTAATATGCAAGCTTATCTTTACGCCCGCAAAAACTAATTATGCATTCTGGTAAGCAACAATAAATCTTGTCTTCTTAGGAAGCCAATCATGATAAGTCAAATATTGTACTATATGAAACAATGTAAAAATCAATTGCCCATAAGTCCAAACGATTTCCATCATACCAAATATTACAAATACGGTCGTGATCACTCCTGCTGTCATAAGCAAATAGTAATAAGTCCCCTGCTTATTTTTCTTTATCTTACTTGCAAAACTAAAATATGCGTAAATAACTAAACCAAAAAATAAGCACCCCGTTGGTATTCCAAAGCCAAATGCTATCTGAAGGAAAAGATTATGTGCATGAGGGACACTAACACTTTTAGAAATCCAAACTGTAAAGTCACTTTGTTGATGTCCAAACATGTTCAAGTTCATAAAATAATACTTGTAAGTATATCTGCGAATAATCATCGAATCTGAAATATATTGTTCTATCTCCTGCATCGGATGTTCTTGGCTTGCTCCAGGCTTAATACTGCCGGCCTGGCTATTCTCCGCATAATTCATGCTTCCCTGTGTATTCTCCGCCGCATAGACCACCATAGACGGCCTAAGTAATCTGCTTACCTCATTTGAAGCAAAATCCGCAAACCATAGCAGTCTTCCAAAAAATCCTTTTACTACATCATCCAGCTTAACATATTTTTCTGAATCTACCGGATCATCTTTTTGTATTTTCATCAACATGCTATATGCATTATCATCTCCCTCAAAAAAAACAGGATCATTAACATATGCAGGAATATATCTAACCATGTAATAAGAAGGTACAAAACACAGGACAGCCGCCAAAGCCAGCGCTACCCCGTCGATTACAAATTCCCTTATCCTATGTCTTCTGCGTGACATCACCTGAAATATCAAAAACAGAATCGATAAAACTCCGGCTACGCCAACGGCTGTCCTGCTCATCGTCAAAAGCATATGTCCTACTAAAAGTCCTGCAAAAAGTATATAAACCACGCGTATCACATACGTTTTCTTCTTCAGCTTCGCCTGATACCACTTACACAGCACCGCACAGAACACCACCAGATAGAACAATGCATTCATATTACAGTTGGAATACATTCCCTCATATCGAATTATATCATATGGTCTATGCATCCAAGCCTGCCCCTGCACAATAAAAAAACCAATCATCACCCCGTCTACCAGACAAGTAAACAGTGCATTCAGGTCTTTGCGGCTGTAGTTCGTCAAATAAAAGGTACCGAACGTAAACAAGAAACGCAACGGCCATTCTTCTTCGTTCCCAGACACAAATTGAGAAAAAACCATGCAAATCATCATAGCCATCCAAATCCCAAACAGCGGCCAGTTCATTTCAGGCTTTTTTTTCTCAATAACATATTGGTAAAACATACGGATGTACACAATGCCAAAAATCCAAATCGCCCATGACATAGACTCCAAATCCGGCAGGAAGCCTATATTGGATCGAATCCAGGAAAACGCAAAGGGCTTTAATGTAAAAAACACAACACTCCAGGCCAAGTAGGGGATCTTCAAAAAATCTTCCGGCCTATATGCACATAAAATTATAACTCCCACCGCCACCAAGGTATAATCACGCATTGCCTGCTGATAGATACCTGTGGCGCTGCCTACAATCTGATCCAAAAGGCATAATACCACAAAGCTCAGGGTACACAATACTCTTTTTACTGCCCCTATCCACACTTCCCGATCTTTGATTTTTTCCTTTATTGTCAAAATCAACTTCTGCCTCACCTTTTTTGTCTGCGCCACTCCCTTATCAACTGCATATAAAATAGCATTTTTTTTTTTGCTTGTCAAACTTACCAATTTGAATATTTGTCTGACATTTTGAATTGATATTTCACACTACTGGCAATCGTCAGTTACATCGCAAATTTTAAATTCACTATCAGATTATTTGCTGCTTATCTGCAAATTATGCCGTTGCCAGCAAATCGACCACAAAAAGAAATAACATTATTATATAACGCAAAAATGGCCTCTCTCTTACAAGACAGGCCATTTTTGTTTTTCCGATCTGCTTCCCCTTTGTGCTTATAGATGCTTTGACCACATCACAATATTTATTATACATCCTTTTTCGCAGATGTCAAGTGAAATTGAGCAAAAATCCAATATTTTGTGTTTTTTATTCTTCTTTGTGCAAAATATAGCATACATCTTCTGCTGAAAGAACCTTACGTTACTTTTCACGGCTTCGCCGTTCAAAGCAGCATGATGCACACAAAATGAGCAAAAAGCGCTCATTTTGGCGCGTGCTGTCTCGGGTTTTTGTGCAAACAGCGCACAAAAACACCTCGCGTCCCCTACCCGTGAAGAGTAACAACCCTACACCTCTTTTTGAAGCAGGCAATGCCGTATTTTAAAATGATCTCCGTCCCCTCCTGCCGCAGTTTTTCCTCATACCCCAGCCGCTCTATCTGCGCCAGCGCCTCTTGGCAGGCCCTTTCCAAATTGGCATCCTCTGAATACTTGACTTCAATCACAATGCCAGTGGTTCCTGCCTCATCCTCTATCAAAATGTCGCTGTATCCGTCTCCCGATTCCACATTGGAGCTGACGCTCCAGTCCTCCCGGTGGCCAAGCAGACCCAAAAGAATGCCATGATAAAAGCTTTCCTTCCTCCCGCGCCTGCCCCCCGTATCCCGGATGCTGATGGCCTTTGCCAGATAAGCATTAAAAAGCTCCTCGGCAGTCTCCGCATCTTCCTGCAGAAATGCCTCACAGAAGGCATCCAGCCTGGGGGCATCCCGGCGTGCCTCCTCCTGAAACCATTCCAGAATCTGTTCTGTAAAAATTTGTCGGATTTCTCTGTTTGGTATCGCCAGTCTGTATGCCCCGTCTTCCTCTTGGCCCCTCTGGGTAAGATATCCTGTAGTAAAAAGCACGCTCCACAAATTGTCTACATTTTTGTATAAGTCCCTGTAGGTCAGACTTTGGTTGATCTTCCGGGCAATACATTCCCCGGCAACCAAAGCCTCTATTTCCCTTTTCGTCCGCGGTGTCGCCTTTGCGATAAAATTTCGTATAATCTCATTTCCGCTGGTATTGACCCAGAACGCTCTGGGCGCAGCATCCGGCTCAGAGCATAACAATTTAATATAATTTATGACATCCCATGGGCAGTAGACATCTACATTGCCCATGCGGTAGCCATCATACCATTCCTTGACAGCTTCAAACCGGGCCGCAAATCCATAATACTCCAGCAATGCCCTGACCTCATCATCCGTGAAGCCAAAATGTCTGCTGAATGAAGAATCCGTAACAGAAAAGACATTCAAATTATTCAGCCCCGTAAAAATACTCTCCTTTGATATCCTCAGACAGCCTGTCAGCACGGCAAATTGCAGGCTGTTATTCGTTTTCAGGGCCTGGCTGAATAAATTACGGATAAGACCAACCATCTCATCATAATAACCCGACTGCTGTGCCTTATCCAAGGGCACATCATACTCATCGATCAACAAAATGGCCTTCTTGCCGTAATGCCTGTGAAGCAGCGCACAAAGAAGCCGCAGAGAATCTGTAAGAACCGCATCGGCCATAAGGAAGCTGCCGTCTTCCCCAACATTCACCAGCGCCCGAAACTGTTTTCGGTCTGTTTCATCCAATCTGTCGTCGGATAAAAGAAAAGAAAATCTTTTTACTTCATTGCCTATAACGGAGCAGAGCATGCTTCTGGCCATATCATAATTTCCCGCGCTTACGCTCTTTAAGGTGATGGAAATCACGGGAAACTGTCCCATATATTCGCTGCAATACTCCTTTTCTCTGCTGATCGCCAGGCCCTCAAAAAGCCGGGAATCACACCCATATTCAAAAAAGTACTGCAGCATATTCATATTCAGGGATTTGCCAAACCGTCTGGGACGGGTAATCAGATTTACTTTTCCCCAATTCTCCAGAAGTTCCTTGATAAACCCCGTTTTATCCACATAGTAAAACCCTTCTGTCCGAAACTCTTCAAAATTTTCGATTCCAATAGGAAGCTTGACCCTGTTTACCATGTATTTTCCTCCATCTGCGAAAAGCCGGCATGGGAAACTGTAAACATCCAGCACCATCTTCAGGTGCTTTCCGAACGATAGCTATAGGTATCAACCATCTGCTTGATATGCTCCCGGATGTCATCCGGCTCCTGAACCACATAATCCCTCAATTCCTCAAGCTGTTTCATAAACCTTTCTTCATCGAATTGGATGGGTTTGCCGATACTGATCATTTTATTGGCAGTCTCCTGCATTCCCTCCTCCGCCATCAGGCGTTCCTCATACATTTTTTCTCCGGGCCTGAGTCCTGTAAATTGAATGTCAATATCTTCGCCCACCTTATATCCCGAAAGCTTGATCAGGTTCATAGCCAGATCCACAATTTTTACCGGCTGTCCCATATCCAGCACAAAAATTTCTCCGCCTTTGGCATAGGCGCCTGCCTGCAGTACCAGCGATACTGCCTCGGGAATGGTCATGAAATAACGGATGATCTCCGGATCTGTTACCGTCACCGGTCCCCCTTCCGCGATCTGTCTCCGGAACAGCGGTATCACACTTCCGTTGCTGCCAAGCACATTGCCAAAACGCACGGCTACAAACTCTGTCTGAGAATGGTTGTTATAGGTCTGAATGATCATTTCGCAGACGCGCTTTGTGGCTCCCATAATATTGGTGGGATTCACCGCTTTGTCTGTGGAAATCATCACAAAGCGTTTCACCTTCCATTGGTCCGCCGCCTGGACGATTTTCCAGGTTCCCAGAACATTATTTTTTACCGCTTCATTGGGACTGGTTTCCATCAGAGGCACATGTTTGTGGGCCGCCGCGTGATACACAATGTCCGGGCGGTACCGCTCGAAGATCTGGTTGATGCGGTTGGTGTTTCTCACGGATGCGATCAGCACCACCATATCCATCTTAGGGTACCTTCTGGCCAGCTCCTGCTGAATATCATAGGCATTGTTCTCATAAATGTCCAGGATAAGAAGCTGCCTGGGATTGTGGGCGGCGATCTGTCTGCACAGCTCACTTCCGATGGAGCCTCCTCCTCCCGTGACCATTACCACCTTGCCGCTGACGTAGCTCATAACCTCACCTGTATTGATCTGGATCGGTTCCCTGCCCAACAAATCCTCAATATCCACTTCTTTCAATTTGGCAACAGACACATCCCCATTGATCAGCTGATACATGCCGGGAAGAGTTCTCAGTTTACAGCCGGTTTCCTTACAGATATCCAGAATTTCCTTTCTGGTCTGCATGCTGGCAGAGGGAATTGCTAGAATGATCTCATCGATGCCGTACTGCGTCACCGCATCGGCGATCCTGTCCCGTCCTCCTACAATGGGAACACCCCGCAGTAATTTCCCATGGCATCCGGACTGATCGTCAATAATGCACTTCGCCTGCAGGCTCAGGTACTGGCTGCTCTCGATCTCTTTCAGGATCATATTGCCGGCGGCTCCTGCCCCGATCACCATCACATTGATGCGCGTCTTTTTTTCTCCAAAGCTTGTCCTCTTATTATTGAGAATCCGAAGGATCCGGTATCCGAAGCGAATGCCGCAGGTTAATACCGTCAGCAAAAACCAGTATAACACATAATAACTGCGAGGCATATGATTATCGGTGGAAATACAAAGAATCAGCTGAGCCAGAGACGCACAGCTGGTAGCAAACACAATATTGATCAGTTCATTGGCGCTGGCGTAGCGCCATACGCTTTTATACAGCTTCCACAGTGCATAAAAAAGCAAGGTCAAAAAGATATTGGGTAAAATAATATATCCCAGCTTATCAAGATACCCCCTGTCTATATTGCTGAAGCTGAACTCAAATCGGATATACAGCGCCGCAAAGGCCGCAACAATAATCGACATAATGTCCATCAGGATCAAAGCTAGAATCCTGCTGAAGGGTATACTTATCAAGCGTTTTTCTTTTTTCATATCCAAATCCTCTTTATTGTATTAAAAACCCGTATGACCATGTGCGCAGTAGATCAAGCGGCGGCAAAGCAGACATTTGATTTTCAAGCCATGGTAACGAGAAAACTTCAAAGCGCACAGCAGCTGGATTATCGAGTATATTTTACCATATTTCCCTCTGCATGTCAGCTTTTTTTAAATTCCCCATAGGGTTTTGCCCTGCCGGTTATTTTTTTCACAGCACAAGTTCCTCTCTCAACACCTCAAATGCCTCTCCGTGCATCTTTCCCATCTCATATCCACGAAATACCGCCCTAGCTGTCACGCCGCGAATCCAGTAATCGCCATATTTATTTTTCTCCGTGGCATGCGCATCCAGCGCTGCGATTTTAATGTCGATTACATCAGTAATGTCTACATACACTTGAGGACGAAAACCCACGTAGGATCTTCCCGATGGAGAAATGGGTTCGTAAAAATATATTGTATTATAGCGTCTTGCGGCAGAAATGGTAGCCTTTCCGACTGCGACATGAGCCTGATGCGTGTCAAAAGGCCAATGTGTAAAAATGATGTCCGGTTTAATAATGTTAATCCTTTTTTCTATTGCCTCTACCGTTTTAGAGTCATAGGCAATGTCCTTATTGCTGAAATCCAAAATGTCCAGATCCTTACATCCCAAAATCCTGGCCGCATTTCTTCCCTCCTGCATAGCGGTCTCATCGGTTCTCATGACTTTTCCGTTATAATCAGTATAGCCAGATTGACTCATGACGATCATGTGAACATCATGTCCTTCGCGGATTGCCTTTGCCAAAGTTCCTCCCGCAGCCAACTCAATATCATCCAAATGTGCACCAATAGCAACGATTACCTTCTTCATTCTGTCGCCTTCCTCCCTTATTGTTTTGCTTTCTTCCTTCTGATCTTTCTGGATATTTGCTTTAACTTGTAAACAAACATAAACGCGATTGTAGACCTCAAATGCAGATTAATCAATTTCTGTTCATAATCATTCACATTTTGAATGTAGTATGTGTTTTGACGGAAATCGGGAAACGTAGATACCATTTCCTCCCCTAATTTTCTTACAAAGCCTGTATCTTTCTTTATTTTACTCTGCATGTAAGAAAACAAAGTGTTCCGATAAAAAAAGATACTGAAATGATACTCTATCACATCACGAAACTCTTCCAATGCGCCATTTTCCCTGGCATACTTCAGCATAATACGCATTGCCTCCATTCGGTCCTGACAATTTTTCAGGTCATGGCTATGCGTTGTTGAATCCCCATGCTGATAGTAAAATACATTCGCCTCTGGTATATGTTCAAAATGCTTCATACGCATTCCTATTTCAACAAAAGTAGCATTGTCTTCATATGACATATGCTCGGGAAATTTAAATTCCTTATCAAAAAATATCTCTCGTACATAAATTTTTGTACCAAGCGGTCCGGGATGCAGCAAATACTCTTTCCTTATTTCATGGTCAAAAATCCCCGTCTGACTAAGAAAGTTACACGCCTCCCTCTGTGCGGGAATCATGGTGTGTTCATAGACTCTGCTCATATCCGTTCCTACAACGTCTGCCCCTGTGCTCTTGGCGAGTTCAACCATTCTTTCATAGAGGTCTTCAACGACCCAGTCGTCTGCATCCATAAAACCAATATACCGCCCTTGCGCTTCCCGTAGCCCTAAGTTTCTTGCGCCTCCCTGTCTTCTGTTCTCCGGGGACGCAACCGCCTTGACTCTTCCAGGATATATTTTCTCAAATTCTCTAAGAATCTTCAACGAATCATCCGTGGATGCATCGTCAACGGCTATGATTTCCATGCTCTGCAATGTTTGCCGCGCCAAAGAATGGATGCAGTACTCCAAATTACCATCTTTAGCCATATTATAAACAGGTACTATCACGCTTAAGTCAAGCATTTGTCTTTATCCTTTCTGACTACGCGATCCGTTACAATCCGAAAAAGGACAGAGCGAAGCACGTCCACGCAAATTCCGAGCACAAACATGACAGCTACGCCGCCAAGCACCCGAAACAAAAAAACAGGAATCGATTGTTCCATGGCTTCCCTCAATCCAAACCAGTCTTGCCACAAATATCTCATCATAAGATTCTCTTGCAAGAGATATACTCCCAGGCAATAGGGCGAAAGCATACATACCAGCCTTCCAAACTTCTCTCCCAAAGGTTTCGCATGCAAAAATGCCGCAAACAAACCAATCGCCGAAAAGAAAACCAAAATGTGATTATACTCAAGAGAAACTGTGGTCATTTCTTTTAGCCGTCCTGTTCGCAATTGAATCTGACTCACAATAAATATCTCTGCAAAAATCAAAAACGTACTGACAATATAAATAAACCACCCACGCCTGGCAGTTTTCACAATCTTAAATCCATAGAGCCTGATTCGTGCCCCTACCAAAAAGAGGGTTAAATACCAAAGAAATGAATACCCCTTCATATCCATTGATAATCGAACCGGCAAGAAGCTCTTAATCACACACTCAAAGACCAGCAGCCACAAAATAACCCCTTGTAATTGCTTTTCCGTCATGGCATGCACTCCGCTGATGATCAAAGGCAACAACAGATATATTATGACATATGCCGACATAAACCAATATGTCTCCATGTGAATCGGCAGAAAATGCTGAAGGATATCGTAACTATTCATGCTCGCCGGAGGCACTCTTCCAAGAAGCAAAAATATGGCAAAAGCGCCCGCCGAATAAAACAAGGTCTGAAGCACGATCTCCACCATGCGTCCTATTTTAAATCTCGAGGAAATCAAAAAGTATCCCGAAATCAGCATGAAAATATCAACTGCAGGGACGGAAAGCACCTCAAGCACCCAGGCGGCCCATCCATTCGCGGAGACTTCATTTCCCATAAAAGGCAGCAAATCACTCTTGGTCAATGCATGAAGCATTGTCACCATTATCATGGATATCATTCTCAGAATATCCATATTTGCATTTCTTTTTCCTTCCGTTTGACCCCATGCCATGGTTTGCCATCCTTTTCTATTAACCCTTTTCTATATTACCAATCATTAAAAGTAAATATTTCTATGATAGCAGGCAGACTGTTTCCACACGCAGTGAAACTCCCCGCAATAAGCTGCGGGGAATTAAAACCTCTTTTTGATTAAAGACCAGCAAGCCTTTGGTTTTGTTCTCTAACGTCATCCACAAGCTTTTTATTTGGCCGGATTGCCTTTTACCGTAACACCAGCGGGCACATTCTTCGTAACAACGGATCCCATACCCACAAACGAATCCTCTCCAATAGATACGCCGTCTCGGACCACAACATTTCCGGAGAGGTAAGCTCTCTCTCCCGTGGAAGAGCTTCCCATCATCAGAACCTCTCCAACAATAATCGTATTTCGTCCAATCTTAACATTATGCGAAATGAAGGCGCAATTATCAACTCGGCTTCCGCTTCCAATAATGGTATTATCTATGCTTCCCTTACAAACAACACTGTTTGCACCAATCTGTACATCGTTTTCTATAACAACGCCTCCAAACTGAGGAATCGTAATAATCTTTCCATCCTCATTTCTGCGCGTAGTCAGACCGTCAGAACCAATCACTGTATTTTCGCGAATGATACAATCATCATCAATCTGCACATTGCCGACAATTCGAACTCCGGATGCAACATAGCAGTTTTTCCCAATCTTTACATCGCTGTCCACATAAGCTCCCGGAAAAATGATTGTACCCTCTCCAATCTCAGCCCCTTCACAAATCATAGCGCCATTTTTCACTTGATAAGGTTTCGGCATGGCATTGTATGTCACATGATTTTCATGAAAAAACTGGGCAAAGCCGTAACGTGGTTCTTTTGAAAGGATCACCGCGTGTTTTTTTGCAAGTTCTTCCGGAACAGGTTGATTCTCCGGCCAGATAACAATGCATTCCTCTACAGTCAGCACTTTTTCCCAGTATTTCATAAATCCCTCTGTCACAAAAAATACAGCATTGTTTTTCGGATTTGAAAGGCTGGCAGGGCGAACCACCTGAAAATGTTTTGTTTCATCATATGCTGATGCGTCTATACAAAAAAACTCTTTTAATTCATCCGTTTTCATAGTACAAGTTCCTCTCTCAGTACTTCAAATACCGACGTTATTTTTTCAAGTGAAATAAAAACCTCTTTTCCCGTTTTTCATAATATGCCCAAAATATCAAATTGTCAATAGCACGAACTTCATTTAAAATTATATCACAATAATCATCCCAAAACAATCAAAACAGGATCCTGCCTCCAGGTCTTTTTCCGTCAACAGAGCAGCCTCTCCAAGACGCAAAGCGGCCCGGGCATCAATCGCAAGGATCAATACCCGAGCCCTCTGATATCTGTCACTCCAGGTCCGGCGACCACTCAATATCCGTATCCCCGCCCGGCGCAGGCGTAGGTACTGGCGTAGGCGTCGGCGTCGGTGCAGGGGTAGGAACCGGCGTAGGCACTGGCGTCGGTGCAGGGGTAGGAACCGGCGTAGGCACTGGCGTGGGCGCCGGAGTCGGTTCCGGGGTCTGCGCCGGTGTGGGTGTCGGCGTAGCCGCAGGCCTTCGGGTAGCTGTTGGCTTTGGCGTCGGTGTCGGTTCCGGCGCAGGCTCTGGAGTGGGTTCCGATGTCGGTTCAGGGGTGGGTTCCGGAGTCGATGTAACCACCGGATTCCCCCCCTGGTCATAGGTGGTCACAGTCTTTTCGTACTCCATACTCTCCCGCATATTCCACAGATTGTAGAATTCTTCCTCCCCGTCTCCCTCCTTGACAGCCATAATATGCTCTCCTACGGGAACTCCCTGGGTATATAGTCCTTTTTCCTGACTGACCCGGCCTGTAGCCGCATCCATTTCCCAGATTTCCACGGCGCCATTGTACATTCCCTCCAGCACTCCCGCCGTTGTCACCCGCAGGACGCTGCCGGAGTGCTGTAAGAGGATCATTTCCCCAGGACCCTTCTGATAATATACAATAGAACAGGGCTCCCCTGAAATATCAATCATTATCTGCACGGACAGAAGCGTTTCCTCCCCCTTCTTCAACGCATAGATTCTTCCTCCCTCCGCCATTCTTTTAACTAAGGTCTCATACCATATCTGGCTTTCAACTACGTGTATGGCTTCTCCCAGATACTCCGACAGCTCCAGATTCTGATGAAGGGTGGCAAGCATCTCCAAAACAGCAGTCAGCTCTGCCTCCGTAAGGCTGCTTCCCGGACTATAAAGAAGCTCTGTCTGCACATCCTGTCCCGGATCGTTCTCTAAAACTTCTCCTGTTCCGGAAACTGCCTGAGATCCTCCCTGATTTCCTGACGAAAGCCAGTCTTCCCCGCTTCCGTCGCCGCATCCTGTCAAAATCATTCCCGACAACATAACTGCCGCCGTTATTCCATATATTTTACTCTTTTTCATAAAATACCACACCTTTCACAGCCCGCAAAAGCCGCCGGCTGATATCTATTTTCAATTCCCTGATGCATCCGCATCGGATATCAACTTTGTCAAAAATTCATATGCAGTGGAGCCCGGCGTGTAGGTGCCGTTTTCCAGCAGCTGCTTCGCCAGATTGTAAATGCTTCTGGCCACAGGCGGACCATACAGGGTTATGGTCTCTCCGCCCTTTTCCAATACAATATATCCCCGGAAGGCATATTCTGTTTTATACTGCGCCGCAGGCAGTCCCACCAGCACAGAGGTAAAACGGTATCTGCCGTCAACCGTCTCGTAGACCACATCCGTCTTATTTCCATTGCCATCCACGCCGTAGGACAGGCCGTCCGCTACCTTTTCGCCTCCCTTGATCATGGGATACTGTTGTCTGTTGGCATTGTTCATGACCAGGGTTCCATATTCCTTCAGCAGGTAGCCTCCCGCCCCCGTCGTAGTAAGCTTTTCCCGCAGCTCCGTTGAAATCCCTGTTTTAAAACGGATTCCCGACTTACCTGTGATGCGAATGGAAAAACCGTGATAGGTCAGCAAATCCTGCAGCTCCGGTGCCGGCGTCGGAGTATAGACCCCATCGGCAAACCGAAGGCTCCATACATACATTCCCCGGGGCACACCCTTTTCGTCATACTGATACATGACTGCCGTTTGGGCTTTGGTGTCCTCGGCCTTTGCAATCAGGTTCTTTCCCTTCTTGATTCCAGTATACGCCTTCCCGTCGATCCATAGAGTGGTATCGGTGTATCCTTCCGGCAGGGTGACTACCACCTCTGTGCTTTCTGCCGGAGCGCCGCAGGGCTGTTCCGGCATATTGTCAAATACCGGAATTTTGAACACAAAGGCGCTGTCCATGGCGTTTGCTCCCGCATACAGCTTTTTCATGTTTTTCGCCTCGCTGGAAGGAGCCGAAATATTCTGCATATATTGGTGGGTATTGATCGGATAGCTGCTGTCGGGATTTACATTATACTTCTGCAGATACAGGGTATCCTGTCCCTTTTTAATGTAGTTAGCCGCAATCACATCAGCGCCTCCTGCGATGGATTTTTCAGCATCGGTCCAGTTCTTGCTTTTTGCATAGCTCAGACCGCTTTCATACACCTCCTGATTCGAGGCGCCAGATGCACCCACATTAAAATAATTATAAAATCCCACATATCCCGGATAGGTACCGGAAATCAAAGGCGAAGTACCCTGTCCCTGCTCCTGATACACCCGGACTGCCAGATGAAAGGGGCTGACCTCCCGTCCCTTATCGGTTCCCACCTTCCAGAATATCTCCGTATAGGTGGAAGAGGTTCCCGGAGCTTTCTTTCCGTCCCGATCGTTCATAAAGGTCCCGTCCAGAAAATTATGCACCGCCTCCTGGGTATGGAACTCCTCATTATAAGTCAGCAGTTCAAACTGAAATATGGTATCCTCCTCCAGAAAATTCCGGGGATCCATATACATCTTCACCGCCGCTTCCGAAGCAAAGTACCAGGTACCCTCATCCTGAAGTCCGTTTTTGGCCCATGCAGGAAGAGTCTTATACACCAGGCTGGTGCTTCCCTTCATCTGACTGGCAATCACACTGTTCCAGTCCAGCGCCGTGTTCAGCTTTACAAAGGTCCAGTCAGGATGCTTTTCCTTCAAAGCCACAAGCGCCTGCCGATAGCTTTCGGGAAACTGATCGATATCTGAGTAAGATGCCTTACCTTCTCCGTCTACAGAATAGACCCCCTGCTCCGGGTTCATCCCATAGGTCTCCTCCCACTCCAGGAAGCGGGTATCCGACACAGCTATAAAGGTACGCGGAACATATCCGAAATACTCCTGGCCTCTATATTCCAGACGCACATATTCCCAAACCTCTGCCCCTTCCTCCCGGATATCCACATATATGTCCAGAATGTTTACCTGCTGACCGCTGTATACAGTCACCACATTTCCGCTGTCGTAGGAGGGCTGCTGTCTGACAGGATAGGTATCGCTCAGATAAATCAGCGCCATAATGTCACGTTCCGACGCTATGGCCTTCAAAGCCTGCCTGGCGGTCTCTATCCAGGCAGCCGTCTCCTGATCCGTATCAGGCACCTCCTGCACATCCGGGGACGCCGCTTCATCTGCCTCCGCCCCGGACTCTGCGGACGCTCCGTCGTCCGCATCCGCTCCTCCCTCCGGCAGAGTGCCGGCGCCCGCTGAATCGCCGGCATCCGCATTTATTTCCCCATCCGGCGAGCTCCCTTCATCTGTGCCGGCCTCCGCATCCTGATTCATGCTTTCTCCCGTTTCCACGCCCACCCCCAAGTCAGGCTCCGCCTGCACCGCCACAGCCGGTGCACCCAAGGTTACCAGTAATGCTGCCGACAGGAAAAATGCCATATATATTTTTATTGAGCTTTTATGCCTCATAAAGTACCTCACAAAACTTTTTTCAACATAATAAATGTTTTTTCCACACCGGTCAAGCATAATACCCCATTTTCCAGTACCAATATCTGCCTTCCAGATCAGCCAGCCCATTATAAAGGGTGTAAATCGTGCTTGCACGAATTTTACACCCTTTATATGGGCTGAGGGAGCGCCTCTTTATGAGCAAAGGCAGCTGCGAAGCAGCGATAAGTGCCGCAGGCACGTCTTTGCGAATGGCGCGCGCTGATCTGGACACTGCCAGCTAAGGGAGCGTCCGGCTCAAACTTCCCCTTCATTTCCTCCGCAATTTCGCATGTATCTTCCTCACCGCCTTAGGCGCCAGGGCAAACAAGGTGTGATACAGCTTATTCTTTCCGGTGAGTATGGGATTTCTCATGGATCTCAACCAGCTTCTGCGCAGATCCCTCACGATATTACAATACTCTTCGTTATCCCCGGTCATGCGGGAAATGGGAATATGAAGCATATATTCAATCCTCTGAAAGACCCCGAAACGAAACGCCACGGCTGTAAGCTCCGGATATTTTTCCTCCGTCAGCCGCAATGCCAGCTTTGCATTCTCCACGGAATCCCGGAAAACCCTGGAAAATTCCTCCCGGCCCTCCTTCCTGGAATTGCTTCCCGGCCTGTAAAACACATGATAGGCCTGGGCAGGAAGAGAAACGATCTGCCCCATATCCTCCAGCAGCTCCAGCAAAAGATGAAAATCCTCGTTGAGCTCGCCCGGAGGAAAACCTCTCCCTTCAAACAGGTCCCGCCGGATCAGCTTTGTACAAAAGGAGCAGTCCCCCCTGTGCATCAGCAGCTCCTCCAGAAATTTCCCGGCAGGGATACATTCCACATTTTCCGGAGGAATACAGATATCCGGAAGCCTGTGTCCCTCTTCGTCAATCTCATCCCTGCCTGCCTGCGCCGCCTTTGCCTGATACTTCTCCAAAGCATCATACAGCTGCTCATACATTGTATCGTCTATAAAATCATCGCTGTCCACAAAACCAAGATATTCACCGGACGCCTGTGCGATCCCCACGTTTCTGGCAGAGGAAGAGCCGCCGTTTTCCTTGTGAAACACCCGGATCCGGGAATCCGCCGCCCCGAGCCTGTTGCACAATTCTCCCGTACCGTCCGTGGAGCCGTCGTCCACCAGAAGGATCTCCAGGTTTTGATAAGTCTGGTTTCGAATGGAATCCACACACCTGGGCAGATAATTCATTACATTGTAAACCGGTACGATCACGCTGATCAAAGGCTTTTCTTCTCTCAAGGCTCCGTCAACCTTCCCTTCCCTTTAACATTCTTTCCCTTTAGCAGTGCCTTTCCTTTAACAGTCTCTTCTGCAGTGCCTTCCCTTTAGCAGTGCCTTTTCTTTAACAATCCCTTCTGCAGTTCCTTCCCTTTAGCAGTCCTTTCCCTTCAACAGCCTGTACATCCTCCGCTCCGATATCACCGGCGCCGCGGAACAGGGGCCCTCCTTCGGAGGCTCTTTCCCTGTTTCTGCGGCTGTCCCGGTCCCGCTTCCTGATTTTTCCTTAAAATCTCCCTCTTCCAGCAGCCCCAGCCTGATACATAGCTCCCCCAGACGTGCCGCTGCATTCTCTCCGTTCCACACCTTCGTGATGGTTTCGTAAGCGTTTCTGCCCAGCCTTCCGGCCAGCTCTCTGTCTGTGGCCAGCCTTTCGGTCATTCCAAAAAGCTCCATTGTGTTCCCGTCTTCATAAACAAGTCCATTTATGCCGTCCTTTACCAAATAAGGAACCGCTCCGATCATATGATCTGCCACCAGCGCGCAGCCGCTGTTCATAGCTTCGTTGGCCACTGCCCCCCAGCCCTCCTGTCGGTCACTGGTAAAGAGAAAGATATCTGCTTTTTCCATATAATCTCTCACCTTTTCCGGTGTCTGAAAGCCCAGAAAGTCCACGCAGCCCTCCAGACCATATTGCCGTGCCAGGTTTTCCGTCTGCTCCCGCAATGGCCCGTCTCCGATCAGATCCATGTGGAACTTGATACCCTTCTCCTGCAGATGCCTGGCAGTCTCCACTGCCAGCTCCGGATGTTTCCAGTCAATCATCCGGGCCGCCCACAGCAGATAAACCATCCGCTCCTTCTCCTGCCAGCCCTTATTTTTCAAAAGCTGATCCACATCGTAGTGCCTGGCCTCCGTAAAATATCCCCATCGATACATTTTCCCCGGATAGGCTCTCACAATATGAAAATCCGACGGCACATAAGCCCCGGCGCACAACAAATATACCTTCTCTTTCCTGTATCGGGTATGGTCGTGATATTTTTTTCGAAGCCCCTTGGGCGAAGCAGCCTTCCACTGCCCGGTCTTATACAGCCGCTCGCTGTAACGGATCACCGCCTTTCCGGCCTTCAGGCGCTTCTGAATGTAGCATTCTTCATCCGTTCCCCCAAACAAAACCACCCTGGCTTCCTGGATCAGCCTCCGGCAGGCCTCCGGCTCCTGATCATATAATTTAAGATACGGCAGCTCCTGGGTTTCCTTCCACCCCATCCGGATCCGCTCCTGCTCCACCGCTTCCGTTTGTATAAACGCAAAACTGCCCTCCAAGGTTTCATACATGGCGTTGCAAAAAGGAATTTGATGATGATTTATATAATTCGATACAAATACAAGCTTCAACCTTTAATCCTGCACCTTCCCGGTTCGGCGTCTGCCCCTCAGGCCTGCTGCGCCATCTCCTCATAAATTTCCAGCAATCTTCTGTAATTCTGTTCCCTGTCGTGGGTCTTCATCCCATGGCGGCGCGCACATCTGCCATACTCCTCCGCCCTGTCCTCATTGTCCCACATTTCAAGCACCGCCTGCGCCAATCCGGCGGATACGGCCTCCAGCTTCTCTTCGCCCTCCCGGGAAGCCCGGAAGCCCGGATACATAATACCGTCCTCCCCCGAGGTAAAAATGCTGGGAATCCCCCCCACATCGGCGCTGACACAGGGCATCCCCAGCAGCATGGCTTCCCCCAGAGAATTGGGTGAATTTTCAATGGAAGAGCAGCATACAAACAGGCTGCTTTTCAAATACTGTGCCTTCATCTGCTCCACGTTCAGCCGGCCCAGAAAAGTCACCGTCTCCTCCAGATTCATCTCTTCTATAAGCCTGCGCAGATACTTCCCATATCCGGAAATTTTCAGCTTTTCCTTCAGGGTATCATACCGGACCAGACTGTTTCCGGCCACCCATACCTTTACATCGGGATGTTTTTCCCGGATGGCAGGCAGCGCTTTCAGCATATAGTGCAGTCCCTTGATGGGATAATCCCCCTGGCTTAAAAAAATGGAGTGGGGAACACAAGCCGCTCTGCTCCAGGTATCCTGGTAAAACTCCGCTCTCAGTGTCTCATTCATACTGTGATAGACAGCGTCGGGATTCCACCGGTTCGTATAAAGCCTGTCCCACCGGGTTCTGCCGGTAACATGACCGGCCAGACTCACAGCCTCCTTTTCGGCCTCGCCCCGGCGCACATATTTTTTCTGCTGGCGGACCATGCTGTCACGGCGCAGGATATCACGAAGCGTCACGGACCTGACCACTCTCTTGGGCAGATCCGCAAAATATGCGTGGGCATATACGCCGCATAGTCCCTGGATACCGATCAAAATCCGGTCCTTCCTGGGAAATGCCCGGCATATGGCCAGTGTATGGGGATACTCCGTGCCGAAGCAGTGCACAATATCCGGTTCATAATCCTCCAGAACCTTGCCCAGGCGCTGTTCCAGGCCTTTGTCATAGACCTCCGCCCTGCGTGTATCTTCCCGAAAGCCGTAACAAGTCAGCTTTCCGCCCAATATTTCCACTGTTCTCACCGCCAGCTCTTCCCCGTCCAGCATTTGTTCCAGCGCCGGAAACGCCGCCGCCAGCTCCACCCCGTTGCGGCCTCCATTGCCAAGCACCAATCCCGCAAGACCGGAAAGCCACCCCTCCTTATTGGATGCCTCCAATCCCATCTGAGCCGCCGCCGCCGGCAGCATTATATTACACAGCCACAAAACCTTCATAGAAAACCTGTACCCTTTCCTCAGTTAAAGATCCAGTTCAAATATGGCAGAAGACGGATGTCCACCGCGTACATTTCTCTCAGCAAAAGGATGAAATACATGCCAAAGGCTCCCGCCACTCCTGCGTAAGCCAGCCTCCGCAGCCACCCCTTCTCCATCTGTGCCAGCAGTCTGGGCAATAAAAAAATCTGAGAAATGATCATATAGTACCCCACCCGGGATACCTCCGGTATAAAGGAACCGCAGCAGTAAACCACGAGTCCGAATAGATTCAGGAAAAAATAAAAGCGGTTCATCACATCCTCCCCCAGACTCCGCTTATAGCAGATGGCACAGAGAATCAGAACGCAAACACATTTCAGAATATTTACATAGGAAAGATGTCCGTTGTCAAAAACTGAATTTCTATAATAAGGATAAAAAAAGAAAATAATTTCCCGGTACAATCCCTGACAGAAAATCAGACTGCACAAAAATCCCCCGCCCAGGATATAATGCCATTTTTTTAGTCTGGCTGCCGCCAGAAACCGGGCCGCCAGATACACCGGAATCACCAGAAGAATGGATTTATGAATAAATGCTCCTGCCAAAACCCAGAGCACAAATTTCTCATATTCTCCCCGAAGCACATACTTCATGGAAAACAAAGCCACCGCCAACGCCAGATAGTACCGCACGGAATTCAGACTGTTAAAATAATACCCTCCCGTCATTAATAAAAATAGGGAAAAGGCATAATAGCTCCCCTGATCTTCCAGAGCTCTCACATAGAAAAACACAGTGACCAAAGAGAAAAAAGCAAAAATGGGAAGATAATTGTCATAACCGAACAGATCCTGAAACAGCTTCACAATAAAATTAAAGCCGATTTCTGACGAAACATGCCGATTTTGAGCGATCAGCTTGAAATTGTCCCTGTAAACCCAGTAATCATTTCCCACCGCGATCCTGCAGGCCGACACCCCGGCCAGCAGACAATACACCCCAAACGACGCCGCACGGTTGGCCGCCTGCTGCCTGGTGGCGCACCGGCTTTCCCCATATCTGCCGCCTCCCCGGATATACCTGGGAACAAACTCCGTATTTTTCACAAATATCCCCAAAAAAACCGTGACCACCGTCAGCCCCACATACACTAAAGCGCTTTTCTCCATAAACCGCTCCCTTTTGCCCGTAAATCCATATTTTTGCACACACCTGCATGCCATTTACATACAGTGCCCTGTCCCCTGCCCGTTCCGCTGACAGACTTTCCTCATCCAACGTATCCTCAGCGCCTTCTTCATCCTTCCCGGATTCCCTGTCTCATCCAGGAAAATGCCTGCCGGATACCGGTCTCACCGCATAGCTTTTCTCTGTGGGCCGCCAAAAACCGCAGTGCCATAGCCCCGGCCAGCTTTCCGTACAAATATCGGTACAGAACTCCCCTGTCCCGGAAAAACTTTTCGTTGTATCCTTCAAACCAGGTGGAGTCCCCGGGCTTTTCCTTCCCGATTGTCACCGGCGCCGTATAGACCCGGTACCCCCTGTCCATAAATTCCTTGAGGAACAGACTGTCTTCCCCGCTGCCGTATCTGGCTCCGCCCCCAAACAGCAGCGAAAAGGTCACTCCCGATGCCAGCAGACTTTCCCGACGCACCGCAAAACTTACCGCACCGTACCTGCCGCAGTTGTACCAGCGGACCCGCCGCCGGTCCGTGATATGATAGGTTCTGCGCGATTCCTCTATTGTGACATTAAAAAGTATCATATCTGCATCCGGCTGACGCTGAAATTCCTCCAGGATGGCCTGCGCATATCCCTGTTCATACACAATATCCTCATCGGAAAAAAGACAGATATCCCCTTCTGCCCGCAGAATCGCCTCATTGCGGCTCCGTCCCACCCCTCTTTCGGGAAAAGAGTAAAAGCGTATTCTGTTTCCTCGATACAGCTCTTCCTGGTATCCCAGCTGCCCGCACTGATTGATGATCACCGCCTCTGAATCCAAAGCCATCTCTTCCGCGATTTTGTCAAGAGACTGATTCATTACCGATGCCAGCACCTCTACCTTCATGGCCGTCCTCCACTCCTGCGCGGATGCATCCGCCCTGCCGATCCTGCAGTCTGCTCCTCCTGCATCCCGATCTCCTTCCACACACTGGTCTTTATACTCTCTCTCTGCCTGCGCCGCCCGGAAGCTTATAGTACCAATGGATCAGCTTCTCATCTGCCTCCCACAAAAGCGCCGCCGTCACCTGACAGTCCTGCTGCCTGAGAAAATCCAGCGCGTATTCCAGCCGGCGCCCGCTGTGCCCTCCGGCCTTCACCACTATAAGAACGCCTTCCGTTTCCCGCAGAATCCGGCAGCTTTCAGGGCAAAGTGCCAGCGACGGTACCGGAATCCACTGAATATCTTTTGTCTCTCCGGCTTCCCCCTTTGAAGACTGCCGGCAGATCTCCGCCAGTGCTTCCGCCGCCCTGCCGGGATCTGCATCCTCCTGAACCGTACAGAGGGCCAGATCGGAAGAGGGCCGCCGTCTTCTTTCCTTCAAATAAGTATTTCACATTTTCCAAAAGCTCCGGGCTCTCCACGGTTCCCAGAACCTTCAGCCCGTACCTTCGCCCCAGCTCTGCCGGCAGCCAGATGCTGTCATCATTCAGCTCCTTCAGTATCAGAAGAATCACTGCAAAAAAGAATGACAACAGCCCGCTGAGAACAAGGGCCCGAACCGGTCTGACATCGGGAATCACCTCCCGGGCTTCCCCGGCGGGATCCACCACCCGGATTTTATCGATCTCCCGGATCAACTCCGGAAACTCCTCTGTCATCACCGCCTCCACTGCCCGGGCAACACACTCGCTGATCCGGGGATTCGGGGCGGTGACGATAACCGAAGGCATCCGCAGATCCGTAGCCAGATCGCACTCCACATACTTCGCCAGTGTCTCGTCGTCCATATACAGAGTCATGCTGTCCATCAGGATACGAACCTGATCCAGACGGCTCTGCACCCTGTCCAGAAACTCCTGAGAATGTACATAGGTATTCCAGGTGGCTCCGTTGATATATACCTGATTTACGTCCTTATCTTCAACATTGTAATCCACCCGATAGACAGATGTCACCCTATACAGCTTTTCCCCTCTCAGCAGCACATTCTTTACAAAATACCCGCCGCCAAACAACAGGGTTCCTGCCAGCGTGACTCCAAGAATCAGCGGAAGCCGCCGAAACAGGCGAAATACCGTCAATCTCAGATCAAAGAGTTCCTTTCCATAATATCCTTCCCACATACGCGGTCCCTCACATTTCCTTCCGGCATTCCTTACCTTCCGCCGGCATCCGCTCCGGCACCTGCAGTTCCTGAGCCCGCTTCCGAAGCGGTGCCTGCAGTTCCTACGCCTGCCTGCGTCCTGTTGTCGCGGTTTCTTCCTTCGGTTTCTGCCGGGTTGCTCCGGCTTCCTCCGTCGGCCTCCGTCCCCCCATCGATCACAGTCCATCCTGCGCATTTTCCGCTTTCCCGGGCTTCTGCCCCCATATCGGTCTCCTGCTGTCTGCGTTTTTCGTTCTGCAGAGCGGTAATCTGTTCCGTGTCCACACCCTCGGTGCTGTCCGGCCAGAACAGCACCTTCAGCGTCAACAGCATCAGCTTCAAATCCATCCACAGAGTATAGTTCTCTATATAAGTGAGGTCCAGCTTCAGCTTGTCATAAGGAGAGGTATTATATTTTCCATACACCTGGGCAAAGCCTGCCAGCCCCGCTTTCACCTTCATTCGAAACGCAAATTCCGGCATAACCTCCAGATACTGGGCAATAATCTCCGGCCTCTCGGGCCTGGGACCGATAAAGGACATTTCTCCCCTCAAAATATTGAACAACTGGGGAAGCTCGTCGATCCTGCATTTTCTGATAAAGCTTCCGACGGGCGTAATCCGGTTGTCATTTTTCTGGGCCAGTCTGGCCACTCCGTCCTTCTCCGCATCTGTCCTCATGCTCCGAAATTTCAGAATATAAAATTCCTTCTGATTCAAGGTGCATCTCACCTGTTTGTACAGCACCGGACCGCCGTCATAAAGCTTGATGGCTATGGCAGTTACCAGCATGATGGGAGACGCAATTAGCAGCAGAAATAAAGAACATACCACATCCACCAGCCTCTTTATAAAACGCTGCTCCATAGTCAGGCTGTATTCCCTGGTGAGAAGCATGGGGCTGTCAAATACATGTAGCTCCTCGGCCCCCATCATGATTACATCCGTGATCTTCGGCATCACGTATACCCGAATGGAGTGTCCGTAGCAAAACTTCAGAACAGGCGCCCTGTCCTTCACGGAAATATCTCCCAGCACCACGGCGTTGCATTCATTGGTCTCATAGGTTTCCAAAATTGTCCTGCATATGTTGAGGGTGCCTTCCCGCACATGAATAGACCGGGTAATTAAATATTTGTCTCTGCGGGCGGCAAATTTATTTTGAATGTCCTCAGGCGGTCTGTCTCCATATACCAGCAAAAGTCTCCGGGGCGGAAAAATAGACCGGTAAATCCGGTTGGCCACATTTACATAGACGGTGGCAAACAAAGTCTGCTCCGCCAGCATAATCAGAAAAGCGCTGGGATCCAAAAGCCTTCTTGCCATGATGGAAAGCTCCAGGTAAATGACGATATCCGCAAGGGCCGTGGAAAAGAACTGGGAAAAAACCACCTCCACATTTTTCTGATATCCCAGCCGCATGCCTCCGTAGGTGCCTGACAAAAACAGCAGTACAATTGCATAAAAAGCAATCTCTGCAAATGTACCTCTTCCCCACAATTCCCGCAGACCCTCCACCACGTGGAAACGAAACACGGTAGCCCAGTGATAATTAAAAATGGCCACCTCCACACCCAGACACACAGCAATCAGCGAGAGATTGATCAATCGTTTAAAGGTCTCCAGGCTCCTGATTCTTCTTTCATTTGTAATTTTTCTCAATGAAAAAACCTCCTACACCCTTCTCTTCACGGCTCTCACCGCCCAGAGACAGAAATGTCCCATACTGACAGGTATGCTCAACCCCTCTGCCCTTCGGTACAGGTTCCAGATCCGTCGGAGCGCTTCCAGCTTGTTGGCAGACAAAGAGCCCCTGGACCTTCTGTATCTGACAAGATTTTCATCCAGTCCCCATGCCGTATAACCGCTTCTGAGCACCTTCCACCAAAGGGCCGTGTCCTCACTCTTTATCTGCGGCATCTCCAGAAGCTCCCGCCCTGTCTTTTCCATATCGAACATAACGGTTGAAGTAAATATAGTAGTATTACTCAGCGCCTGCCGGTAAGTCAAGGTGCGGGGCACTCTGACCACCTTCCCCGTACCCTTTCCATTTTGATCTGCAAATTCATAGCCGGTGAACACAAAAGCCGCTCCTGTTTCTTTCAAAAAAGCAAGCTCCTTCTCCAGCTTCTCAGGCTCCCAAAGGTCATCCGAATCCAGGTAGGCAATATACCTGCCCGAGGCTTCCAAAAGCCCTCTGTTCCTGGCCTGGGCTGCCCCCAGATTCCGGGGCTGACGGATCAGGCGGATACGTTCATCCCCCTTTTCCTCCATATACCTTTTGATCACCTGTATGGTGCCGTCGCTGCTCCCATCCTCCACAAGAAGGAGCTCCCAGCATTGCCATGTCTGGGCCCGCACACAGTCCATGGTCTCACAGATCAGGCCTTCCACATTATATACAGGTACAATAATACTCACTAATTCCTTCACAGCCTTACCCTCACATGACCAACAGATAATATCCCGGAATCTTTTCCGCGCGGATCCCCAGAACTTCCTCAAAGCAGGCCACTGTTTCCTCCGCCGCCTGCTCCGGCAGCAAAATGCAGTTCACCCCGGCATCCCACACGGCCTGAGCACAGTCGCTTCCGCCGTCCGTTCCCCCGGTTTCCGGCACGCTGCTCATCCACACGGCCAAAGATGCCTCCTGTTGATAAAAGGTGTCATAGGAATATGCGTTCAGGGACGGATCCCACATATTCCTGCCGTACAGCAGACAGATTCCGCTGTCCGTCTCTCTGGCATATTCCATGATCTCCCTGGGCGCCCACAGGCAGATATCCCTTCCCTGAAACCGTTCCTTAACCAGCGCCAGAGTCTCCTGGGCCCATATTCGGCTTTCCCGATCAGCTCCGGGCTTCCAGGTCTGCCCGGAATTTCCGGATCCGATCCCCATTCCGCCGCTGAGCCCCAGAATCCCCAGCAGGAACAATGCCACGGGCAGTCCCTTTTTCCAGCCGACGCCGGGAAAGTCCGGCCAGCACTTGGCCAACAGCACCACTGCAGCCTCCGCCGTCACCAGTGTCATGGGAACCATGCTCCAGATCCACTGATAATCATAAAATTTTGTCTGATATACCATCAGGACTGCAGCCGTAGCCGGCACAATGCAAAATCCCGTCATCATCGCCCCGTAAATCAATACATTTTTCTGCTCTGCCCTTTTATAATATACCCACAAAAAAACAAGTGAAGCCAGAAAAAGGGCGCAAAGCTTTCCGTTACTCGTAAATTCCAGCCAGCCTCTCCAGGCGTTTCCCATCAGCTCCCACATGTTCCGGCTCCCTTCCTCCCTCTTATATTCCTTCTCCAGATCCTCTCATTCTGTGCCGAAGCCAGAATCCGATTCCCGCCATTCCCAGAGAAATCACCACGCCTGCACCCAAACCGTAAAGAGTCCAGACAATGCATGCTTCCGCCGCTGCACATAAAAGAACTTGAAACCATTTTTTCCTCAGGCACAGCGAAAATAAATACGGCAAAATCACGCAATTGCGAATGGTCAATCCCCTCCATCCACTGTAAAGCACCCCAAATCCGTCCATTCCGAAGGCATAGCTTCCTGCCCACAGCAGGCAGCCAACCGCAATGAGAAAGGTAAGGCGTTTTTTTCTGCTTTCGGGAAAAAGGCATCTTCCCAGACAGCTGTACGCCGCATAGCAGCTGATCAAGGTAATCACCGGAACCACATGCCAGACCGCCAGACGCGGATCAAGCCGAAAAATGCTGCATATTGCCCCATACAGAGCGGGCAGGCACAAAATTTTCAACCGCAGTGGAATTCCCTCCAGGTAAGCTCCTCCTGTCAAAGGGTTTACCTGATAGATGCCGTTGCTCTGAAGAAAGCTTCCCACGGTTTCCACTGTCATATCCCCCTGACGGTATATATTCTCTCCTGAAGCCGTAAATAAAATCTGCCATATAATCATCAGGCCCAAAATCAATAAAAGGATCCATTCCCCAGGGTTTCCCGTCAAGACGCTTTTATCCGGAAGCTTCCGGCCCCGTCCCTCTCTGTGGAGCCTTACAGCAGCCAGTGCCGCCGCCCCGGCCAGCAGAACTGCCGCCAGCACAGTAAATACCAGCACACACTCTGAAAATGGCCTGTGCAGAAGCACTCCCCACAGGTGGGCGATCTCCGCAGTCCCGATGAGTAATATCTCTCCTGTCAGCAGTCCGTCTGCCCATGAGCTATCCTTCCTCATTCTGTTTCCTTTCTATCAGTCTCCTTGATATGACCAAGACTGTAATTGGATACATTTTAGCACATTTGGAAAATGCTTACAAGCAAAAGCAGCCGGCTTTCACCGGCTGCTCCTGTTTTCCTAAAAGTACTCCGCTCCTTTCCCCTCACCGAGCTGCTCTCAACTACATGGCTCTCACGTCCAGACGTACCTTGTCCGCAATCCTTGCAATATACTCGCTGTTGGTGGGCCTTGACCTGCCCGACTGGGCGGAATACCCAAACATTTTCTCAAAAGTCTCCGCATTTCCTCTGGTCCAGGACACCTCAATGGCATTGCGGATAGCCCTCTCTACCTTCTGGTCTGTGGTTCGAAACCTTCGGGCAATAGCCGGATAAAGCAGCTTGGTCACACTGCTGACCACCTCCATGTCCCTTCCGGACATCATTATCGCGTCCCGCAGATAGTGATATCCCTTCAGATGAGCAGGTACTCCAATGTCGAGCATGATTTCCGTAATATAACGTTCCAGCTCATAATCCTTCAAAACACTAATCTCCATAATGAAATTCCCCTTTCTTATGTCGATCCCCTTTGCCTCCATATATCTGGCATTTTCCGATATATTTTGGCCCTTCCTTCAGTTTACCGTCAAATTATACCATAATATTACGATTCCCGAAAGCGTTTCGCCGTTAAGAAAGTGTTAAAATAAAGTTTAAACAGTCATAAATTGTGATAACATCTCCTACAGTTTCTCCTTCACCAAATAAATGGGGCGCTTTTTCACCTCCAGATAAGTCTTGGCCAGGTACTGCCCCAAAATTCCTGTGCAGAAAAACTGCACGCCGCTGGTCATCAGTATAATACACACCAGGGAGGGCCAGCCCGACACCGGGTCTCCGAAGATCAGTTTTCTCACAATGATGAATATAATCATCACAAAAGCCAGCAGGCAGAAAAGCCCCCCTGCAACGGAAGCCAGCATCAGCGGCAATGTGGAAAAGGCCGCAATTCCGTCCAGAGAATATAGAAACAGCTTCCAGAAGTTCCACTTTGTCTCTCCCCTCGCCCGTTCCACATTCTCATATTCCAGCCATTTGGTGCGGAAACCCACCCAGCCGAAAATCCCCTTGGAAAATCGATTATATTCCTGCATGGATAGAATAGCGTCCACCATCTGCCTGGTCATCAGCCGGTAATCCCGGGCTCCGTCCATGATCTCTGTTTTGGCAATCCGTTTCATCAGACGATAAAACATCCTGGCAAAAAAGCTCCTGACCGGCGGCTCCCCCTTCCGGCTTACCCGCCTGGTAGCCACAGAATCATAGCCCTGCCTTATATGGGAAAACATCTCCGGAAGCAGGGCGGGCGGATCCTGCAGATCCACATCCATAATCACCGCATAATCCCCCGACGCATTTTCCAGCCCTGCATAGATGGCGGCTTCCTTGCCGAAATTCCGCGAAAAAGAAAGGAGATGGACCCTCTCGTCCTCTTCCCGCAGCTTTTTTATCTCCTCCACAGTTCTGTCTCCGGAGCCGTCATCAATATATAACACTTCCAGATCAATCTGATTTTCCTGGAAAAAAGAATCATTTTTTACCAATTCCTGAAAAAAAGGCCTTATATTCTCTTCCTCATTATAACAGGGAACGATTACGCTCAGCAGACTCATATCTTTTTCCTCCATATGTTTTTTCATTCTAGCATAATTCACAAGGATTTGAAAAGAGTATAATAGACTTACGGAGATTTTTAGGTTATAATGAATTACTGTCCACGGAGTAGTTCCGTGAGATGTTTTTGTGTGCATCATGTTACTGTCTGCGTCGAAGCCAGCAGATTCTTTTGTTACCGGGAGTTATTCACATGAACTTTTTTCAGGATTTTTTGCAAAACAAGCTTTTCTTTACTGCCGCCGCCGGATGGCTGGTGGCTCAAATTTTGAAAACAGTTATACACACCATTCTTTTAAAGGAATTCCATGCGGAGCGGCTGGTAGGCAGCGGCGGAATGCCCAGCTCCCACTCGGCCACCGTTTGCGCGCTGGCCGCCGGCACCTGTTATGAATATGGAGCAGGAAGCTTTCCCTTCACCATTGCCCTGCTGTTCGCTATCGTCGTTATGTATGATGCCATGGGCGTCCGCAGGGAAACGGGAATCCAGGCCAAGATTCTGAATGATATTCTGCGCACCTTTGAGGATATGGGACGAAGCGAAATTTCAGCCCATGACAAGTTGAAAGAATTCGTGGGACATACCCCTCTCCAGGTGCTGATGGGGGCGCTTTTGGGAATTTTAACAGCCGTTCTGGCTTACAGCTGGTAATGTTTTTCTAAAAAAATCTTAATTTTTTGCCTGCCAGGTGACCGGTGGGTTTTATTATGATATACTATTCGTGTAAGCAATGAGCAGGGCGAATGCCCGCAAATAAGGGAAATCTCTGATTTCCCGAATGATGCGTTTGTGCTTCGAAGCAATTTACGAAATAACAGCTTATTCAAAGCAGAAAGTGACCATCCATACCAGGAGATATAATAATGAAAAATACCAAAATTTTATTGATCCTTGCCGCTCTGGCTGTGTGCCTGTGTGCCTGCGGCCCGGAAAACGCCCCCGGAGAGACGGATTCTTCTGATTCAACTTCCTTATCGTCTTCTCAGGAGCTTCAGCCTTCCCGGCCCCTGCCGGAGACAGATGCTTCCGGTCCCAGCGTTGAGGATGACACTCTGCCTCCCCATGAAGGAATGGCCCGGAGCCGGCTGACAAATGAATGGGTAGATGCATCTGTCGCTGCCACCCGGCCTATTGCGGTAATTATTCCCAACGAGGCCAACGCGGTTCCTCATTATAATCTTTCTCAGGCCTCCGTTCTGTATGAGGCAAATGTAGAAGGCAGCATGACCCGTTTTATGGCGCTCTATGATGACTGGAAGGATCTTGAAAAAATAGGAAATGTACGCAGCCTGCGGACCTACTATATGTATTGGGCCTTTGAGTGGGATGCCTGCATCGTTCACAGCGGCGGCCCCTTTTTTATCGACGAACTGATCGCACAGCCCGACACGCAAACCATCAATGACCACCTTGGCACTGACGGGGCCGCCTTCTTTGAGGACGAGACCCGCTCCAAGCCCCACCGGCTGTATGCCAATGGTCCTGGACTGCTGGAAGTTTTCAACAAAAAAAATTATCCTCTGGAATACCGCGGTCTGGCTGACCGATCCCATTACCAGTTTGTTGGAAAGTCAAACCCCAACACCCTGGAGCAATATGGTAAATCTGCACAGAATGCTGCCTATATCGACATGTCAGGCTGTTATCCCCTGACCAGGTGCTATTTTGAGTATAACGAAGAGGACGGACTCTATTATCGCTCTCAGTATCTGTCCCGGGGTACGGATGGTCCTCATATAGACGCAGTCACCGGTGAACAATTATCCTTCCGGAATATTATTGTTCAAAATGTCATACAGGAGGATCTGGGGGAAGGCTACCTGGCACTGCAGTGTCAGGACACCACTCAGGACGGCTGGTTTTTTACCTGCGGAAAAGGAATTCATGTGACCTGGGAAAAAACCAGTGATTACGGCGCTACCAGATACTATGACGACAACGGAGATGAAATAGTCCTGAATACAGGAAAAACCATGATCTGCGTAGTGGAAGCCGGCGATAATTTTACTTTTCGCTGATTAAATTCGCTTCCCTGAACGGAGCTGCAGCATCCAGACAAAAAGAAACCGGGATATCTGTTCCTTACAGACATCCCGGCAGTTTTACTTATTCCCCAAGTCCGCTTTCCACGGCCTGAACAAGCATTTTCAGCGCTTCCTGCTCATCCTCGCCCTCACATACAAACTCAATCTCGTCTCCGCATTTCACGCAGGCCCCCAACACGCTTAATACGCTCTTTGCGTTTGCTGTATTCCCCCTGAAAGAAAACGTGATCAGCGACTTAAACTGCATTGCCTCCTTACATAAAATACCCGCCGGCCTCAGATGCAAGCCTGTAGGGTTCTTGATCACTACCTTCTGACTTACCATTTTGACACTCCCTCCAATTCTCTCCGCCGCGTTCCGGCCTTCTCTATATCTATACTACCATGATTCTACTTCCTTCACAAGGTATTTTTACCATTGAGACCGACTCAAAACATAACATCCTGAATCAGATTGGCAAGCTTTTCAGCCTCTCTGCGAATCGCCTGTTGATCCTTCCCCTCGATCATAACCCTTACTAAAGGCTCCGTGCCGGAAGGCCTGATCAGCACACGTCCCTCCCCGGCAAACTTCTCCTCCAGCTGTCTCACAGCATCCGCAATCACCTGATACTCCATGTATTTTTCTTTCTTGTGGTTAGCAACCTTGGCATTGACCAGCGCCTGAGGCAGCATTTCCATCACCTGTGCCAGCTCGGAAAGACTCTTTCCTGTTTCCACCATCACCTGCAGCAAATGCAGGGCGCTGAGCAGACCGTCACCGGTAGTATTCTCGTCCAGGAAGATAATATGTCCCGACTGCTCTCCTCCCAGACTTGCACCGATCTCCTTCATGCGCTCCAGCACATAACGGTCTCCCACCTTCGTCTGCTCTACGATAATGTCGTTCTTCTCTCCCATGAGGAAAAAGCCCAGATTGCTCATAACGGTAGCTACAATCGTATTTTTCTTCAGCTTCCCCTGGCTCTTCATATGATTGCCCACAATAGCCATGATCTGGTCGCCGTTCACGATACTGCCGTTTTCATCCACCGCCAGAAGGCGGTCCGCGTCGCCGTCAAAGGCAAGGCCGATACTGGCCTTTTCATAGACTACACGGGCCTGCAGCTCCTCCATATGTGTGGAACCGCAGTTGGAATTGATGTTTGTTCCATCAGGGCTGTTGTGAATGGCTACCACATTTCCCCCCAGCTCCTTCAGCGCCTCCACCGAAGTATAGTAGGAAGCGCCTTCAGCGCAGTCCACAACAATCTTCATGCCAGCCAGATTCACCGGCACCGCCCTGGTAGAGTGATTGATATATTCCTCCCGGGCATCCGTGCGGTACTTGATCTTGCCCACACCGGGACCGATGGGAAACTTGATTCCCGGCATATTACTGCGGATCAGCCCCTCGATTTCATCCTCCAGCTCATCGGGCAGCTTATATCCGTTTCCGTCGAAAAATTTGATGCCATTGAACTCCACGGGATTATGCGATGCGGAGATCACAACCCCCGCGTCCACTCTGTACTTTTGGGTTAAATATGCCACAGCAGGCGTGGGAAGCACCCCCACATACACACAGTTCGCCCCCACGGAGCAGGCGCCCGCCATCAAAGCGTTGGCCAGCATGTCACCGGAAATGCGGGTATCGCATCCTACCATAATCGTAGGCTTATGCTCCTTTTCTTTTGTCAGCACATAGGCTCCGGCCTGCCCCAGCTGCATGGCAAGCACAGGAGTCAGCTCCTCGTTTGCGATTCCCCGGACCCCGTCCGTTCCAAATAATCTGCCCATAAACTTATAAATCCTCCGTCTCAATAATTGTTATCTGCATATATACCTGACTTTCCATCGTTATATTGTCCGGCAGGCTGAAGGTTACGGGAATTTGATAGATACCCGGCTCCAGCTCCTCCATCCGCCGCTCTCTCATCCAGGCGGCAATATCCGCCGTTCCTCTTATGGCATTTTGATCCAGGGAAGCAACCGCCGCCTCCAGTCCGCTGACGCGAAGCTCATAAGCAGGCGCAGTTTCCGGCTCCTCTATCAAAAGCTCCTCCGAGAGACCCACCACATCGATAGACTCATACGGTATGAAAAGTGTCTTTTCCATCTTCGGCTCAATATAAACCGTAGCCTTGATCCTTCCGTCAAAGCTGCTGTCCGCCAGCCTTACGTAATCCGGAAGATATGGTCTGATATTAATGGTATTTACCACGTTTCCCTCGGCTCCGGATATATCCAGCATCTCCTCCGGAATCGTTATCTTCTTCACCTCAGCCAGCACAGCCGGAGTACCCGCAATAGTCACCGTTGCCGGATCACAGGTCACCAGACCGGTTCTCAGATAGCCATTGGCGGGATTTCCCATTATGTTCAGCTCCACCGGAACGGTCTTCACCGCCAAAACCTCCACCGACATGCGGATGTAGCTGACGCTCTTTGTCACATTAGGCAGCTCCAGTATATTTCCTTCCTGGTCATAAAATGTGGCCTCCACATTAGCCGACAGATTGGAGGCAGCTCCTGTTACGTCGATCTCCACTATGGCAGATTTAATTTTTTCCACGGAGGATACAGGCCCTGTAACCTCGATCATGGTCTGATCCACAGAGGTGCTTCCCACCATATAGCCCTCTGCCGGTTCCCCTATGGTGCGATGCTGTACCCGGATCCATTCGTGAACCTTATCTTCCACATTCAGCTTCACCACCTCAGGAGACCCGTCGATCTCTATGGAATCCATATTGGTGTCCGTATTCAAAATGCTAAAATTAATGGCAATGGTATTAATATCTGTAAGCTTACTCACATCGGCCTCCGCAATAATATCAGACTGCTTCAAATCCTCTACCACGCTTTTAGGCCCGCGGATACTCACCCGTACCTTATCCGTATTGTCCAGAACCTCGTAAAATTTATTTTGGCTGTCCAGTAATTCCGTATTGACCAAAGTTACCGGTATATTGAGAAACACTCTTCTGTCCTGCGGATCCCCCAGCTTAGTTACCAAAAGCCACAAAATGCAGGCCAGCAAAATGGAAGCCAGCTTCAGGCCCCAGTTACGAAATATCCTTTTTTTCATTTTTCCGGCCGCTCCTTCTCTTCCACAACCCCTTGCCCTTTGTTCTGTCATCTGCATTTCTGTTCAGAATCTGCTGAAGTCTGCTTCGCAGCTCTTCGGAGCTCAGCGCCCTTTCCAGCTTTCCCTCATAAGCTACGCTGATTCCTCCCGTCTCTTCGGACACGATCACTGTCAAGGAATCCGTCACTTCCGAAATTCCTACCCCTGCCCGGTGTCTGGTTCCCAGCTCTTTGCTCAGCCCCAGATTATCCGACAACGGAAGATAACAGGTGGCGGAAACGATACGGTTTCCCCTTATAATCACAGCACCGTCATGAAGCGGCGTATTGTGCTCGAAAATATTGATCAACAGCTGGCTTGTGACAAGGCCGTCCACATCGATCCCGGTACGCTCATATTCCTTCAGGGATTCTCCCTGTTCAATGACAATCAGAGCTCCCGTCTTTACTTTACCCATCTCTGCACAGGCCCGGGTGATCTCGCTGATTGTTTTTTCAGAAAAGACCTCCTGCTCCCTGCGGGAGGAATCGGAAAAGGAAATGGAAGGAAGATAATTCTTTTTACCCAGCTCCTCCAGTGCATGCCGCAGCTCCGGCTGCAGCACGATGATTACCGCCACCACTGCAAATCCCAGAACATTCTGTACAATCCACATGATGGTGTTCATCTCCATCAAAGCCGCAAGCGCCAGAAATACGCAGATAACGATCAAGCCTCTTAAAAGCAGCCATGCCCTTGTGGTTTTCATCCACACCAAAATACAGTACATCAGGAACGCAATGATCAGAATCTCCAATACATCGCGCCAATCCATAAATGTACTATAAAAACTAAAACTCTTCAGACCGTCAACAATCGTCTCAAACCACTGCATCATATTCCTGTCCTGTCTTTTTACCTTGGGGAAAGCATCATCCGGCACACAGGCTGCTGTGCACACGGGCACACATTCACATTTTAGAACAATTCCTCAAAGTCCATGGTGCCGTCCTGATTTCCGGCTTCCCCGGGAATATTTCCTATAGTGACGCTTCTCCCCGAGCCTTTTCGGCCTCCGTTCCGGCTCTGGTTCCGTCCTTTAGCGCCTCCACGACTGCCTGCAGACTTTTCCACTGCTGCATTCCTTCCGCCTTTTCCATTTTTTGCGCCCTGCCGCACCGGCCTTTCCAAAGCGGTCCCATGGGCTGGGGCCGTTCCTTTTGACCGCTGGGTATTGATCTTCTTAACCGTCTTGGAAGATACAGCCACTGTCATTTTGGGTATTGCCTTCACATAATAGTAATACTCATCATCCTCAAACTGGACCTTTTCCGTACGGCTGTAATCCACGCAAAAGCGGAAAAACTCTATAACCTTTGCCACGGCCAAAGCCAGAATGGATCCCAGCAGTGCTCCTGCCACGGATATATTGGTCTCATAAAGCAGATCACCTACCAGCAGGATCACAATGTCTGTCATTGCACCCGCCGCCATGGCGATGGTCCAGGAATGGTCTATCGAAAGCCGGCGGATCAGGTAAACCACCAACGCCGTGACAACGAAGGCCGCAATAGTCACAAGCATGGCTTTATTTCCCAAGAGTCCGTCGATAATCAGACGAATCTTCTCCACAGCCTCGGAATCCGCCATGGTATTGATTCCGGGAACGCTGGCAATCACTGTCTGCAGCAGGTAATAAACTGCCACGCCGCAGCCCAGTGACACAATGGATGAGGGGCCGCAGAGCAGTCCCACTGCCAACGGAACCACATAGGGTATATTCATCGAACAAAGCAGCGGAGTCAGCGCCACCACCAGAGAATCCTTGGGACTGAACCGAAAAAACAGCAAAAACATAATCAGGTACATGCACAGCCCTACCACAGCAACCTCCAGAGAGAAGGCATACATGTGTGCCAGGCTGAAGCCGGCAGCAAACAGTACAATAAAGCTGGTGGGAAGAAACGAACAGAGCAGCGCAACAATCAGTACGATAGTCACATTGTCCAGCTGAGTCATATATCCCATTTTACCGTTGACTGTATTCAGCACCACAAAAGCCAGCAGAAACTTTACAACCGGCAGGATAAACACCTCATACCTGCCATAAATCAGCTTGATTTTTTCTCTTATTTCCAGTAAACCTGTCATTGAAGTCCTCCAACCAAATTCTCTCTTTTTGTGTCCTGCTATACTTCCTCATGATACAGAGAATTCAGTTTCTTTAAATTTTGATAATAGCGCTTCAGGCTCTTTTTTGCCCTGGCGTAGCGGATTGTACATACCGCATATATCAGAGCGCCGTATCCCAATACGCTTATTGCATACCAAGTCAAAACATTTTTTGCAAAGCCCAGCAGATCAATCTTATAAATATCCTGCATAAACCCTTCCAGGTCATAAAAAATGTACAGTGCAAACACAATCCCATAAGCAATGGTGCCGCAGAGCAACGCCTTCAGCACCTGTATGGCAATGTAATCACTGCGAAAATAGTTTCCTATTTTCACATTTTTCTTTCCTTCTCCGCATTCGTATGATGCCATGTGCGTCATCAGGATCACACGATCTTCATTCAACATAATTAACCTCCCACAGCTGCGGCCATGCCTTTATAGAAATCTCATCTTATTTTTGTGAGGCTCCTCCTGTTTGGGTACAGGCGGAGCAGGCTTTCCGGCATTGAGCACATCGTTAAAATTCTTTGCCATGTTATCCTTGCACTTGGGGCAAAACCTGCCGCTGCGGATAGGCTCACCGCAGTTCTCACAGTTCAGGACCATGGGGGAATCCGGTGTCAGCTCCAATCTTTCCTCCCGCAGCCACTGGCGGATCTGGGCGGATTCCACCTCACAAGCCTCAGCCACCTCCTGGATCCCCACGCCTCTATTGTCCCGGATATAATCCTTCACCTGCTGAAACTTTGCTTCCAGGCTGTCACGGCAGGCCGGACAGATGGCGGGCCCAGACACATAATTGAAAATCCTTCCACAAGTTCTGCAATTTCTGATATTCATAGTATCCTCCATATTGCGTTTTGTGTTTTGCGGATATTGGGGAGACCCGGCACCCCTTTGCGGTACCCCGCTCAAATACCGGATCCGCCGGCCAGAGTGATAAAGTATATCTTTTCCGCACCGGCCTGCTTCAGTACCCTAGCCGCTTCCTTTATCGTGCTTCCAGTGGTATATATGTCGTCAATAATTATAATCGTCTTTAATTCTACATCATTTCGCGCTATTTTAAAAGCCTTTTTCAAATTATTTTGGCGTTCCTGAGGATTTAGGCGTTTCAGAGGGGCAGTATTCTTTGTCCTCACCAGTGTTCTGCGTAACACCGGCACCCCCATGCGGCGTCCAATGGACTGGGCCAGTAGATCTGCCTGATTATAGCCGCGCTTTCTCTCCCGCTTTTTATGAAGGGGAATGGGAACCAGCGCCTGGGGAGCGGCAGACTTTATAAAATCGCCCAGATAAAGCGATACCTGCTCTCCGAAAAAGTCGGCATACTCCCTGCGGCCCCCATACTTAAAACGATAAATGGCCGGCGCGGCGCTCTGATATTCATAGAGCATTCTCCCTCTTACAAAGGGCTGCTCTGCCTCCCCGCACTCAGGACAATATTCCGCTTCCTCCGAAAGCTTTTTTCCGCAGCACAGACACCAGGGAGGCGTCAAAAGCTTCAGTTTTTTCAGACAGGACAGACATATTTTTTCACCCGGCTCTCTCACGATCCCGTCGCACACGGGACACCGCCGGGGAAACAAAAGATCCACTGCTCCTTCTGCCGTCCGTTTCAATATTTTAATTATTTTCAAAATCTGCCTCCTGAATTTCCTGTATCCGTTCATTCAGCGCCGTATACCTTCGGTTTTCACTGGCATTATCGATCATTCCCCTGACAGTGTCACTGCTGCCCAGGATCGTGACGCAGCTTTTGGCCCTGGTGATTGCCGTATAAAGGAGATTCCTGTTAAAAAGCATTTTAGGTCCCGAAAGCAGCGGCAGAATCACCGCGGGGTATTCGCTTCCCTGCGATTTGTGTATGGTGACAGCGTAAGACAGCTCCAGCTCCTCCAGCAGTGTAAAAGGATATGTCACCCTGCGCTGTTCCTCGTACTCCACCACCAGGCAGGAAGCTGTTTCGTTGATCTCCAAAATACGCCCCATGTCCCCGTTGAACACACCTACTCCATGCTCCACGGGAATCCCATAGCGGCTGACGACCTCCCACTCCAGCTGATAATTGTTTTTTACCTGCATGACCTTGTCGCCCTGACGATAAACAGTATTCCCGCTGACATGCTCCTTTTTGCAGCCGTCGGGAGGATTCAGATATTGCTGAAGAATTCCGTTTAAGGTCTCACATCCCAGGCTCCCCTTCCGCATAGGGGTCAACACCTGAATATCAAAAGGCTCCGCCTGAACGTATCCGGGCAGTTTTTCCCTGATCAGCTGTATCATATGCTTGTATATTACATTGACATCCCGTCTTTCCAAAAAGAAAAAGTCCCGGGATTTATTGTCCAGTGCAATCTGCATGCCGCAATTGATTCGATGGGCGTTAACAATTATATCGCTCTCCTTTGCCTGGCGGAATATTTTTTTTAATTCCACCATAGGAAAGGCTCCGCTGTGGATCAGATCCCTCAGCACCTGCCCCGGACCCACGCTGGGAAGCTGGTCCACATCTCCCACCAGAATCAGTCTGGTCCCGGGCGCCACGGCCCGAAGCAGCGCCTGAAACAGCTGAATGTCCACCATGGACATCTCATCTATTATGACCACGTCCGCCTCCAGCGGGTTGTTCTCATTTCGCTCAAATCGGACCTTCCGGGTATCCTCATCAGAAAGAGCGCTGTTCAGCTCCAGCATGCGGTGAATGGTTCTGGCCTCGAATCCGGTGGCCTCCGTCATCCGCTTTGCCGCCCTTCCTGTGGGCGCTCCCAGAAAAATATCCAGTCCTTCCGCCTCAAAATAATGTATCATCATGTTTATGGTAGTGGTTTTTCCCGTTCCCGGCCCTCCCGACAAAATGAAAAGCCCGTTCCTGACGCTCTCCGTAACCGCCTGCAGCTGCAGCTGATCCAGCTCCATCCTCAGCTCCTCTGCCAGCCGGTTCAGGCGCTTCCTCAGCTCCCTGCTCTGCTCGGGCATTTCCTCTTCCTTCCACATGGGAACGCTCAGCTCCCGCAGCATTCCGGCGCAGTTCATTTCTGCATAGTAATAAGGGGCTGCGAATACCTTGTCCCCTTTAATCACCAGCTTTTTGTCCATCGTCAGATTGTCCGCCTGAGGTCTGATTTCCTCCGGCGCCACATGTAACAGCATATGCGCTCTTTCCAGAAGAGTATTCATGGGCAAAAAGCAATGCCCCTCCCCCACAGCCTGCAGAAGCGTGTACAGAATGCCGCTGCGAATTCGGTATTCGGAATCTGTACGGATCCCCAGCCGTGCTGCCAGCTCATCTGCCAGCCTAAAGCCGATTCCCTTAATGTCCTCCGCCAGTCGATATGGATTTTCCTTCAGAATACCATAAAGCTCCATACCGTAAGTCTCATATATCTTTACAGCCATGGTATTGGATATGCCATATTGCTGCAGATAAATCAGCGCGTCCCGCAGATCCTTCTTTTCCTCCACCTGCAGAGCGATCTCCCGGGCCTTCTGCTGGCTGATTCCTTTGATCTCCGCCAGCCGCTCCGGTTCTTCCTCTATGATGCGCAGGGTGTCGTCCCCGAATTTTTTCACAATACGGGCCGCAAGAGATACCCCAATGCCGCGGATGGCCCCGGATGCCAGATATCTCTCGATACCGGCGGTGTCCTTTGGTGTCTCAATCCGAAAGCTGCTGATCTTGAGCTGTCTGCCGTATACTGGATGATCCACATATTCGCCCTGAACAGAAACATTTTCTCCCTGGCCCAAACCGCCGCACATCCCCACACAGACCACCTCATCCTCTCCTGCCATCAGGTTCAGGACGGTATAGCCGTTTTCCTTATTCTGAAAAATGATGTGTTCCACATAACCGCTTACGGTTTCCATTTTATCCTCCGCTCGTTTAAGGAATATGCAAAAAAGCTGCCTGTTCCCAGCAGCTTTATATTTTTCCTATATTTTACTCTTTCGAAGCAAACTCATTCAATCACAGGGCAGGAACCGTCGAAGAATCGGCTTCCGTCCCTCCGGCTCCGGCCTCTGCGCCATTGTCCGGGGCCTCTGTCAGCCCGTAATTGCGCTTCATCTGTTCATAAAGCATCCTCGCCAGTCCCAGACTGCTCTGGTCGGTAGTCTGCTCCGCCATACTCTGAATCATCTGATCCTTATAGTAATCCAAAAGACTGCTGGTAGATCCGGACATTCCTTCCCCGGATGGCACTGTCTTCATCATAGATTTATACATCTGCTCGATAAAATACGCCTCAAACTGTTTACAGGCATCCAGCAGCTCGTCGTCAGAAGCCTTGGAATAATCCGTTCCGCTTACCTTGTTCTGCAGCTTTGCCGCCGACTGGTTCGCCGCATTGGCATATGTATCGCTGTACATGGCTGCTATATTGCTGAAATCCATATCCATACCCCCTGCCCGTACCGGGCTGTCCTCTCTTCTATATCTTCCGTCCGGCCCCCGGGGCCGCCGCCTGCCCATTCTTCCTTCAAGCAGAAATTTTACTGCAGGCAGCCTCAAAGCATCCCTTAGCGTCTCAGGTTATTGGCCTGCTGAAGCATTTCGTCGGAGGCAGTTACCGCCTTGGAGTTCAACTCATAGGCACGCTGGGCCACAATCATATTGACCATCTCATCCACTACCTGCACACCGGAGCCCTCCAGATATTTCTGGAGCACCTTACTCTTCTCCACATTGGGGTTTGTAGCCTCGTTGATGGGCTGGCCGCTGGCCGCAGTCTGGGCATAAAGGCTGTCCTCCAGCCTGTCAAGACCATTGGGATTATTAAACTGGAAGAGTCCGATGGTAATCCCAATGGGCTGAGGATTCTCATTTGCATCAGGATAGCAGATCCTGCCGTCCTTATCCACGCTCACCTTATTCAAAAGGTAATTCGTGCCCAGAATAATCGGCTGACCCGCCGTATTCAAAACAGGCAGTCCGTCGCTGGTGGCCAGCATATTCCCCGTGGTACCCAGTGTGAACTGCAGATTACCGTTTCTGGTGTAGTATGTATTTCCGTCTGCTCCTCTCACCGCAAAAAAGCCCTTGCCGTCGATGGCAAATGCCGTTTCACTTTCAGAGGCCAGCAACGGTCCCTGCTTAAAGACCGTGGTGATGGCAGAATTCCGCACGCCAAGTCCTACCTGTGCGCTGGTGGGCTTCTGATCCCCGTTGGCTGTGGTGGTTTTGGTCTGCAGCGTTTGATACAGCAGGCTCTTAAACTCATTTACCTGGGTCTTATAGCCCTGTGTATTCACGTTGGACAGATTGTTTGCGATCGTATCAATATTTGTCTGCTGGGCGATCATCCCGGTTGCCGCCGTCCATAAACTCCGTACCATGTCAATATGCCTCCCTTAAAATATCTACATTCATGCCAATTTAAGCTCCCGTCAATGCATCAGCCGTCAGCGCCTTATACCTTGCCCAGCTGATTCGCAGCAATTTCCAGAGAACTGTCATAGGCCTGAATGATTTTCTGGCTGCTCTCATAAGCCCTGGTAATACTGATCAGATTGACCATCTCAGAAACAATCTGCACGTTTGCCATTTCCAGATATCCTGACTTCACCTCCGCGGAAGCAGTTGTGGTTCTGGCCCCCTCCACAGGGCGGTAATAGGTTTCTCCATATTTTTCAAGATAATTGTAGTCCTCAAAATCCGTCACCTGAATTCTTGCCACATTCACCCCGTTCTGACTGATGGTTCCGTTATCACTGATCTGAGTCTCCGCAAGAGTATTCAGACGGATTCTCCGATTCTGTGTGTCCAGCACATAATCTCCGTCCTCTGTCACCAGATAGCCTTCCCTGTTCAAAGTAAACTGCCCCGCACGGGTATACATGGTGGAAGTCTCTCCCGCCTTGTTGGTAAACTCAACGGCAAAAAATCCCTCTCCTGCCAGCGCCAGGTCATAGGTATTGTCCGTTATCCGGAACGATCCCTGGGTAAAATCCGTATAATTTTCCCCGATGCGCACACCGGGATTGTTTCTTCCCATCCGCTCCACGTTCTTGGTTCCCACAGACTGGTCCTTGACTTTCACCGTCAGGATACTGTCAAAGGCCTGGCTGGTAGCCCCCTCCTTTTTAAATCCCACAGTGCTTGCATTTGCAAGGTTATTGGTCAGCGTATCCATTCTGTGCTGCTCGTTGAGCATACCCGTGTATGCAGTATACAGCCCTTTTAACATTTTATGCCTCCTGATTGTCAGTCCTCACGATAACCGGACAAAAACTCTACATATCTTCCTGTGCCCACAGCCACCGCAGTGAGCGGATCCTCCGCCGTCATGGTGTTGATGCCGGTCTTCGCACAGATCAGCTCCTCCAGCCCTCTCAGCAGGCTCCCGCCTCCGGTGAGCACAATGCCTCTGTCTGCAATATCCGCTGCCAGCTCGGGAGGTGTCTTCTCCAGCACGCTGTGGATGGTCTCCACGATCTGGGCCGTAGTCTCCCGGAGCGCCTCCTCGGTCTCCTCGGAGGACACCTTCACCGTTTTAGGAAGCCCTGTTACCAGGTTGCGTCCTCGTACATCCATGTAATCGATCTCGGCTCTCCTGTAGGCGGAACCGATCTTTATCTTCAAATCCTCTGCCGTCCTTTCACCGATCAGCAGATTATGCTTCTTACGCATATAACGTACAATGGCTTCATCGAAATCGTCTCCCGCGATCTTGATGGATGCGCTGACCACGGTGCCTCCCAGAGAGATCACCGCAATGTCGGAGGTACCGCCTCCGATGTCCACGATCATATTGCCGCAGGGCTTTGAAATGTCAATTCCCGCACCAATAGCCGCCGCAATAGGCTCCTCAATGATAGCCACTTCCCGGGCCCCTGCCTGATAGGTAGCATCCTCCACCGCCTTCTTCTCTACCTCCGTAACGCCGCTGGGCACGCAGACAGCGATTCGGGGCTTGCGAAATGTGCGCTTTCCCAGCGCCTTCTGAATGAAATACTTCATCATTTTCTCGGTTACTGTGTAATCCGAGATAACGCCCTGACGCAGAGGTCTTACTGCCACAATATTCCCGGGAGTTCTTCCCAGCATGAGCCGGGCATCCTCACCGATGGCTTTAATTTTGTTTGTATCTCTGTCAAATGCAACAACGGAGGGCTCCTTTAAAACGACCCCTTTTCCTCTGATGTATACTAAAATGCTGGCTGTTCCCAAATCGATTCCGATATCTGTGCACTGCATGCTATGCATACCCCTTTCTGATGTTTCGGATATTTTAATCTATAAGCAGTCATACAGTGTCCATTATAACCGAAAAATTTTAATTTTCATAGAGCTTTTATAAAAAATTTTTCTTAACCAATGATTATTATCAGTTCAGATATTCGCATCACACCACAAAGGACGCCTTTGAAAGACGAATCCTTCCGTCTCCATGCAGCGTCCTTGCTCCGATATATGTTTTATCGGTCTGCAGCCTTAAACTCTTTAGCTTTTTTCTTACCTTTTTCTAACATTTTTTTCACATAAGCCCCTGTGTAGGACTTTTTCACTTTTACAATCTCCTCGGGAGTACCGCTGGCAATCACGGTTCCCCCTCTGTCGCCTCCCTCAGGACCGATATCAATAATATAATCCGCCGTTTTGATCACGTCCAGATTGTGTTCGATGACCACTACGGTATTCCCTCCGTCCGCAAGTCTGTGGAGAATTTCCACCAGCTTGTGTACATCGGCAAAATGAAGCCCTGTGGTAGGCTCGTCCAGAATGTAAATCGTCCTCCCTGTACTCCTGCGGCTGAGCTCTGTGGCCAGCTTGATCCGCTGGGCTTCTCCTCCCGACAGGGTGGTGGAGGGCTGGCCCAGCTTTACATAGGAAAGCCCCACATCATACAGGGTCTCTATCTTTCTTCTGATAGAGGGCAGATGCTCAAAAAAGGGAAGGGCCTCCTCCACTGTCATATCCAGCACGTCAAAAATACTTTTCCCTTTATATTTCACATCCAGAGTCTCCCGGTTGTAGCGTTTGCCCCCGCAGACCTCGCAGGGCACATACACATCCGGCAGAAAGTGCATCTCTATCTTGATGATTCCGTCGCCGCCGCAGGCCTCGCACCGGCCTCCCTTTACGTTAAAGCTGAAGCGTCCCTTGCTGTAGCCCTTGGCCTTGGCGTCCGCAGTGGACGCAAACAAATCTCTGATCTGGTCGAAAACCCCCGTGTAGGTGGCCGGATTGGACCGCGGCGTGCGGCCTATGGGCGACTGGTCGATATCGATCACCTTGTCCAGGTTCTCCAGTCCCTGAATGTCCTTATGTTTTCCGGGTATGCACCTGGCCCGGTTCAAGTCTCTGGCCAGATGTTTGTACAGAATCTCGTTCACTAAGGAACTCTTTCCAGAACCGGACACCCCTGTGACACAGGTCAATACTCCCAAAGGAATCTCCACGTCAATATTCTTCAGATTATTCTCCCTGGCTCCCAGCACCTTCAGCCAGCCCGTGGGAGTACGGCGGAGAGCAGGCACGGGAATCGCCATCTCGCCGCTCAGATACTTTCCGGTAATGGAGCCGGGCACCTGCATAATCTCCTCTGCCGTACCGCAGGCCACCACCTGGCCTCCGTGGGAGCCCGCTCCCGGTCCGATGTCCACCACATAGTCTGCCGCCAGCATGGTATCCTCGTCGTGTTCCACCACGATCAGGGTATTACCCAGATCCCGAAGACTCTTCAGGGTATTCAGCAGCTTATCGTTATCCCTTTGGTGAAGGCCGATGCTGGGCTCATCCAAAATATAGCACACTCCCACCAGACCGGAACCGATCTGAGTGGCCAGACGGATTCTCTGGGCCTCCCCTCCGGACAGCGTTGCAGTTCCTCTGGATAGAGACAGATATTCCAGTCCCACATCCACCAGGAAGCCTACCCTGGCACGGATCTCCTTCAATATCTGCTTTCCGATCAGCTGCTGCTGCGCTGTAAGGGTCATCTCATTCAGGAAGCCATGCAGGTCTCGCACAGACATGGATGTTATCTCGTAAATATTCTTATCGCATACCGTTACTGCCAGCGCCTCCTTTTTCAGGCGCATTCCTTTACACATCTTGCAAGGTGTGATATGCATAAAAGTCTCGTATTCCTGCTTCATGGTCTCGGAAAAGGTTTCCTTGTACTTACGCTCCACATTCCTGATCAATCCCTCAAAGGCTACAGGGTAGACTCCCTTCCCGCGCTGTCCCTGATAGTGGACCTCCACCTCCCGGCCGTCAGTTCCGTAGAGCAGAATTCTCCTGATATTCTCCGGATACTCTCCAAAGGGGGTATCCAGATCAAAATGGTATTCCTTGCAGAGCGCCTGAAGGATGGCATTGGTAAAGCTCGCCTTATCCGCACAGGACTGCCAGCCCACCACCACGATAGCCCCCTCCCTGATGCTGAGACTTTGATCAGGAATCATCAGCTCCTCGTCAAACTCCATCTTATATCCCAGTCCGAAACATTCCGGGCAGGCTCCGAAAGGATTATTAAAGGAAAAGCTCCGGGGCTCAATCTCGCTGATGCCTATACCGCAGTCCGGACAGGCAAAATTCTGGCTGAAGGTCAATGGCTCCCCGTTAATCACGTCAACCACCAGAAGCCCGTCCGCCAGTGCAAGCACGTTTTCAACAGAGTCGGCAAGTCTCCGCTGAATGCCGTCCTTTACCACCAGCCGATCCACCACGATATCGATGTTATGCTTTATATTCTTGTCCAGGGAGATGTCCTCTGTCAGCTCGTACAAACTGCCGTCCACCCGCACTCTTACGTAGCCGCTGCGCTTTGCACGCTCCAGAACCTTCACGTGCTCACCCTTCCGTCCCCGAACCACCGGAGCCAGCAGCTGCAGTCTGGTCCCCTCAGGCAGCAGCATGATCTGATCCACCATCTGATCCACCGTCTGCCTTGCAATCTCCCTTCCACAGTTGGGACAGTGGGGAATCCCGATCCTTGCATAGAGCAGACGAAAATAATCATAAATCTCCGTCACCGTCCCCACCGTGGAACGGGGATTTCGGTTGGTAGATTTCTGGTCTATGGAAATGGCGGGAGACAATCCGTCAATACGCTCCACATTGGGCTTTTCCATCTGTCCCAAAAACTGCCTGGCATAAGAAGACAGGGATTCCATATACCGGCGCTGGCCCTCTGCATAGATGGTGTCAAATGCCAGAGAGGATTTCCCGGATCCTGACATTCCTGTCAGAACAACCAGCTCATTCCTGGGAATGTCCACATCAATATTCTTCAAATTATGCTCACAGGCTCCTCGAATCTTAATATAATCTCTGGGCCGCATTTTCTTGATCTCTTCCACAAATTTTCTCCTTTTTACGTTGTGTCCTTCCTACAGCTTCCCCGCCGGCTACTCTTTGTCTTTTCCTTCGATTTCCGCCAACGCCTTCTTCAGCTCCAGCATCTTGTCACGCAGCTCGGCTGCGGCTTCGAAATTCAGATCCGCTGCGGCTCTCTGCATCTTTTTCTGCACCTCCGCAATCAGCTTTTCCAGCTCCTTGCGGTCCATGGATTCCGGATCCTTCTCAAACTGTACCTCCTCTTTGGCGATCACCTTGGAAATACTGATCAGATCCCTGACTGCCTTCTTGATGGTCTGGGGGGTGATACCGTGTTCTTCATTATATTTCATCTGGATTTCCCGGCGGCGGCTGGTCTCGTCCAGGGCCGCCCTCATAGAATCCGTTATGGTGTCCGCGTACATGATCACCCGTCCTTCCGCGTTGCGGGCCGCCCGGCCTATGGTCTGAATCAATGAAGTGCCGCTGCGCAGAAAGCCCTCCTTATCCGCATCCAGAATCACCACCAGAGAGATCTCCGGAATATCCAGCCCTTCCCGCAGAAGATTGATTCCCACCAGCACATCAAACACATCCAGCCGCATATCCCGAATGATCTCCGCCCGCTCCAGGGTATCGATGTCCGAATGCAGATATTTGACCCGGATCCCCACCTCCCGCATATAATCCGTCAGATCCTCCGCCATACGCTTTGTCAGGGTAGTGATCAATATCTTGTTTTTCTTCTCCACCTCTCTGTTGACTTCGCCGATCAGATCATCGATCTGCCCCTCTACAGGACGCACATCCACCTCCGGATCCAAAAGACCCGTGGGCCGGATGATCTGCTCTGTCCTCAGAAGCTCATGGGAAGCCTCGTAATCCGAGGGCGTAGCGGAAACAAACAGCATCTGATCAATATGAGACTCAAATTCCTCAAAGTTCAAAGGCCGGTTATCCAACGCCGATGGAAGGCGGAATCCGTAATCCACCAGCGTGGTTTTTCTGGAGCGGTCCCCCGCGTACATTCCCCGGATCTGAGGTATGGTCATATGGGACTCATCTATAATGATCAGAAAATCATCCCGGAAGAAATCCATCAGCGTCATGGGCGGCGCTCCCGGAGGCGCCCCGTTCAGGTGTCTGGAATAATTTTCGATTCCCGAGCAGAAGCCCGTCTCTCTCAGCATTTCCACATCAAAATTTGTCCTCTCGGCAATGCGCTGGGCCTCGATGAGCTTGTCCTCTCCCTTGAAGAAGCGCACCTGCTCCTCCATTTCCTTTTCTATATTATCACAGGCGGCCCGGATCTTTTCCTGAGACACCACATAATGGGAGGCCGGAAATATGGCAATATGATTCAGCTCTGCATGCACCCTGCCGGACAGAGGCTCCACCTCTGCGATCCTGTCGATCTCATCGCCGAAAAATTCCACCCTGATAAAATAGTCTCCCCCCTGGGCCGGATACACCTCCACCACATCCCCATGGACGCGAAAGCACCCTCTCTGCATATCCATCTCGTTACGGGTATACTGAATGTCCACCAGCTCCCTCAGAACCTGATCCCGGTCCTTCACCATGCCAGGGCGCAGGGACACCACCATGTCCTGATATTCGTCAGGGCTGCCCAGGCCGTAGATACAGGATACGCTGGCCACCACCACCACATCCCTCCGCTCCGTCAGGGAGACGGTAGCAGACAGGCGAAGCTTATCGATCTCATCGTTGACAGAGGAATCCTTTGCTATATAAGTATCTGAGGACGGCACATAGGCCTCCGGCTGGTAATAGTCATAGTAGGACACAAAGTATTCTACCGCGTTTTCCGGAAAAAATTCCTTGAACTCGCCGTACAATTGTCCCGCCAGAGTCTTATTGTGGGCTATGACTAAGGTGGGCTTGTTCAGGGCCTGAATGACGTTGGCCATGGTGAAGGTCTTGCCGGAGCCTGTAACCCCCAGCAGGGTCTGGAACTGGTTGCCCTGTTTAAACCCCTCCACAAGCTCGGCTATGGCTGCGGGCTGGTCTCCGGTAGGCTTGTATTCCGAATGAAGCTTAAACGGTTTTTGTTCTATGAACGATTTCTGTTCTATGAACGGTTTCTGTTCATTATACACAAAAAAGTCACCTCCATAATGCTGCTCGAAGCATCTCATTACCATATCAGAAAAGTGGTTCTCTTTTTCCATACTTGATATATAGTAGCAAAACCAGGATGATCCCAGTCGAACAAAAGCAGTTCTGATTATACCATAGGACATTTTATTTGTATAGATAAAAACTGCAATTTTTAGAACATTTGTTCCGAATATTTGTTTTCATATCTGTCTTTGCAATTATTCACCTGTAACAGACTGCTGTCAAAACCCAGGCTTGCAGCCTTGGCGGCCTTGACTGCCCTGCGTCACAATATGCCGCCCAATTTTTATAGTTAATTTCTGTGTAATTCGGGTTTTCCTGAACTTTGTCATAAATGGAAATTGGTAGAATTGGTTATAATTTCAGACGGGGTGCAGAAGACTATAGGTTACCTGCATCTGCCCCTTGCCGCCCTGTTCGGATACGCTGCGGTCATAAACGCCCCGACAGGACGGCAGGACAAATGCAGTCAGTGTGTCACCGGTTTTCTTCCAGAGAAAGCATGGCGCAGACCGGATAATGATCCGACAGATAAAGCCCGTTTTCCTCATCTGTCCATTTTACCAGGCTCTCACAGCGGACAGCTCTCGGAAACCCTGATCGGCCATCAGGAAAAAACCTCCCTTGCCTTCGCCATGAAATGCTTTATTGAACAGAATGTTCACCGCTCCCTGCATATTGACGAGATCGTCTCTCACGTCCATCTCTCCCGTTCCAGGGGCAATGACGTGTTCAAAAGGGAATACCGCACCACTCCTTACCACTATTACCTGTCCCTGAGACTTGAAATATCCATGAACCTGCTTCGCCATTCGCCCATGACTGTCCAGGAAATCTCCAATCATCTGGATTTTCCCGATTATCATCATTTTACGGCGTTTTTCAAGAAATGGTGCGGCTTATCTCCTTCCCAGTACCGGCGGGAATCTCATATGCAGCAAGATAAAGAATGCCGGCAGGAAAATCATATTCCTATTGACAACCAAAATATATACTGCTAAAATTACACAAAGTCAATCACCCCGCCGCAAGGGGCGGGGTATTGACCCTCGCGGCATTCGTCAAATACCCATGCAAGCATGG
>OFGC01000366.1_pt1 | contig 49308 bp, 43 predicted proteins | sample 1521691 | NCBI WGS metagenome assembly OFGC01 (sample SAMEA3504121, study PRJEB24116) | mouse gut metagenome | biome: mouse gut; feature: mouse-associated habitat; material: faeces | place: Denmark | collected 2011
CCTCCCCTCCGTCCCCCTCCGCCTGATGACTACCGACCCCACCCTCTCCCCCCGCACCATCGAAACCACCCTCCACACCCGGGTGTACCAAAAAGCCTGAGACGAGATACTAAAAAAGATGATAAAGTATGAAAAAACTAATTTTATTCATTGTATTGGCCATACTCTCTTGTAATTTTGTTGAGGCAAAGAAAATCTTTGTCGAGATGGAGTTTCATAAAAATACCATCAAACTTGATGATGGTACTAATAAAAAACGTCAACCTCTTAAAGATGAGAATGGTAAAAATTTGAAATTCACTTCTCTTATTGGTGCAATGAATTATATGTCCTTGCAAGGTTGGGAATTGTTGGATACCAAATCGGTTACCAAAGGGTCCGGCTTTGTCGGCGCTTATGGGGGAGCCTCTTCTACCGATACAAAGGTGTATTATATCTTTTGTAAAGAAGTGACAGATGAGCAGTTGCAGGAGGCGGTTGAAAATAGTTATAAGGAATAATTACGACTGCTTATAATTTATTATTTTTTAGATTGTTTAAATTCTTGGATATAATATAGATCATTATGCAGTATTATTTGTCTTCATGGAATGATGTTATGTTTGAAAGCACGTCGAAAGTTGTCCTTGGAAATGGAGCGAGGATGCTCAAGTACGTTCGCCATTATAATAATACATTGGCAACTTTTTACACTGACAATACTTATATATTTCGCATCATGTATATTTATACAGGCGAGTTTCTATATAAGACAGTCCTATCTTATATGGAAATAAAAAATAAATGTTCAAATAAGAGCATTAAAGCAGCCTTTGAGCAGGCTCCTACATTATATAATCAGCTAAATAGTTTTTTGAATGGTGATTCATGTAATATTTGTATAGTACAATCTAAAGAAGGCGAAAAATATTGTATAACAGGTTCTTATTGTACGTTGTTTTCATCTAAAAGGAGAGTTTTTTATAATTTGAGCAAACTTGCAGATATCTTTAGAAACGAAATACAATTAATCAAGCCTGAACGGTTAGAGCCTTGTTTTGCTCAAAAGCTCAAACGCTTCTTTTCTAAGGCCGGGACTTATGCACTTAAGTTTGTGGTAAGGGCAGGGGTGGTTGTTGTGGGGTCAGCTATTGGGGCTAATCTCGATTTACCGGATTTTGATTTTGATTTAGATACTCCTGACATCAATAATGATTTCGACTTTGATTTAGATACGGATGATACATTTTTGCCTTTGGTTGACTCTGGAAATGGAGATTTGTGTGTAAATTTAAATAACAGTGATGATTACAATGTCTCCTTTGGAGCTCAAAAAGCAAGTTTGGATCGGGTTGGAGGTGGATTGGGATCTGTTGATGTAACTATAACAAAAGAACCCGGGTCGTCTAACTTATTTTGTATATCAGATGGCACTAATACCATTCATGATGTTAAAGGCGGTACAAATTTTATAAAAATAGATGGCATTAAATATCATTTACCTAAATTGAAAGGTTAGCAATGCTGCTTTTGATACTCTAAAATGCTTTATATTTTACTCCAGTAGAGAGTTCTTATCACTACTTGTGAGTCTTTTAGAATAGGTCGACGCCGGTTTAATTGTGAAAATTTATTAAAATTGGCGCTTTGGGGGCTAAATATTTGCCGGAGTGAGAAATTATGCCTAAATTTGCACTCGCAAAAAGCGCAAGGCCCATTCGTCTATCGGTTAGGACGCAAGATTTTCATTCTTGAAAGAGCAGTTCGATTCTGCTATGGGCTACATTAATTAATCAGAAATTAAGAATTACCGCATACAAAATGGCAAACCACGATTCTTCTAAAAAGCGTATCCGCCAGACTATCGCTCGTCGTCTGCGTAACCGCTACTATGCCAAAACTGTCCGCAACGCTGTCCGCGCTCTTCGCAAAATGACTGACAAAGCAGCTGCTGAAGCCCGCTACCGCGAGGTTACCGCTATGCTTGACCGTCTCGCTGCTAAAAACACTATCTCAAAGAACAAAGCAGCCAACCTCAAGAGCAAGCTTGCCAAGCACATCGCCAAGCTCGCTGCCTGATAGCGTCAGCTTATAACTTATTCCTCTCTAACGAGGCTCTGTTGGCCCATTCGTCTATCGGTTAGGACGCAAGATTTTCATTCTTGAAAGAGCAGTTCGATTCTGCTATGGGCTACTTTCAGGCTCTAATCGACTTTGCGGTTAGAGCCTTATCTTTGTGGCCTCTTATGGCTTCCATAATTTCCTCATTCGTATGATTAAAAACCTTCTTTTTGACCTTGGCGGTGTGATTGTCGATATCGAACGGCAGCGCTGCGTAGACGCTTTCATGCAGCTCGGCCTGCAGAATCCCGATTCGTATTTCGGCCTATATGGGCAGAACGGTGTATTTAAAGCAATTGAAGAAGGCTCTATCAACACCGACACTTTCCATGCCGAGCTCCACAAGGCGCTCCCCGAGGGTGTCACTGACTATCAGATCGACACTGCTTTCCAGAAATTCATTGTCGGTATTCCGGTTCATCGTCTTGAGGCTCTGCGCCGTCTGCGCTGCCAAGGCTACGGCATTTATGTGCTGAGCAACACCAACCCGATTATGTGGCGCGGCGTCATCGCCGGTGAGTTTGGCAAGGAAGGTCTGCGCCGCGAGGATTATTTCGACGGTATCGTGACTTCTTTCGAAGCCCGCGCCCTCAAGCCCGACCCGGCAATCTTCCGCTATACCGCCGAGCACCTTGGCATAGACCCTGCCGAGACACTTTTCTTCGATGACTCGGCCGAGAATGTGGAAGTGGCCAAGTCTCTTGGCTTCAATGCCGTAGAGGTGAAGCCCGGTACTGAATTTATCGATTATATCCCTGCAAAATAATGGCTGCGGTAGCTGCGGTTGGAATGTTCGACGGTGTTCATCGCGGACACCGCGCTATCCTCGACACTCTTGCAGCACGTGCCAAGGCTACCGGTCGCAGGCCGCTTGCCTTTACTTTCTCGCGCCATCCGACCGAGATTATCTCAGGCCGCCCCGCGCAGCTTATCACATCACTGTCGCAAAGGACAGCCCTCATGTCGGCCGCCGGTGTAGAGCCGGTGGTGCTCGACTATTCCCGCGCCGACTTCGCCCTTACGGCTGAGCAATTTCTCGGCGGCCTGCGCGAGAAATACGGCGTCGACGCTATCGTTATGGGTTTCAACAATCACATCGGGGCCGACCGCCGCGACGCCGGGTGGATAGCCGATAATCTGCCGGTAGATGTTTCGCTTGTGCAGGCTGTTGATTGCCAAGGGCTCACGCCGAGCAGTTCGGAGATACGCCGTGCGGTATCAGCCGCCGACTTCGCCTGTGCCCGCACCATGCTCGGCCATCACTTTACGGTGAGGGGGAGAGTGGTGGAAGGCAACAAGATAGGCCGCACAATAGGCTTCCCGACAGCAAACATAGATGTAGAGGAGGACAATCAGCTCCTGCCGCCCGACGGGTCATATATCGTTGACGTGCATATCGGCGAGCGCCTCTACCGCGGCATGGCGAATATAGGCACGCGCCCCACGATCGCCGACGGACGCGGCCGCACAATCGAGGTCAATATATTCGATTTCAACGAGGAAATCTACGGCTGCACCATCGACATCGACTTCCTCGCTCCCCTGCGCCCCGAGCAGACATTCCCCGACCTCGCCGCCCTCACAGCCCGCCTCGCCCTCGACCGCACCCTCGCCCGTAATTTTGTTTTGGAGTAGGGGAGATAAATCGGCGGCCTGCGGGCGCCTTTGCCCATTGCTGCCATTGATTTACCACATGCGCCTGTGCGCTGCTCCGGCGGATGTGGCTACTGAATAATCGGCGGCCTGCGGGCGCCGTTGTGTGTACTCCTTGCAATTTGTGGGTAAAAATTTCTTGCCGTTTGCTTTGAAATATCAGATAAAGCCCTTAACTTTGGGCTGTTAAGAAAACAATTGTCATGACGAGCTTCAAGGATATATGCAGATTTCTCTTCAGTGCAGCCTTTGTCCTGATATGTTTCTCCGGTCTCGCGGCCGGGAAGCAAGGTTGCTGCAATGATTCTCTGAGTGAGCGGCAAGGCAAGCCGGAAGTCTCGGTAATCGGCGATATGCACTTGGCCGGCTTGTCGATGGTTAGAGAATTCAAGTCTAATTTAAGAGAGATACTTCAGGATGACGACCTTGATGATGACGCATGGGAATGGGCCGGAGGTTTTATAGTTTACTTCGATATTTTGCCCGATTTTACGATATCGAATTTGAAGTTTTGTCCAGAGGGGTTGAATAAATCATTAAAGGCAGCCGTAATCAAAGGCATACAAGCGATAGATTTCTCAAAATTCAAGACTATCGGCAATATTGATCATGAAATCCGGCTTGTTGCGAAGATCGATATTGTTAAATTAGCTCACGGATTGGAATAGCATGGAAATATTGGTCGTAACTCTTTGGTTTTCGGCGTTTTGGTTTGTTGTGACATTGGCGAGGCTGAAAGGTGGTATCTCAGAGCTCGGCAATTATTTGAGACAACACAAAATATATGCTTGTTTTCCGTTGTTTCCATTAATCTTTCTCACATGTGACAGATGTGTTGATATTGCTGATTATAAAGAATTGTATCACGATTCAATCCCTCTTGGCTTTTACGAGATAAAATTTGCCAGGGGTCGTGGCCACTTAGAAATTGAAGATAATAATTGGTTGCGTTTTTATACAGAGAATCAGACCGGTGCTACATTGCGTGATTTTGTTATGGATGATGGTTTCATGATATATAAAAATGCGGATTCAGACACTATCTATCTTTGTAAAGAAGATATGGAATACATCAGTATTTTAGAACAGCCGACTTTATGGAGCTGGAGCTTACGCTATTGAGGCTACGAATAAATTTGGCATTGCTCTCGAACCACATACGCCTGCGCGTTGCTCCGGCGTATGTGGCTACTGGATAATCGGCGGCCTTGCGGGCGCCTTTGTTATCGACAACAACAAATAAATTTGTCATTGCTCTCGCTTATTCGTAACTTTGCAATGTTACTGAATTTGTGACAGGTCGGCGCTAAGCTTTACCATCACTCACTTTGGCGTTCGCAGAACGCTGATTTACCGGTAACCGCATACACCACAGCGTAGCGGAGGTGTGTGCGGGCAGGGTGAGTGAAATCTACATGGCATCCGCAAGGAGGCCGATTTACTGTGAGATAGGGGTAAATCGGCGTTCTGCGAACGCCAACGTATAGAAGGCTTTTCGAGATCCGCATATACCTCCGCTCCGCTGCGGTATAAGCGGCTACGAATAATCGGCGTTCTGCGAACGCCACAAAGTTTAGCGGCGCGTCCGACTCTTGATTATATTTGATAGTATAAATTATTATGGCCAAGACAAAGAAGAAAAATAACCCTACCCCTCAGCGTGGGGGATTGTCGCAGGATGATTATATGCGCAAGGTAATGCGCTCGCTCCCGGTAGACAAATGCTATGTCAACAGTGACTGGCAAGAGCAGGGTATGGCGCATGCCATAGTGGTGCGCCGTCGCCCCGACGGCAAGTTCGCCCTCGCGAATTATCTTGTCGATACATTTTGTCTTGGCGTCAAGGACGCTTTTTGGCGTACCCGCCTTGATGATATTGAACTCAAGGAGATTATCGACAACTATAAAGGCCGTATAGACCTTGAGGAGTGCAGCTATGCGACGGTTCATAATCTCGTGCTCGGAGCTGTAGAGTTTGCCGAGGAGGGAGGCATAGAGCCTTGCCGCGAGTGGGCGGTGGGGCAGTATGGTCTTGACGAGGACAGCGACGATATCGAGCTGATTGAGTTTGACTACGGTCTCGACGGACAGCACTTCCTCAACACCCGGACCCGCACCGAAGGAGCCAAATACTTGCCGATACTACAGGCTCACTTGGGCGACAATTTCTCGTATCGGTTTGAAGATGAAGAGGATGATATGCCATACGATGACGACTACGCAGAAGAGCCATATATTGCCCCCGAGGGAGTGGAATATCCCGCCGAGCTCAATCTCAAGCACCCGGAGGTGGGCGAGATTCTGCTGAATAAGGACTATATCTATAGCGTTCCGCTTGAGGAGATGGCCAAGATAGCCGCCATCGACCGCGATGACCTTCTGGCCGACCTCAATCAGCTTGCCATGTATAAGATAGGGCTTGATCCAGAAAAATGCGAGGAAGACGGCGCGATGATGCATGTGGTCACTATCCTCAACAGCCTTGCCGACCCGCGTGGCCTCGACACATTGCTTGCGATGTTGCGCATGAGCGCTGACGACCTCGACTTTTTCTTCGGCGATGTTGCCCCTCAACTTTTTGCTTCGGCAATCTACCGCTGCAGCATGGGGCGTCTGCCCGACCTTGAGTCTTTCCTCAACGAGCCGGCTCGCACATGGTATAACCGCTCGATGGTTCTTGAGGCTCTCGAACTTGTCTTTGACGATGAGCCCGAAGAAGTCGTGGGCATACTGCGCCGCCAACTCGAGAGCCTGCCCGAGCGCATTGATGAGTTAGTAAGTGCCGACGTTGAGTATGCCGGCTTTGTAGCCTCTGCATGTATGAAAACCGACGACCGCTCTTTGTTGCCATTGATAAAGACGCTCTTCGACAACGACCAAATTGATCCCCGTGCGGTCGGAGATTATAAGGCCGTCGAAAAGGATTATGGAGAACATCGTAATGTCGAAGCAATGACCATGAGTGAGATCTACGACCGGATCAAGCACTTCAACGAGCCCCGTCGCAACAACGACATTGAAGTTGATTATGAGGGTTTGTGGAAATAATTTGAAATAGATTATGATAGAATATATCAAAGGACGAGTGGCAGCCTTGTCGCCTGCCGCCGCCACAATAGAGAGCGGCAGCGGTATCGGTTTCCGCCTCAACATCACGCTGCCTACATTCAGCGCTCTCGAGGGTAAGGCCGAGGCCATGCTCTACGTACACGAGGCCATCCGCGACGACGCATGGGTACTCTACGGCTTTTCTACCGAGCGCGAGCGCGAGCTCTTCCGCTCGCTCATCGGTGTGTCGGGAGTAGGCGCCGCCACAGCGGTGATAATACTGTCGTCGCTTCAAGGCGACGAACTTGCCGCCGTCATAGCCTCGGGCGACGTCAGGCGTCTTAAGGCCATCAAAGGCATAGGCGCCAAGACTGCCGAGCGAATAATAGTAGACCTGCGCGACAAGATCACTGCCGTATCCGACACCATCTTCACGCAGGCCGCCGCCCGCAGCGAAGCCTACGACGAAGCCTTGGGCGCGCTCCAAATGCTCGGCTTCGACCGCAAGCAGAGCGAGAAAGTGCTCACCGCCCTCTTCGACAAAGACCCCGCTCTCAAAGTAGAAGCCGCCATCAAACGCGCCCTGTCGATGATGTAGCGTTCGCGCAGCGCAGTATAATTCTAAAAATGCTAATTCAATCTATTATTGATGTTCGCCTAAAAAATATGAAAGCGGAGGATCTGGACAAGAGATTTTTAATGAAAGAGCTGTAATCATCTCTCCGTATATAAGTGGTGGAAAAGACACTGAAATTCAGAAAACTTCGTAACTTTGTATTTGGAAATCAAGGAATATTACAAACAATGGCGATACTTCAATTACCGGAGAGTCAGAACGTAGAATTTAAGGAAAGTTGGCGAGACGAATACCTTAAATGGGTATGCGGTTTTGCTAATGCTTCCGGCGGATACATATACATTGGAGTCGTTGATGACTCACAAGAGATAGTAGGCGTTGCTGACAGTAAACGCCTAATGGAAGATATACCGAATAAGATTGTTACCAATCTCGGGATTGTCGCCGACGTCAATTTGAGACATGCGGACGGCCTTGATTATATTGAGATAATTGTAAGCGCAAGTAATATTCCTATTTCATATAAAGGAGTTTATCATTACCGTTCAGGAAGCACCAAACAAGAATTGAAAGGAGCTGCCTTGCAAGATTTCCTTTTAAGAAAATTGGGAAAGACTTGGGATGATGTCAGCCTTGAAGAAGCGACTATTGATGATATAGACAGGCTGTCTATTGAATATTTTTTGCGTAAGGGTATTGCAGCCCAACGAGTCCCGGATAGTTTGCTGACGGCTTCAACCGCCGAAATCCTTATGTCGCTTCAATTGGTGGATAATGAGGGAAAACTAAAAAATGCAGCCATACTTTTGTTTGGAAAGAACCCTGCAAAATATTTCCATAGTGTCGAATTTAAGATTGGTCGTTTTGGACAAGATGAGTCAGATCTTATAATTCAGGACATTATCTGCGGCAATCTTATCCAAATGGCGGATAAGGTAATGGACGTTTTAAGAGCCAAGTATCTTGTATCGCCAGTGCGTTTTGAAGGTATGCAGCGATTTGAGAGCCTTGAAATTCCAATGGAAGCACTGCGAGAAATACTTTACAATGCGATAGCGCATAAGAATTACATGGGTGCTGCTATCCAAATGCACGTATATGATGATAGGATAGAGATATGGAATGATGGTAATCTCCCGGAGGGTTATACCGAAGATACGCTATACAGCAGCCACCCGTCTGTGCCCCGTAATCCCAAGATAGCCAATGCGATGTTTAAGGCTGGTTTTATCGACACATGGGGTAGGGGATATAGGAAAATATATACAGGCTTTAAAAATAATGGTTTGCCTGTACCAACAGTCGGCAACCATTTCAGCGGTCTTCAAATAGTGATTGAACGCACTGTTTTTAATCGTCTTAATTCAAATGTCGGAAGCGATGTCGGAAATAATGTCGGAAGCGATGTCGGAAGTATTATCGTAAATGAGGCTGTAACGGCTACTCAAAAAAAGATAGCCGAAAGATATAACTCCATAAAAGAAATAATAAAGGGTAATCCGTTTATTACTGCTGCTCAACTTGCAAAACTATTGTCGGTTTCGGATCGAACAATAGAAAGAGATATTGCAAAAATGCAGGAAGCCGGAGTTTTGATAAGAGAAGGAGACAAAAACGGTGGCCGCTGGGTTATAATATAATAACCGACAAAAAGAGCCGCCCTCTTCGACAAAGACCCCGCTCTCAGAAGCGGCCATCAAACGCGCCCTGTCGATGATGTAGCATTAGGGTTGTTGGTTTGTTGGCTGTGGGCAGCGGGTTACTTACGGGTTGGTGGTTTGTAGGTTGTGGGGAGCGAGTTACTTCCGTCGATCAGCTATAGCTAATTCCCTGCCCACAACCTACAAACCACCAACTAAAAACTGCGGAAGTTGAATTATATAATTCAAGTTTTCAAGTTGCGTTGCTACTTGAAAACTTGAGGTTTAAAGCGCTTTCAGCGCCGTTTATCGAGTTTAGGAAGTTTACTTTACCATAAAATCCATAAACCTATTAAACTCAAAATAAACAAGTTTCGCAAGCGAAACTTAAATATATAATAAAATGCCTATCTGTTACGTTAATTACTCAGGCTGCTTTCGGCGGCTGTGACTGATGAACAGATACTACTCCGGATATATCATCGTGGTGGCGCTGCTGGCTGTATTGTCGGCGGTGTTTTCTGTGCCCGTGCGCGGTCAGTACTATCAGTCGGAAATGAAGCCGCCGGCACCGGCCGGTGTCCCTGCCGCCGCTCCGGGCGACTCGGTGGGCTTGCCTCTCCCCATCGCCCCTTCGATACCGCGCAGCTACGAGGATCTTATGCGCGATGAGCTCGCCTACGACCTCAATACTCCTTCAAACATCACTACCACAGCCGACTACGACCCCGCAACGGGCTGCTATATAGTGCATACGCGCTTGGGCGACATCGACATCGCCACGCCCTTTATGCTCACCGTAGAGCAATACAACAACTGGCAGTTCCGCCGCTCAATGCAGCAGTACTACCGCGAGCGCAATACCTCGCTTGTCACCGACAAGGAGAAAGAGCCCTTCAATATTTTCGACATGAACTTCGCCCTCGGGCCGCTGGAGAAAATCTTCGGTCCCGGCGGCGTGTCGCTCAAGACTCAAGGCTCGGTCCAGATCAAGATGGGCATAAACAGCAACAAGACCGACAACCCGTCGCTGTCGCTCTCAGCCCGCCGCAAGACATATTTCGACTTCGACCAGAAGATACAGGCCACCATTCAGGCCGGTGTCGGCGACCGCATGAAGTTCAACATGACCTACAACACCGACGCCACATTCGACTTCGACTCCAAGAACCTCAAACTTGCCTACGAGGGCAAGGAAGATGATATCGTGAAGAGTATCGAGGCCGGTAACGTGTCGATGACCACGGGCTCGTCGCTCATCCGCGGCTCCACGGCGCTCTTCGGTATCAAGTCGAAGCTGCAGTTCGGCAAACTTACCGCCACGGCCCTCGTGTCGCAGCAGAACAGCGAGTCGAAGACCGTAAACACCCGTGGCGGCGCGCAGACCACCGAATTCAGCGTAAATGCCGACGAGTACGACCAGAACCGTCACTACTTCCTCGCCCATTACTTCCGCGACAACTACGACCAGTTTGCCTCGCGCCTGCCCTACGTGTCGTCGGGTATCAAGATCACGCGCATAGAGGTGTGGATCACCAACCGCAACGGCAACTTCGACCAGTCGCGCAACTTCGTGGGCTTCATGGACCTCGGCGAGGAAAGCCACCTCGCCACCGACTATTGGACCCCCAACCCGGCGCTGCCTAACCCTGCCAATGCCTCCAACAACCTCCTCTCCACCATCAAGACCGACTATCCCGAGGCCCGCAACATCAATCAGGTCACGCAGGCCCTCGACCCTCTGTCGGCCTACGGTATAACAGGTGGCCGCGACTACGAGAAGGTAGAGAGTGCCCGCCTGCTCTCAAGCAGCGAATACACCCTCAACTCCACCTTGGGCTACATCTCCATCAAGAGCCAGCTCAGCGCCGACGAGGTCCTCGCCGTGGCCTACGAGTACACCTACAACGGACAGGTCTACCAAGTGGGTGAGTTCTCGAGCGACATCACCAGCACCGACCAGTGCCTCTTCCTCAAAATGCTCAAGAGCACCACCAATTCGCCCTATCTGCCCATGTGGCACCTGATGATGAAAAACGTCTACTCCCTCGGCGGCTATCAGATTCAGAAATCGAAATTCAAGCTCAACATCAAATATCTCTCCGATACTACCGGCACCGAAATCAACTATCTGCCCGTGCCCGGCCTGAGCAACCAGTCGCTGCTTCAGGTGATGAACCTTGACCGTATCGACAGCAACGAAGAGAGCAACCCCGACGGCTTCTTCGACTTTATCGACGGCTATACCATCATGCCGCAGACCGGCAAGGTGATATTCCCCGTAGTAGAGCCATTCGGCAGTCATCTCGCAGCCAAAATCGGCAACCCGGCCTTGGCGGAGAACTACGTCTATCAGGAGCTCTACGACTCAACTTTGGTTGTTGCGCGCCAGTATGCCGACAAGAACAAGTTTATCCTCACCGGTGAATACATGGCCTCTGCCGGCTCGCAGATATGCCTCAACGCCATGAACGTGCCCCGAGGCTCGGTGATCGTCACCGCCGGCGGTGTGCAGCTCACCGAAAACTCCGACTATACCGTAGACTATGCCATGGGTATAGTCACCATCACCAACCAGAGCATTATCGACTCGGGGCAGAATATCAGCGTGACGCTCGAGAACCAGTCGCTCTACTCAATGCAACGCAAGACGCTCCTCGGCCTCGACCTGCAATATCAACTCAACAAAGACCTCAACTTGGGCGCCACCTTGCTCCACTTCTCTGAGAAAGCCTTGCTCGAAAAGGTCAACATCGGCGACGAGACGGTCAACAACTCGATGTTCGGCTTCAACCTTGCCTACAATGGCGAGTTCATGTGGCTCACCAACCTTCTCAACAAGATACCGACCGTCAACGCCACCGCGCCCTCGCGCCTCAACCTCACCGCCGAGTATGCCTATATCATGCCCCATGCCCAGAAATCGGGCTCTAACAAAGGCTCATCGTATATCGACGACTTCGAGAACACCCAGACCGGTATCGACCTGCGCTCGCCCTACTCATGGTTCCTTGCCTCTACGCCCTACGACCCCTCGGCCGACGCCCTCTTCCCCGAAGGCGCCCTGAGCAACGATGTGGCCTACGGCAAGAACCGCGCCTTGCTCAACTGGTACTACATCGACCGCCTCTTCACACAGCGCAACTCGTCGCTCTGCCCCGGCTATATCAAGAGCGACCTCAAGCAACTCTCCAACCCCTACGTCCGCGAGGTGCGCACTCATGAGATTTTCCCCGGCCGCGAGATAGGCTATGGCGAGACCGACTATATACAGACGCTCAACCTCTCCTTCTACCCCGACCAGCGCGGCCCCTACAACCTCGACAGCGACGCTATCGCCGACGACGGCTCTCTCCTCAACCCCGAGCGCCGCTGGGGCGGTATCATGCGCCGTATGGACAACCCCAACTTCGAGCAGTCGAATATCGAGTATGTGCAGTTCTGGCTGATGAATCCCTTCCTCGACAGCGAGAATCCCAACTACGAAGGCGGCGACCTCTACCTCAACTTCGGCGAAATCAGCGAGGATATCCTCAAGGACGGCCTCAAGAGCTACGAGAACGGCATACCCTACGACGGCAACGACCAGTACCTCACCGAGACAGTGTGGGGACGCGTGTCGAAGCAGAACTCGCTCACATATTCATTTGACAACAACACCGGCTCGCGCCTCGCGCAGGACGTCGGCCTCGACGGCCTCCATACCGATCAGGAATTCATCTTCCCCTCCTACAGCGACTATCTGGAGAACTATAGCCGCCGCATATCGCCCGCGAGCCTCGCCGATCAGCAGGCCGACCAATTCTCGCCGCTCAACGACCCCGCAGGCGACAACTACCACTTCTATCTCGGCAACGACTACGACGAGCAGCGCCTCGGTATCCTTGACCGCTACAAGCGCTACAATGGCGTGGAGGGCAACTCCCTCTCCCCCGAAGACGCTTCCGACCGCCTCTATCAGTCGTCGCGCTCGGTGCCCGATGTAGAGGATATCAATCAGGACAATACCCTCAACGAATACGAGCGCTACTTCCAATACCGCATATCCATCCGCCCCGAAGACCTCGTGGTGGGCAAGAACTTCATCACCGACAAGCAGGTGTCGATAGCCGCCACACGCGACGGCACAAACCCCGAGGTGGAGTGGTATCAGTTTAAGATTCCACTGAGCGAATATGAGAAAGTGGTGGGCAATATCACCGACTTCACCACGATCCGCTTCGCCCGCCTCTTCATGACCGGGTTCAAGAAGACAACGCACCTGCGTTTCGGCAGTTTCGAGCTCGTCCGCGGCGAATGGCGCACCTACGACTTCAACCTCAACAGCCGCGGCGACGCTCCCGCACAGGGACAGCTCGATGTGTCGGTGGTGAACATCGAGGAGAATGCCGAGCGCACCCCTGTCAACTACGTGCTACCTCCCGGTGTGACGCGTATCACAGACCCCGGCCAAAGCCAGATCACACAGCTCAACGAGCAGTCGATGTCGCTCAAAGTCACCGGCCTCAATGCCGGCGACGCCCGCGGTGTATACCGCAACACCCAGCTCGATCTGCGCAACTACAAGCGCATGCAGATGTGGGTGCACGCCGAGGCGCTCATCGACAATGTCACCAACCTCCAATCGGGGCAGATGTCGGTGTTTATCCGCCTTGGTTCCGACGTTAAAAACAACTTCTATGAATATGAAGTGCCCCTTGAGCTTACACCCGAGGGCACATACAACCGCTACCTCGCCAGCGACCAATATATAGTATGGCCTAAGTCGAACTACCTCGACTTCAACCTGCAGAGCCTCGTAGAGCTCAAGAAAGAACGCAACCGCGCCAAGCGCAACGAAGAGAGCGGCGTGGGCTACGGCACACTCTTCGCAGGCCGCGACCCCGACAACGAACGCAACCGCATGGCCGTGATGGGCAACCCGTCGCTGAGCGATGTCCGCGTGATATTGATAGGCGTGCGCAACAATGCCGCCACCACCAAAGACGCCACCGTGTGGGTCAACGAGCTTAAGGTAACCGACTTCAACGAGGCCGGAGGCTGGGCTGCGAAGGCCAATGCCACACTTAGCATGAGCGATGTCGCCACTCTCAATCTCGGCGCGCATGTAGAGACGGCAGGCTTCGGCAGCGTGGACCAGTCGCTCAACGAGCGCCGCCTCGACGACTATGAGCAATACAACATGGCCGTGCAGGCCGACCTCGGCCGCTTCCTCCCCGAGAAGGCAAAGCTCCGCGCGCCCATCTACTACTCGGTGACAAAAGAGAAGACCTCGCCCAAATATAACCCGCTCGATCAGGACGTATTGCTCAAAGACGCCCTCGACGACTGCGCCAACGACCATGAGCGCGACTCTATCAGCGCCTTCGCCATAGAGCGCTCCACCGTGCAGAACTTCTCGATATCGGGTCTTAAATTCGATGTGAAGAGCAAGAATCCCATGCCGTGGGACCCCGCCAACTTCACCGTCAATTTCTCATTCACCAAGCAGAGCAAGACCGACCCCACCACCGAATACGAGAACACCAACGACTACCGCGGCTCGCTGGCCTACAGCTACTCGCCCTTTATCAAGCCGTTCAAGCCATTCTCAAAGGTAAAAGGCAAGAGCAAGAACGCCCGCTTCCTGCGCGACTGGGAGCTGCAGTGGCTGCCGAACAACATATCGTTCCTCACCACCATGAGCCGCTATTATTATGAGCAGCAGACCCGCTCCGAGGCCGATGTGATGTTCCAGCTGCCGGTGTCGGTGAGCAAAAACTGGCTCTGGGACCGTCAGCTCTCCCTTACATGGAATGTCACCAAGACCCTGCAGCTGTCGTTCAACTCAAATACCTCGGCACGAATAGAAGAGACCGTGGGCGCCGTGAACAAGAAACTCTTCCCCGACAAATACCGCGACTGGAAAGACACCATCTGGCAGAGCCTCAAGTCGATGGGTACGCCGTGGAGCTACAACCAGACTTTCAAAGGCTCATACAAGGCTCCTTTCTCGCGCATTGCCTTCCTCGACTTCCTTACCGGAAGTGTGAGCTATACCGCCACATACCGCTGGGACCGCGGCGCCACCATCGACGGCATACGCATGGGCAACAGCATTGCCAACCAAGCCGCATGGAATGCCGACGGACGTATCAATTTCGAGACGTTCTACAACAAGATTCCTATCATGAAGGAAGTCAACAAGCGCTTCGCCAACACCCGCAAGACCGCCGTGCAGAAGAAAGCGCGTAAATTCGAGCGCACTTTCCAGCTCAAACCCGACACCACCATCACCATAAAGCACAACCTGCGCACTAACAAGATCAAGGTGACGGCCGTCGACGCCACCGATGAGAGCAAGCCCGTGCGCGTAGAGACAAAGATTATCGACAACAACAGCATAGAGGTGCTCACCCGCGGCGAGCAAAACCTCAAATTCACCATCCTCGAAGTGCTCAAGGATGAGAAGAGCCTCGCCCGTGAGATAGGCGAGTATGCCCTCCGCTTCGTAATGTCGCCCCGCTCTGTGTCGGTGCGCTACCGCAACACCGGCTCGCTCTCGCTGCCTCTTTTCCGCCCCGATATAGGCAATATCTTCGGTCAGTCGCAGCACTACGGCCCCATGTCGCCCGGCCTCGACTTCGCGTTCGGATTCACCGACGAGAGCTATATCCGCAAGGCCCTCGACCGCGGTTGGCTTATCACCGACGACGGCCAGACCTCGCCTGCGGTATGGTCGAGAGCAAACGAGCTTAATATCGAAGGCGTTGTAGAGCCCGTGAAAGGACTCAAGATAACCCTTACTTTCAACCGCACCGACAACCGCAACTCGCAGACGCAGTTTATGTATGCCGACATGCCAACGTCGCTCTCCGGCTCGTATACCAAGACCCATTGCGCCATCCTCACGGCCCTGAAATCGAGCAATGCAAAAGACGGTTATTTCTCGCCGGCATTCGAGCAGTTCCTTGCCAACATCCCCGAGATACGTCAGCGCGTGGAGGCTCAGTATGTGGGTATGGACTACCCCGACGGGGGCTTCATGACAGGCAATGCTCTCGGCGGGCAGCCATTCTCTCCGGCTGTGGGCACTGTGAGCGAGACCTCGTCCGACGTGCTTATCCCGGCATTCGTTGCGGCTTATACCAAGACTAATGCTGCGCGTCAGACCCTCGACCCATTCCCCTCGTTCTCGTCGGTACTCCCCAACTGGCGCATAACCTACGACGGCCTTGTCAATCTGGGCAACATGCGCAACATCTTCAAGAGCTTCTCTCTCAACCATGCCTATCAGTGTACGTATTCGGTAGGCTCATACAGCTCATACCTCAACTGGATAAGCGCGGACGGTCATGCCAATCTCGGCTTCACGCTCGACGAACTCTCCGGGCAGCCCATCCCGTCGTCGCCCTTCAATATTTCGTCGGTGGCCATCACAGAGCGCTTCGCACCGCTCATCGGCGTCACCGCCACGCTCAAGAACGACCTGCAGTTCAACCTCGAATACCGCGACCAGCGCACCCTCACCCTCAACAGCTCCGCCGGACAGGTAGTGGAGGCTTCGTCGCGCGGTATCACCATCGGTGCAGGCTATAAGATTGTAGGCTTCAATACAGTGCTGAAGATGAAAGGCTCGCAGCAGGGAGTCAGCAACGACCTCACCCTCAACGCCGACTTCTCATTCCAGAACAATCAGGCACTCATACGCCGCATAGAGGGCAACTACACCCAGCCCACAAGCGGCACAAACACCATCAACATCAACTTTACCGCCTCGTATATCCTGAGCAAGCGCCTTACCCTCTCAGCCTACTTCGACCATCAGGTCAACAGCCCCATCGTCACCACCAGCGCCTACCCAACCACCAACTCCTCCTACGGCCTCTCCCTCAACCTCAACTTGGCAAGGTGATAACTTGCAGAAAATGAGACTATGACAATTGTCTCATCAGTGACGCGACAATCTTGGGCATTGATTGATTCAAGTTTAGCAAGTTGTGCAATCTGATATTGTTGAAAATCAACATGGTATGGACGTGCCGCGGTACGTCCGCCTCTCAAACGGTAATTATAAATCATTACAAAGGCGCGAAAGGCTCCGGGAGGCGGACGTGCCGCGGCACGTCCCTACTGATTGCCAGTGCGTTAGCTGTATATTGGAGAATTACATCGCCACAAAAATTTCGATTATAGAATGTATCCGGCCACGCAGAAATTGCTGCCGTGCAATTGCGACACCGCCGGTGTCACAATTTGTCATGACGAGGGATGTTGCCGCAAATGGTGTGTATTGATGGTGGATATTTGGAGGGTTAAGCACTTAGTGAAGATAAAATTGGTGGATATTCGGCAAAAATCATTAACTTTGCACTTTAAATCAACATCACAAGCGACGATGAATATATCATATAAATGGCTTAAAGAATATGTCGATTTCGACCTCACTCCCGAGGAGCTGGGAGCTTTGTTGACTTCGATAGGCCTTGAAACGGGAACGATAGAGCGCGTAGAGAGTATCCGCGGCGGCCTTGCAGGCATTGTCGTAGGCAAGGTGCTCACATGCGTGGCTCATCCCGACAGCGATCATCTTCATATAACCACCGTTGATCTCGACGGCAGCGGTACGCCTACCCAGATTGTATGCGGCGCTCCCAATGTCGACGCCGGTCAGGTTGTGGTAGTGGCTACCGTAGGCACTACCCTCTATGCTCCCGACGGCAGCGAGTTCAAGATCAAGAAATCGAAAATCCGCGGCGTGGAGTCGTTCGGCATGATCTGCGCGCAGGATGAGATCGGTGTAGGTACGTCGCACGACGGTATCATCGTCCTTCCTGCCGAGGCAGAGTCTATGGTAGGCCGTCCGGCAGCTGAATACTACAATATCGAGGATGATTTCGTGCTTGAGGTAGACCTCACTCCCAACCGTATCGACGCTGCCAGCCATTATGGCGTGGCCCGCGATATCGCCGCAGCCCTCACCGGACGCGGTATCGCCAAGGTAAAGGCCCGCCGCCCCGAGGCTGCCGCTTTTGACCTCTCGGCACAAGAGGGTGGCGTAAGCGTGAGCGTTGAAGACCACGACGGTGTCACACGCTACTGCGGCGTCACCATCGAAGGCGTCACCATCGGCCCGAGCCCCGAGTGGCTTGCCGACCGCCTCAAGACCATCGGGCTGCACCCGATCAACAATGTAGTGGATATCACCAACTATGTGCTCCATGCCATCGGCCAGCCCCTCCATGCTTTCGACGCCGACAAGCTCGCCGGCGATAAGATAGTTGTGCGCCGCGCCGCACAAGGCAGCAAGTTCACCACCCTCGACGGTGTAGAGCGCACCCTCGACAGCGCCGACCTTATGATCTGCGACGCCGAAGAGCCCAAATGTATCGCCGGTGTATTCGGCGGTCTTGACTCGGGCGTTACCGACTCTACTGTTCGCGTATTCCTTGAGAGCGCCTGCTTCAATGCCACGAGCGTGCGCCGCACGGCACGCCGCCACGGCATAAGCACCGACTCATCGTTCCGCTTCGAGCGCGGCGTCGACCCCAACTGCTGCGAATATGCCATGCGCTATGCCGCAGGCCTTATCTGCGAGCTCGCCGGCGGACGCCTTGTAGGCCCCGTGACCGACTATTATCCTACAGTGGTGGCTCCCTACAAGGTGATAATGCAGTATCGCGACTTCGGCCGTCTGATAGGTGCCGACTTCCATCATGACACCATCGACACTATCCTCGACGCCCTCGAGATAGAGCGCAAGGGCGATGGCGAGAACCTCGTCCTCGGCGTGCCTACCTACCGCGTAGATGTTCGCCGCCCCTGCGATGTGATCGAAGACTTCCTGCGTATCTACGACTACAACAAGATACCGATGGATTCGCGCCTCCATGCGAGTCTGTCGTACAAGACACCTGTTGACGCTGCCGACGACCTCCGCCGCACCGTCAGCGACATGCTCACCGGCGCCGGCTGGAGCGAGATTCTCAACAACTCTCTCACCGCCGAGGCTTACTATGCCGAGCCGAGCGAGCTCGCCGCCAAATGCTGCGTGAAGCTGCTCAATCCGCTCAGTATCGACCTCAACGTAATGCGCCAGACGCTCCTCTTCGGCGGCCTTGAGACTATAGCCCACAACACCAACCGCCGCAGTCCCGACTGTGCTTTCTACGAATTCGGCAATGTCTATTTCCTTGACCCGGAGAAAACCCCGACCAAGGAAGCGCCTTTGGCACCGTATACCGAGCGCAGCCGCATGGGCCTTTGGCTCGCCGGCGACGCCCGTGGCGGCAACTGGCTGGCAAAGAGCGAGGAGGCTACATTCTATCATCTCCGCGCCGCTGTTGACGGCATACTCGTGCGCTGCGGTATCAGCGACGCCGTTGCTGCTGTAGAGGAATGTCCCGAAGATTCGATGTTCAGTCAGGCGCTGGTGATGAAGACCGTCAGCGGCAAGGTGCTCGGCCACGTCGGTGTAGTAGCCTCAGAGCCCCTGCGCCGTGTGGATTGCAAAGGCCCGGTATATTATGCCGAGCTCGATTGGGACAGCATTGCCGCCATCGCTGCAAGCCGCAACGCTCTCTATGCACCTCTGCCCAAGACTCAGCCCGTAGTCCGCGACCTCTCGCTCCTTATCGACAAGGGCGTCACTATGGCTCAGATCGAGGCTGTGGTCCGCGCCGCCGACAAGCGTATACTGCGCTCGGTAGAGCTTTTCGACGTATACGAAGGCGACAAACTGCCCGCAGGCAAGAAGTCGTATGCCATCACCATCACCCTGCAGGATGATGAGAAGACCCTTCAGGATAAATACATAGAGCGCGTGATGGGCAAGATCATCAACGATCTCACCCACAAACTCGGCGCCGAACTCCGATAAAAATAACTAAAACCAAAATAAATATCTCCCATGGGAAGAGCATTTGAATATCGCAAAGCACGCAAGCTCAAACGCTGGGGTAATATGTCGCGTACATTTACCCGCATTGGTAAGGAAATCACCATCGCCGCCAAGGCCGGTGGCCCCGATCCCGACACCAACCCGCGTCTTCGCGCGCTGATGCAGAACGCCAAGGCCGCCAACATGCCTAAAGACACTGTAGAGCGCGCCATCAAGAAAGCAACCGACAAAGACGCCGGCGACTACAAGGAAATCACATACGAAGGATACGGCCCCTTCGGTATCGCTATCTTCGTAGAGGCAGCCACCGACAACAATACCCGCACCGTTGCCAACGTGCGCTCATACTTCAACAAACACGGCGGCAACCTCGGCACACAGGGTTCGCTCACTTTCCTCTTCGACCACAAGAGCACATTCAAGATCAAACCCGTAGAGGGTGTGAGCCTTGACGACCTCGAGCTCGAACTTATCGACTACGGTGTAGACGAACTCGGCCACGACGAGGATGAGGAAGGCAACGAGCAGATTGTGCTCTACGGTGCATTCGAGGAGTATTCGAATATCCAGAAACACCTTGAGGAGAACGGCTACGAGATTATCTCGTCGGAGTTCGTGCGTATCCCCAACGATGTCAAGGATGTGACTCCCGAGCAGCGTGAGGCCATCAACAAGCTTCTTGAGAAGCTCGAAGACGACGAAGACGTGCAGAACGTCTTCCACAACATGCGCGAGGAAGAAGACGAGGAGTAAAAAGGGTTGTGGGCAGTTAAAACAAACTTGCTGACCACTCACTACAAACCACTCATCTTGACATAATTAAAGGCCTGCGGCATTGCCGACAGGCCTTTAATTATGTCAGAAAACGCAGACGAAGGAGAAACCGGCGGAGCCGCGGCCGATGGTGGGCATGAGTGAGGACGTCATCTTGGGGCTCTTGCGGCCGAGGTGGAGTTTGCGCGTGTCGCTGCCGCGGAAGAGGTTGACTACTTCGTTGACCGGGTCGATGAGGAACACCACGATGTTGCCGAGTACAGGCGAGCCGAAAAGAGTATAGTCATGTGCTACGATGTTGCGCTTCAGTTTGTAGAACAGCTCACCCATTACGCTGCCTATAAGCGGTGTTACGAATATGTCTTGGATAGACGGGCGCTCCATGCAGGCCTCGATACCGAATTCCCATCCTACGGTAGAAATGCACGCCGAGTAGAGCAGTGACTGGTAGAAGTTGAAGCCGCAAGAACGGGCGGCCATGAAGTAGGCGGCCCCGGCGTAGGGGTGGAGCACATAGTTGAAGATAGGGTTGTCATGGTCCCATTCCGGTCCGCGCTTGAATACATTCTGGAACCAGCGGCGGTAGAAGGGGTCTTTCTGAAGCTCGGCGCGGTTCCATGATGTAGCGTCTTCGGGCAGGAGCTCGAGTACGAAAAGAGTTGATACGAAAGCGCCGGAAAGCACGGCGGTGTTGATCCACATGCGGTGCCAGTTGGGGGCGCTGCCGGTGAGAGAATAGGGCATGCCGTAGATCGACGGCGGATTTGACTTGAATTCAAGCTCACGGCACATCGATAGAGCCGAGGTATCTATCTCGGCATTTGCGACAGACGCCGGTTCGTTGAGTATTTCAACAAGGTCCTGCTGCTCGAAAGTGATGAGTTCGGCAGGTGACTTTGCTTCGGCTGACAATACTGATGTCAACAGGCATAATATGATAGGATAGAGTGCTTTCATAATGTTCAGAATCGTAGGATTGTTTATATTTTTAACAACTGAAACTGAAAATTGACGCTGCGAAATTACTAAAGAATTGAAAAAAGGTGGATAAACGGCTGCGACGCCACGCTAATTTTGCACATATCAACTAATAATATCGACCTTTTTATGAATGCTTACGTAATTATCGACAACGGACATGGAGTGAACACCGCAGGCAAGAGCAGCCCCGACGGGCGCTATCAGGAATGGGCATGGACCCGCCGGGCCGCCCGTGCCCTGAAGGCAGAGCTCGACAGGCGGGGAGTGGCGGCAGAGCTGCTGGTGGAAGAAGACACAGACATCAGCCTCGCCACCCGCTGCAAACGTGTGGCGGCGATATACCGCCGTCATAGCGACGCCATATTGATATCACTGCACAGCAATGCCTCGGGTCTCGGAGCGGAGTGGGGCAGTGCGTCGGGGTGGAGCGCGTGGGTGTCGCACAATGCCTCCGTCAGTTCGCGGCGCTTGGCCTGCCTGCTTACATCAGCGGCGAAAATACGCGGTCTTGAAGGAAATCGCGCGACCCCGGCATGCGGCTATTGGACGGCCAACCTTGCCATCTGCCGCGACACGCCATGCCCTGCGGTGTTGACCGAAAATATGTTTCACGACAACCGTGCGGATGTCGAATTTCTGCTTTCTGACGCCGGTATGGCACAGATTGTAGGATTGCATGCCGACGCTATAGCGAGTTACTGCAATGAAAACTAAGGCGGCAGTTTTGATAATGCTCGGCTTGGGGGCGGGCTTTGTCGGCGGATATATGAGCCGCAAAGCGGAGCCGCCGGGGCTTATTGTGGAAAAATGGACCGATACCGTAGTCGTACGCCAGCCCGAGGTGATGGTGATAAGGAAACTTGTGCCGGATACGGTGTATCTTGCCGTTGCAGCTGCCGACTCAGTCGCAGCCGACAGCGTGCGGGTGATAGTGCCGCAGGAGCAGAAAGAATATCAGGGCGACGGCTACCGGGCATGGGTGAGCGGCTACCGCCCCGCCCTCGACAGCATAGAGATAGAGCGCATGGTATTGCGCGAAAAGGCGCGCCGATGGTCGGTAGGCCTGCAGGCCGGCGTCGGGGTGACTCCCCGCGGAGTGCAGCCCTATATCGGGGTCGGAGTGACGATTAAGATATTTTAGGGCAGATAATCTCTATGAAAATTGCGGAAAATTTTGTAAATTTGCGGCCACTATGACAGAAAAGACCCCACCATCCACTATACAGTTGCCGGAGCCTACCCTCCGGCGGCTACCTTGGTATCTGGCTTATCTGTCGACATTAAATGCAGACGATACCGAATATATCTCTACCACGCGCATAGCGGAGGCACTTAATGTAGACCCGTCGCAGATAGCCAAAGACCTGTCGTTTCTTGGTATCCGCGGCAAGACGCGTATAGGATATCAGGTTGACGCCCTGATAGTTAAGCTGCGTGATTTCTTGGGCTTCGACCAGCACCACAATGCGATTATGATGGGTGCCGGCAGTCTTGGCGGCGCGCTTATCGCCGACTCCGGCCTGCAGCGCTATGGCCTGAATATCGTTGCCGGCATAGATGTCAACCCCGAAATTATCGGCACACGTATCAATGGCGTTGAAATCTTTGCCCCCGACCAGATCAACCGTCTTGTAAAGGAGCTCAATGCCGTGATAGGTATTATCGCGGTTCCGGTCAACAGTGCCCAATCGGTGAGCGATGAGCTCGCAAACGCCGGCATAAAGGCCATCTGGAATTTCACTCCGTCGCGTCTGCGTGTGCCCGAGGGTGTGGTTATAGCCAACACCTCGATTTATTCACATCTGGCAGTGATGTATAACCGGCTGTCGCTGCTTGATCTGTCATGAAAAGTATACTTCTACATACGCGTCAGGGGCGTCTTGAGGGTGTCGGCGGAGCTGATTCGGCGGTGTTGCGCCCCGGTGAGCCGGTGTTTCTTCCCGAGCCTTTTGAGAGCCTGCGGTCATACGTTGCGCCTGCGGTGCGTATCTCGCGTTTGGGAATGAATATCAAGCCGTCGTTCGCCGGCCGCTATTACAGCGAGATCGCCGCCCTCCACCTGCTGATAGATGAGGCTTGTCCGCTTCCGCCCTTGTTCTGCGACCGTGCCATAGCGCCGGGAAAGTGGATTGATATAGCAAGCATTGACAATGCAGACCTGCGCGTGGAGCTTTACGACCGCGACGACGCACTTATCAATGAACAGAATAAGGCCATTGCACTCTGCGCCCTCGATATTGACAATGCAGTAAATTTTGTGTCGAGCCACCTCACGCTCAAGACCGGAGATATGATAATCTTCGGCGACCACGCGGTAGAGCTCGGCTGTCCGAAGATCAATACACGTCTGCGGGCCTGTATCGGCGGCGCTGAATCACTTGAAATCCGGTTTAAATAAGCTGTAGACTTACTCTTACAGTGTCGGCAAATGTTGAAAAAGCTGTTGACTCCCTTATCATTTTTTGTGGCAATGACCTTGCCATCGCATGTATATGCGTATGAGCCGGGATATTACAGCACAGAGACGCCCCTATCGTCGGGCCGTTGGGTAAAGATTGCGGTAGACACCTGCGGCGTGTATGAAATCGACAGTGATGAATTGCGGCAGATGGGCTTCGCCGACCCCTCGAAAGTGAGAGTCTACGGCTATGGCGGTGTGCTCGCTCATCATCAGTATTTCGACGGCAATGTGCCCGACCGCCTGCCACAGACACCATCGGTAGTTAGCTCCGACCAAAGGCTCGTATTTTATGCCGAGGGTCCGGTGAAAGCCTCTTTTAAAAACTCGGCCCATACATCGGTGTCGGTCAGCCGCAATTATTACAGCCGTCAGGGCTATTATTTTCTGAGCGATGTCGCCGGCCAAGCCGATACCGAAACCATAGCCTATAGTCCCACAGGTGCAGAGCCTTGCGACCGCCATTATTGCATATCGATGGATGAGCACGAGGAGACAGGCTTCGACGGCGGAGTTGTCTTTACAGATGAGCCTCTTGCTCCCGGCCAAAGCCGCACAACCAAATTTGCTGTCAGAGATTGTGCTGCGGATTCAGACGGCGACCCGATAGTCTACCGGGTAGAGACTTGCGCCAACTCGCGTCAGCAACTCACGTTTGACCTCGATATCGAAGGGGGTATCGTCGTATCAAAAGTAGCTCCTGTCAATGCCGGAAACACGGCCGCCACAATACTCTATACCCTTGGAGAAGGATATTCTTACCTTATCGGGCGCTCGCGCGACTTTGAGTTGAAAAGCACACTCACAGTGCCGGCGTCGGCTTCTGCGGACTTCGCGGCGATTGACCGCTCGTATATCATCTATCCGCGCTACAATGTGTTGCGTGACGACTCCCCGGAGCTGATGATGAATTTCAGCGGTCTTGAAAGCGGAAGTGCCGTCTCTCTTTCGGGTGCAGAGGCCGGGGCTTGTGTATGGGATGTTACCGACCCTGCCGAGGTGAAAGTGTATGAGACTTTCACTGATGGAGAAAAGACGCTCTTCACCATAGACGGAGCTTCGCCTGCCGGTGGCCGGCGGATAGTCGCTTTCAATCCCGAGGGCAGACACCGCAAGGTTGAAGTCATCGGAGAGGTTGATAATCAGAATCTCCATGCCCTGCGGACTCCTGATATGATAATTTTTACGGTGAAAGGTCTTCGCGAGGCTGCCGAGGAACTGGCTTGGATACACCGCCTTGACGGCCTTGATGTGCTTGTTGTGGATCAGGAAGAGGCCTTCAACGAATACGGCTCGGGCACGCCGACTCCGGCAGCAATGAGGCGGCTTATGAAGATGTTCTACGACCGCGAGCCCGGGAAGTTGAAGTATGTGCTTCTCTATGGCCGGTCGAGCTGCGACCCCCGCTTTATCACACATGCACCGGGCGAATATCTGCTAACCCATGAGTGCGAGATAGCCGGCCCATGCCGCGACAGCGGGGCTAACTATGCCACAGACCAATATTTCGGCATGCTCTCCGACAGCTACAATCCTCAGCGTATAGAATTTGAGCAAGCAATGGTGTCGGTAGGACGTCTTGGTCCGGAAGATTTGGCTGAGGGGCGCCAGATAAATGCCAAGATTTCAGATTATCTCAGCGCACCTCCTGCACCGTCGACAGCACTGCGCCTGCTGCGCTGCAGCGACGACGACAACGACGGTATCCATCTTCGCAATGCGAAAGCACTGACCGACAGCATGCTGGCCCTCAACGGAAATCTCTATGTTGCGCCGGCTGATATACTGTATTATCCTTATTCCGGGTTGACGGCGACGACCTCGGCCCGGATAGTAGCCAACAGCCTTGAACGCGGCAGCGGATTTTTCCACTACAACGGTCATGGCGGCGAAAACGGCCTCTCGGGAGAGGGTGTCTACACCACCGCGATAGCCAAGAGCCTTCGATACGACAGCCCGGGGCTGATGATGTTCTCGTCGTGCAGCTCATTGCCTTTTGACCTCAAGAGCGGCGCCTTGGCCGAAGTGGCAGCCTATACCCGAGGCGGAGGCGCGATAGGGTGTATCGGTGCCTGCCGTGCAGTGTACCTTGAGTTTAACCGCCAGCTGAGTCTTAATGTCGGCAAGGCATACTCTGAGGCCGGGGCCGGGGCTACAGGTGCCGACATATTCCGCAATGGCCGCAACAGCCTTGTGAGCGGGAAACATGTGAGCAGCGACGCCGCCAACAACGCCCTTTGCTATAATTATTGCGGCGACCCGGCAGTGCGCCTGCCCATAGCCTCGTGCCGAATCGACTTCGAGAGCCCGGTTGAAAGTATGCTTGCCCGCGGAGAGGTGAAAATCAAGGCTATTGTAAAAGACGAAAGCGGCCGGCATTTAGGCAACTTCAACGGGCAGGCCTTGATAGAGGTGTTTGACAACAGCACTGTGGCCGAGCCTACAAAGCCCGTCGCCGGCGTGACTTCCGAGCAGGTCTACAACAATCTGATGGGTGAATTTGCAGCCGAGGTTGTCGGTGGCCGGATAGAGACTGTCATAGTATTGCCTGACTCATACCTGCCGGGCTCAGACAGCCGGATAGTAATCACGGCAAGCGACACCGGCAAGCGCCTCTATGCAGCCGGAGTGCTCAAAGGGCTGACGATAGAAAGTAACGACTCGGAACCCGCGACCGCCGAGCCGGCGCGTATCGTTGAGTTTTACATCAATCAGGACGATTATACAAGTGCTGAAAGTGTAAGATCCGATATCCGCCTTCATGCGACAATCAAACCGTCGGCCGCCGGCATAGCATGCGGCAATACGGGCGTGCGGAGCTGTCTGAATCTCGTTTTGGATGAAGGCACTACCTATCCTGAAATCCAAAACCACATAAGATATGACGCCGCCGGCTTTGCCCATATCGATTTTGAAATCACCGGATTGACATTCGGAGCACACACTCTCGAACTTCGTGTGCCTGACAATTCGGGAGGTTTGGCAAATACATATCTCGATTTCACCGTTGGCGGACAAGCGCTTGGCGGACGTCTCACAATGGAAGATACCGACAAGCCTGTGCGAGAGGAAGCCGTCTTCGACCTCGACACCGACGGCACGGCCAAGAGGCTTGTTATCGTTGATTCTGACAGTGAGACGATTTTATCCGAGGCCAATCCCTCATTTCCTTACCGCTGGAATCTCACCGACGGTCGTGGCGCAAAAGTGCCTGACGGGCTATACCGCGCATGGGTTATACTTGAGTCTAATCAGGCAAGGGGCGCGACGGACGCACTTGAAATAACTGTAATCAAATTATGAGAGTGCGGTTGATATCTTTTGCAATGTCGGTGATGGTTGCTTTCGCAGCCATGGGGATTGACATCGATAGCCGGGCAGGGCACCTGAGCGGGCTGTTGACAGATTTGGATGTGACCGAATTACGCCTTAGCGGCACTGTCAACGCGCAGGACATGGAGTTTATCGCAGGCAATCTTCCCTTGCTGAAGACGCTCGACCTTGGCAAATGCCGGATTGAAGCCGACAGTGAAAGACTGCAGAACCCGGCAAATACGATACCGGCAGGAATGTTCGCCGGGTCGGCCATTGAATCAGTGGTATTTCCTACTGACGGACCGATTTATATAGAAGCCGGTGCGTTTGCGTCGACAAAACTGAAGTCAGTGACGATAGCATGCGGTGACATCAGAATCGGCACCGGTGCTTTCGCCGACTGCAAAGAACTGACAGAAATAAACATTAGTGGCCCTGCGGTTGTTGGAGACTATGCTTTCCGAGGCTGCCGCGGGTTGACAGCCGCTGACCTTAGCGGTGTCACCGCAATCGGCGACAAGGCTTTTGGCACATGTCCGTCGCTGACAAATGTTACATTCGGCAGCAGGCTGGCAAGCATTGGCTTCTCTGCATTCGAGGGCTGTGCTCTTGCAAAAGCCAATCTTGCGGCGACGAAGCTGACGGCAGTAGGCGACAGAGCTTTTGCACGCAATACCCGATTGTCGGAAACGGCATTGCCCTCAAGTGTTGGCCGGCTCGGCAAAGGCGCTTTTGCCGATTGCACGGGATTACGCTCGTTTATCCTTCCGTCCTCATGCGATAGAGTGCCGATGGCTCTGCTTAAAGACTCGGGTGTAAGAGAACTCGGATTGTCCGACGCCGTTGAACTTGGGGCGTACAGCCTTAAGGGATGTAGTGAACTTCAGAAGGTAGTGCTACCGCCAACTCTCAGCCATATCGCCGACAATGCCATGGAAGGCATGACGGCGCTGTGGGTGGTCAACGCCGCCGACCTGCGCGCCGTGCCCGAGCTCGGAGAGAATGTGTGGGCCGGGGTAGAGCAGAGCAATGTGACGCTCCTTACATCGGGCGCGATGGTGGAAGAATTCCGAGAGGCCGTGCAATGGCAGGAATTCAATATCCTTGATGAGGCCGAGAGCTCGCTGGGAGCTTCGCCGGAAGTGGCGACCGTGCGCGGCCGCATAGCCGGCGGTGAACTGCAAATAGAATCCACGGGGGCGAACATCACCGAAGTGGAAATATATAATGTCGCGGGTGTGAAAACCGGCGGCATAAAATGTGATACTCCAATCTGCCGGCTCAGTCTGCAAGATATGGAAACCGGAATATTGATCATACGTGTAACCCTTGCCGACGCAAGTAAGGCAATTCTAAAACTCGCCCGCTGATGGGAAAGAATAAATTACGAAAGTTTAAAGACCTCGAGAGTAATCCTTTAGTGCTGCAGTATCCCTTCGGCAAGCTTGCCGACACGCCATTCCCTCTGAAAGGCCGCTGGCACAGCGATTTCTTCCATAACGACCGGCCGATAGTGCTTGAGCTCGGATGTGGAAAAGGAGAGTATACCGTAGGGCTTGCCCGGCGCTATCCTGACCGTAACTTTATCGGCATTGATATCAAGGGCGCCCGAATGTGGACAGGAGCAACCGAGGCCATGCGCACCGGCATGACCAATGTGGCTTTTCTGCGCACGTCGATAGAGCTTCTTGCGAGCTTCTTCGCTCCGGGCGAAATCTCCGAGATTTGGATCACCTTCCCCGACCCTCAGATGAAGAAGGTGAACAAACGCCTTACCGGCACGCGCATGTTGACGCTCTACAACAGCCTGCTTGCCCCCGGCGGCACTATACATCTCAAGACCGATAGCCCTTTCCTCTATACCTATACCAAGATGATGGCCGAATACAACGGGCTTGACATACTGACGTCGTCGACAGATATCTATGCCGAATACGAGCCCGGTCATCCACTGGTGGATATCCGCACCCACTACGAACAGCAGTGGCTCGACCGCGGCCTCACCATAAAATACTTATCATTCAAACTTAAAGAAGACATCCGCTTGGCCGAACCGCCTGAAGCTGCCGATATCGAGCCCGATACCTATCGCAGCTACTCGCGCGGCTATATTCAGATGCCTGATCAAATGTAATTTGGGGGTTGGTGGTTGGTAGGTTGTGGGCAGCGGATTACTTATTGCTATCCTCAAAAGCTAACTCTCTGACCACCACCTACCAACTACCAACCACGAACCCCCAACCACTCACCACCAACTACCAACCATAATATGTTATATCCCGCTCTCATCACTGAGGCATTGTCGACAGTGCGCTATCCCGGCGCCGGCAAGAGCCTTATCGAACTCGACATGCTCGCCGATGATATCCGTATCGCCGGCGACAAGGTAAGTTTCACCCTTATATTCGACAAACCGACCGATCCATTCCGAGCCTCAGTGCTCAAGGCAGCCGAGGCAGCCATAAAACTCCGCGAGCCTGCCGCCGAAGTCACCATCAACACAGCCGTGCGCAAAGGCGAAGTCGCACCTCCAAAGCCACCGGTGCTTCCCGGCGTGAAAAATATAGTAGCAGTATCTTCGGGTAAAGGCGGTGTAGGCAAAAGCACCGTTGCCGCCAACCTTGCAGTGGCGCTTGCCGCTGAGGGATATCGTGTCGGTATCCTCGACGCCGATATCTTCGGTCCGTCGCTTCCCAAGATGTTCGGCCTTGAAGGCACAGAGCTGTATATGCACGAGGTAGACGGCCGCAACCTTATAATTCCAGCGCAGGCCTACGGCGTGAAAATGCTTTCGATAGGTTTCCTCATCGACCCCGACAGCGCGGCTATCTGGCGTGGTGCTATGGCCTCGAACGCTCTCAAACAGCTCATAGAGCAGGCCGACTGGGGCGAGCTCGACTACTTCCTCATCGACATGCCTCCGGGTACGAGCGATATACATCTCACCCTTGTGCAGACCCTCGGTCTGACCGGTACTGTCGTTGTAACCACACCCCAGCAGGTGGCGCTTGCCGACGCAAGAAAAGGTATAGCCATGTTCCGCGAGCCTAAGATCAATGTGCCTGTGCTCGGCCTTGTCGACAATATGGCATGGTTCACTCCCGAGACCCACCCCGATGAGCGCTACTACCTCTTCGGCCGCGACGAAGACGTCGACGCCCTCGCCAAAGACTTCGACGTGCCCGTGCTGGCGCGCATACCCCTTGTTGCCGCCGTAGGCGAACACTCCGACAAAGGCCGCCCCATCGCCACCGAGAACACCGCGTCGGCACTCGCCTTTATCCACCTCGCCCACGAAGTGATAGAAGCCGTAGACCGCCGCAACAACGACCTGCCCCCCACAAGCAAAGTAGAACTGCACTGAAAAAATAACTATGGACAGTGGATATATAATGATATTGAACGGGCCTAATATCAATCTGACGGGTATACGGCGGAGAGATGTTTATGGCGCGGAGAGCTATGACGACATGATGGCGTATATCGCCGGGCATGTGGCATGTGGGCTCAAGGCCGAGCAGCATAACGGTGAGGGCGAGATTATCGACGCACTCCACCGCTGCCATTTCGACGATGAGTGTCGCGGCGTGGTGCTCAATGCGGGCGCCTATACCCACTACTCCTACGCCATCGCCGACGCCATAGAGGCCATCGCCAAGCCGGTGGTGGAGGTACATCTGTCGAACATCGCCGCCCGCGAGGAGTTCCGTGCCAAGTCGGTGATTGCGCCGATGTGCGTCGGCAGCATAGCGGGATTCGGAAAGATGAGTTATATATTGGCTGTAAACGCTTTGCTTGCCCATGCCTCGGAAGATTGATATCAACAAATCGGCGCTTGTGATTGGCCTCGACGGCAAGCGCGCCGTGCTCAACAATACCGGCTTGGGCAACTACAGCCGCTATTATCTCAATATCATGTCGATGGCCTATCCGTCGTCGCGCTTCAGATTGTATTCGCCGGTTGAGAAAGACAACGACCGCTTGAAACCGCTTCTCGACCGCGCCAACGTAGAGCTTTTCGTGCCCCGCTTGTCTATGCCGCTAATGCGCGGATGGTGGCGGAGCATAGATATGCCCATACAGCTTAAGGCCGATGATATTTCGATATATCACGGGTTGAGCAACGAATTGCCGCTGACAATCAAGAACGTCTGCCCGAGCGTGGTGACAATCCACGACCTCATCTACCGCCGCTGCAAAGGTGATTACTCGGCCATCGACCGCCGGCTCTATGACTTCAAATACAGCCGGTCGGCCCGCATAGCCACACGCGTTGTCGCTATCAGCGAGCGCACCAAGGCCGACCTTGTGAGCGACTATGACATCGACCCCGACAAGATAGACATTATCTATCAGGGGGTTGACCCTATATTCAGCCTGCCGATAGATACGGCCAAGCGTATGGAAGTGCGTGAGCGCTACAGTCTGCCCGAGCGTTTTATCCTCACGGTGGGCACGGTGCAGGAGCGCAAGAACCAGTTGCTTGCCGTAAAGGCGCTCGAAGGTCTGCCGGAGAGTGTGAAGCTTGTGATAGTGGGCCGCATGTCGGGGCGTTATGCCGATGAGGTGCGCCGATATATCTCCAAGCACGGGCTTTCTGACAGGGTAATGCATATCGAAGTGCCTTTCGCCGACCTTCCGGCGGTGTATTCCTGCGCGGCCTTGTCGTCGTATACATCGCGCTACGAGGGCTTCGGGCTGCCTGTGGTGGAGTCGCTGACCGCCGGCACACCTGTGATAGCATGCACGGGCTCGTGTCTGGAAGAAGCCGGCGGCGAAGGGGGGATATATATTGACCCCGACGACGTAGGCGCATATATCGAGGCAGCCCGACATCTGCTTGACGATATGATTTACCGCGACAAGACCGTTCGCCAAGGGCAGCGGCATGTGCGTCGCTTCACGGCCGACGCCTTTGCCAAGGCCACTATGGCAACATATAAAAAAGCTATTATCAGCGAATTATTATGAGCTCAAATACAAAGAAGACATTACTGGTAGTAGGAGCCGGCGGCTTTATCGGCGGCTTTATCTGCTCGGAAGGCCTGCGCCGCGGCTTCGACACCTACGCCGGCGTGCGCGAGACTACAAGCCGCCGCTATCTCTCCGACCCGGCGCTGCATATAGTGGATTTCGACTACGACAGCCCCTCCGACCTCGGGCGTCAACTGCGGGAGGCCGCTCCCGAGGGTGGCTGGGATATGATCATATATAATCTCGGCGCAACCAAGGCTCTGAATTTCGGCGACTTCAACCGCGTCAATTTCGAATATCTGCGCAATTTCACCGAAGCTCTTCAGCGCAACAGTCTCATGCCTGCCAAATTCTTATATATGAGCTCACTGAGTGCGCTCGGCGTCGGCGATGAAAAAGATTATACACCTATGGACTCCTCGACGGTGCCACATCCCAACACCCGCTACGGTCTGTCGAAAATCAAGGCTGAGATGTATCTTGAGACTCATCCCGAGATTCCTTGGATTATCTTCCGCCCCACCGGAGTCTACGGCCCTCATGAGAAAGACTATCTGATGATGATAGAGTGCATAGACCGTCACTTCGATTTCGGTGTGGGCTACAAGAAGCAGTTGTTGACCTTTATCTATGTCGACGACCTTGTGGGCGCGATGTTCGACGCCCTCGCCTCCGACAAGACCCTGCACAAGAAATATATCATCAGCGAGCCCCGCTCGTATACCCAGACAGAATTCCGCGCGATAGTGGCCAAGGCCTTGGGGCGCAAGGCTGTGATACCTGTCAAGTTGCCTTTGTGGGCAGCCTATATAGCTTCGTTCGCAGCCGAGAAATGGAGCCATATCAGCCTTAAACCGTCGACACTCAACCGCGACAAATTCAAGATTATGCGTCAGCGCAACTGGAACTGCTCAGTCGCCGACGCCGAGGCCGACTTCGGCTTCAAAGCCGACTATCCGCTCGAACGCGGCATAGAGGAAACCGTCAAGGCATATTTAGCTGAAAAGGCAGCTGCTAAATCTCGAAAATGAAAGCGCCGCGTTGGGCTGCATGGGTGGCAGCGGCGGTGTGCGTGCCGGTGGTGGCGCTTCCTTGGCTGATATCGCTGAGCGCACCGGAGCGGATGACAGAGACCTTGCTGTGGATATATCCGTTTGCTGTATTCGGCGGCGCATATTGCGCTTGGAAGTCAATGCCGGAGCGCCCCGAGGTGTATTGGATTCTTATCGCTGTAATCCTGCTTATCCATGCGGCTATGTGGATGTTGGCAGACCCTACTATTGTAACCCGACTTGCATTATGAACATCGACGAATATATAGAACGTCATATCGACGCCGAGCCCGCCTATCTGCATGCTCTCTATCGGCGCACGCACCTTGAGCGGCTCTACCCACGCATGTGTACCGACCACACGCAAGGGCGCATACTTGCCATGCTTACGGCGATGATACGTCCGCGCCGCATAGTTGAGCTCGGCACATTCACGGGATATTCAACCCTCTGCATGGCCGAGACAATGCCTGCGGGCTGCCATATCGACACGATAGAGCTCGACGCCGAGTATGCCGAAGATATCCGCGAAACTTTCGCCGGCGCCGGACACGAGGCCGATATCACCCTCCACACCGGCGACGCCCTCGAGGTGCTGCCGCGCCTCTTGGCCGAGAATACCTACGACATGGCTTTTATCGACGCCAACAAACGGCACTATGTCGAATATTTCGACCTGCTCGCTGCGGCTATGCCCTCGGGGTCATATATACTTGCCGACAATACATTGTGGAGCGATAAAGTGGCCGATGAGACCTCGCACGACGCGCAGACCGACGGCATACGCCGCTTCAACGACGCCATAGCCGCCAACAGCTCGGTGAGCAAGATTATCCTGCCTATCCGCGACGGCCTGACAATAATAAGGAAAATTTGATGGTGTGTGGTTGGTGGGCTGTGGTTGGTGGTGTGTAAGCGGTTACTAATAATCGGCGTTCATACGAACGCCACATCGATTACTTTTACAAAGCTCAGAAGAAATGGCATCCAAAATACGAAAAAAATATCGCCAGCTGCGCTCATGGCGCTGGAATATAGCTCTTTGCGATACACCTGTTGAAGACCTGCTGCAAGGTAAGGAGATGAAGCTCAGATGGCTTAAGCATGAGCACAGCGGCGGATGGTTCGCCGACCCTTTCATACTCTCGGCCAATGACAGAGAGGTGGAATTTCTGGTGGAGGAATTTGTGTATGCCGACCGCAAAGGCTGCATATCGCGCCTTGTGGCAGACCGCAAGAGCATGGAGCTCAAGGAGATACACCCGGTGCTCGATATCGGTTGCCATCTGAGTTTTCCGGCCATAATGAGGATTGGTGAAGAGGTGTATATCTACCCCGAGAGCTGCGGCGACAGCAATCTCGTGCTCTACCGCTACGACCGGAGCACCGATACTTGCGAGGCCGTGACCACAGTGAGTGACCGACCGCTCACCGACGCTACCGTCAACGATATCGCCGGGCGCCGCTATCTGCTCACAACCTCGCTGCCCGACGCCAACGGTTCTACCCTTGAGATACGCGCCGTAGACAAGGACTGCTGCGAGGGTGAGCGCCTGCAGACAGTGAAATTCAGTCGCAACAATGCCCGCAATGCCGGCGCAGTGTTTGAAAACGGCGGTAGATATTATCGCCCGGCGCAGGAGACAGTAGGGCATGAATACGGTGCTGCGGTGTGGCTTCAGGAGATTGATGTAGACGCCTCCGGCAGGCTTACCTTTACCGACAAGGTGCGCCTGACCTCACCCCACCCCGACCTTCGGCTGGGCTTCCACACCTTCAATAAAACGGGTGATCTGATAGTTGTCGACGCCAAGGGCTACCGCTATCCCCATATCGCGCCGGTGATAGAGGCGCTCCGCAAGGTGGTGAAAAGAGATGATTAACACCCTCTTTAACAATATTTCACTATTGCGTAAAAATGCCTTACGCGGCTGTCAAAGGGCGATTTAGCTCAGAAATTGGCAGTTATGGCCGGCGGCTATTGAATAAAAATTTCCGTATTAGCAAAAAAATTCATAACTTTGCACCGCAAAAATTGAATTTTATTAATCACAAATAATTAAACTAACATGTCTGAAATTGCAGATCGCGTGAAAAGCATCGTAGTTGACAAACTCGGTGTAGAGCCCGAAAAAGTAACAGAAGAAGCAGCATTCATCACCGACCTCGGCGCCGACAGCCTCGACACCGTAGAGCTCATCATGGACTTCGAGAAAGAATTCGGTATCACCATTCCCGACGAAGAAGCTGAGAAGATCAAAACTGTAGGTGACGCTGTTGCCTTCGTTGAAGCACACAATGCCTAAGCGGCTTACCCGCGTCAGCACTCCACAAGAAACTTTAAGCCGCCGCGGTTTTTCGTTCAGCCGAAAATAGCGGCGGTTTTCTTTATTCAAGTTTCGCTTCCGAAACTTAAATAAGCATATAAACTTAGCCACAACAGTATATATGGAACTCAAACGAGTAGTAGTTACCGGTCTGGGCGCCATCACTCCCCTTGGCAACGACGTCGCCACAACATGGGAGAACGCCAAAGCCGGTGTCAGCGGTGCCGGACCTATCACTCACTTCGATGCGAGCCTGTTCAAGACACAGTTTGCATGCGAGGTAAAAGGCTTCAATGCCGAAGAACACTTCGACCGCAAGAAAATGCGCCAGCTCGACCTGTACGCTCAATATGCCCTTGTGGCTGCCCGACAGGCCGTAAAGGACGCCGGTCTTGAAGAAGCCGGCGACAAGAACCGTATCGGCGTAATCGTAGCCGCAGGTATCGGTGGTCTTCACACCTTCGAGGAAGAAGCCGGCTACTATGCCCTCAACGCCGACAAAGGCCCCAAATACAACCCCTTCTTCATCCCTAAGATGATCGCTGACATCGCCAGCGGCCACATCTCGATGGAGTATGGTTTCCACGGCCCCAACTACGGTGTGGTATCGGCCTGTGCCTCATCCAACAACGCCATCATCGACGCGTTCAACCTCATACGTCTTGGCAAAGCCGACGCTTTTGTAACCGGCGGTGCCGAAGCAGCCATTTTCCCTGCAGGTGTAGGCGGCTTCAACTCAATGCACGCACTCTCTACCCGCAACGACAGCCCCGCGACGGCTTCTCGTCCGTTCAGCAAGAGCCGCGATGGTTTTGTGATGGGCGAAGGCTCTGCAGTGCTCGTGCTTGAAGAGCTTGAGCACGCTCTTGCCCGCGGCGCACACATCTACTGCGAGGTAGCCGGCGGCGGTATGAGCGCCGACGCTCACCACCTCACAGCCACCCACCCCGAAGGTCTCGGTGCGAAGTTGGCTATGTCGGCTGCCCTTGAAGACGCCGGCATGACTCCCGACGATATCGACTATATCAACGTTCACGGTACTTCTACCCCCGTAGGCGACGTGAGCGAGGTGAAGGCTATCGTAGAGCTCTTCGGCGACGCTGCCAAGAAAGTAAACATCTCATCTACCAAATCGATGACCGGTCACCTTCTCGGCGCTACCGGCGCCCTCGAGGCCATGTTCTCTATCAAGGCCGTAGAGGAAGACATCGTGCCCCCGACAATCAACCATGAAGAGGGCGACGAAGATGAGAATATCGACTACAGCCTCAACTTCACCTTCAACAAGGCTCAGAAACGCACAGTGCGCGCAGCCCTTTCGAATGCTTTCGGCTTCGGCGGCCACAATGCGACAGTCATTGTAAAGAAATTCGAGAAATAAGCCGAGGGTTTATTTCTGCAATATAACAGGGGCTGCCGGCATATCAGCGATATGCCGGCAGCCTTTTGCTTTGCTGAGCGGGCTGCGCCCGCTCCCGGGACGAAAAGCTCGGCAATTACAAAATAAATTTTGAATTGCACTCGCTTATTCGTATCTTTGGCCTGCGGCCTTAGATACTTTCGCTCGGCAATGCTCAAATAAATTTGGCATTGCGCTCGCTTATTCGTATCTTTGTGGCGACATGGAACAATATATCGTATCGGCACGAAAATACCGCCCGACGACATTTGACAGCGTAGTGGGCCAGCAAGCGCTGACCGGAACGCTCAAGAATGCGATCACCAGCGGCCGACTGGCTCATGCTTACCTCTTCTGCGGCTCGCGAGGAGTAGGCAAGACGTCGTGTGCGCGTATTTTTGCCAAGACTATCAACTGCACCAACCGCACGGCCGCGGGAGAAGCGTGCAATGAGTGTGATTCGTGTCGGCAGTTTAATGAAAACCGGAGTCTGAATATCATCGAGCTTGACGCCGCGAGCAACAACGGCGTTGATGATATCCGCGCGCTGATAGAGCAGGTGGCCGTACCGCCGACACAGGGGCGCTACCGTGTGTTTATCATCGATGAGGTGCACATGCTCTCCAATGCGGCTTTCAACTCTTTCCTCAAGACTCTCGAGGAGCCGCCGGGCTATGTGATTTTCATTCTTGCCACGACCGAAAAGCATAAGATTATCCCTACCATACTTTCGCGTTGCCAGATCTATGATTTCAACCGCATATCGATCAATGATATGGTGGTTCATCTGCAGCATGTGGCTTCGAACGAGGGTATCACCACCGAGCCGGAGGCTCTCAATGTGATAGCGCGCAAGGCCGACGGCGCTATGCGCGACGCCTTGTCGATCTTCGATCAGGTGGCGGCTTCGACGCAGGGCAATATCACCTACGCGGCAACGATCGAGAATCTCAATGTGCTTGACCAGAGCTATTACAACCGTCTGCTCGACGCTTTTGTGGCTCAGGATATAGCGCAGGCATTGCTGATATACAAGGAGATACGCAACCAAGGCTTCGACTCGCAATTTTTTGTGAACGGTCTGGCGTCGTATCTGCGTGATCTTGCAGTGGCGCAGAATCCCGACACACTTCAGTTGCTTGAAGCCACCGATGATGTGCGCCAGCAGATGGCCGAGCGGGCCTCGAAGCTCCATCCGACTTTCCTATACAAAGCGATGGACCTCTGCAACGAGGCAGATTTCAACTTCCGCGCGGCAAGCAACAAACAATTTTTGGTAGAGCTGACGCTCATCAAACTGTGCCAACTACTAAGCCCCTCGTCCGATGATACCGGAGCCGGCGAGGGGCAATTACAACCGCTCGAAGCATACTCTACGAGCGTAGCTCCGCAAGAGGCGGCGCCAGCAGCCACACCCGCAGCCGCCCCGCACACCGACCTTAAGGTCGCCCCCGCCCCGGTGAGCACACCTTCCAAGACGCGCAGCACGTATACCTTGGGAGGCATGTCGCTTGCCGGTGCGGCAATGAAAGCCCGCGAGGCACATACACAATATACAGCGGCGGCGCCGACATCAGCCCCGGCGCAACACCGCAGCGACAGCTACTCAGAGGCCGATCTCGAACGGGCATGGACCTCGGCGACGCGACTCTTCGCAAGCGACCGGGTGCTTGGGTCGGTGCTCAGCGCCATCGTTCCCCATGCTCAGGGAGGCGACAAGTATCTGCTGCGCTGTGCCTCGCAACTTGTGGCTGATATGGTGGGTAAGTCGCTTGGCAGCATTACAGCACATGTGCGCGACGTACTCTCAAATGACAATGTCGGCTTCGAGACGGAAGTGAGCGACGCCGACATACCCAAAACAATGTGGACCGACGACCGAGTGCTCGAAGACCTTATCAACGAGCACCCCGCCATTGGTGAAATGATAAAGAAATTTCAATTACGCAGAATCTGACCATGCGACATTTTCGCGGCTTAAGCCTCACAATCATTTCTACGATTGCGGGCTGCGCGTTTGCGGCAGCCCCGTCGATGTATTACAGTTCGGCCAGCGGCTATTACGGCAAGAATCTCATAGAAGCGCTGAGCGACATTATAGAAGACCATACCCAGCTGAGCTACAGCGGAGTATGGACGGCCTACCAGACCACCGACCTTGACGAGAACGGCAAGGTGTGGGATATGTATTCGACCAAGCGCTGGACCTATAAAAAGGAGCAATGCGGCAGTTACTCATCAATCGGCGATTGCTACAACCGCGAGCACTCTTTCCCCAAGAGCTGGTTTGACGACGGATATCCGATGTATACCGACCTCAATCACCTCTATCCTACCGACGGCTATGTGAACAATCAGCGCGGCAACCTGCCTTTCGGCGAGTGTGCCAACGGTTCGTACGTGGCGTCGAGCGGATCGGTGAAACCTCTCGGCCGCCGCGGTGCGAGCACGTTCTCGGGGTACAGCGGCACGGTTTTCGAGCCGGATGATGAATACAAGGGCGACTTCGCACGCGCATATTTCTATATGGCAACGTGCTACAACGACGTCAACTCGCGCTGGAAGAGCGACATGCTCGCCGGCAACAGCTATCCTTTTTTCACTACATGGGCGGTGAACCTGCTGCTGAAATGGCACCGTCAAGACCCTGTCAGCGACAAGGAAATCAAGCGCAACGACGCAGTATATGAAGTGCAGGGCAACCGCAACCCCTTTATCGACCATCCCGAGCTTGCAGAGCATATCTGGGGAGACAAGAAGACAGAGCGCTGGACTCCCGGAGAGCAGGGTGCAGCCATCAACCAACCCGTCGACGGCTCTACGGTAGACTTCGGAGTGACAGCCTTGGATGTACCTGTCACCATCAGCATACCTGTGCGTACTACGGGTGCCACTTCTGCCGTGAATGTGGCTGTGAGCGGCAACTTTACCACGGCAATAAGCTCTATTTCAGCCGATCAGGCCAATGCCGGCACAACGGTGAAAGTGAAATATGAGCCTAAGTCACTGGGCAAGCACAGCGGCACGATGACCCTTACCATGGGCGATGTGAAATCAACCGTCACACTCAGCGGCGAGACCGTAGACGGCCTTCCGGCAATGCCTGCCACTTACGTCAGCTCAGAGTCGTTCCGCGCCAACTGGACCTATATCGGCGACGATATGGGTGGAAAATATGACCTCGCCGTCACCGACGACAACGGCCCCCTGCCGGGCTATCCATGCAGTGTCGACGCCGCCAAGGGATATTTCGATGTCAAGGATCTGCAGCCTCTCACCACATATACCTACACGCTCAGGAGCGAGATGTTCACCAGCAACAGCGTGAAGGTGACCACAGCTGCCCCGGAGCCATTTATAGACTTCCTTTTCGATGGCAACCTGTATTTCACCACGAGCCCCGGCGAGCCGTCGGAAGTGGCTGAGATACTTGTGCAGATAGAGAATATAGAGAGCGATATCACTATCGGTGTGGGTGCGCCTTTCGAGCTTTCGCTTGACCGCAGCGCATGGAGCAGCTCTATCACTATCAGCCCCGATGAAAGCCGAATCTATCTGCGCCTGAACAGCGACGAGGCCGGTGCTTTCGAATCGACTCTGACAGCCCGTGCCGGTGATTATTTCAACGACAATACTACAGTAAGCGGTGTGGCCGGTTCGGCTGCCGGCTTCTTCGAGGACTTTGAGACCGGGGGACTACCGAGCCCCTACGCCACAACGACTTACGAGGGTACTGCCGCCGTGTGGACAATCTATAATGCCGGACACGACCCCAAGCAGGATGCAGGTTATGAGTCGGCAACAGCGCTTCGACTTGGCAAAGCAAGCACCAACACCACCGGCATAGAGATGACCGAGGCCAAGCGCGGAGGCGCCGGAGTGGTGAGCTTCATGGCCAAGAAATGGAGTGCCGGGGAGGCCGACAGCAAGATAGCGGTAGAAACCAGCACCGACGGCATTGCATGGCGCGAGGCCGGTGTGGCAAACATCACCGACGCCGAATGGCAGCAGTATACCGTGACCGCCAATGTGGCCGGCGATGTGCGCATACGTCTGCGCCGCACCGAGGGTGCGCGCATGCACTTGGACGACATCGCCGTGAGCAACTACAGCGCCGGCGTCGCCGACCCGTCGGCCGAGCGTCATCAGTGGGATGCATATTGCCTCGACGGTAAACTTGTCGTGACAGTGACAGCTGCGTCGGGTGTGCGCTTAGGCATTTATACCGTTGCCGGTCTTACCGTTTTCGACGGCCTGCTCGGCGAGGGCGTGCACAGTTTCGACCTTTCGGCAGGTCAGTTTGTGGTGGTGAGCAGCCGCGACTTCACCCGCACAGTACTCATGCGGTAACTACACGGCAATGGAGAAAAAGACAATATGGGACATGGGGCGGCTCTCGGTAGAACAATACCGGGCGGCCGCCAAAATGCCCGTCGTGGTTGTGCTCGACAATGTGCGGAGCCTCAACAATATAGGCTCGCTCTTCCGCACAGCCGACTGCTTCGCTGCCGGCGGGATAGCTCTCTGCGGTATTTCGGCCACGCCGCCGTCGGTGGAAATCCACAAGACGGCTCTCGGCGCAGAAGACTCGGTAGACTGGCAATATTACCCTACGACAGCTGAGGCTGTGGTCGACCTGCGCAGCCGTGGCTTCAAGATTGTATGTCTTGAGCAGGTGAAAGGCAGCGTGGCGCTTCAGGATTTCCGCCCGGAGGAAGGGGAGGCCTACGCGCTGATTGTCGGCAATGAGGTCGACGGAGTTGCGCCCGATATCGTTGATTCGGCCGATATTTGGCTCGAGATACCCCAGAGCGGCACCAAACACTCTCTCAACGTGACAATATCGGCAGCCGTTGCGCTATGGCATATCTACAGTCACAGTAATATTTTAGGAACAGTTTAGAATATGATATATCCCAAGCCCCTTAAAAAAGGAGATAAAATAGCCATCTGCTCTCCGGCCGGCAAAATCAAGCCTGAAATCGTCAATAAGGCTGCGGCCGTATTGCGCGGTCAAGGCTATCGGGTGGAGATCATGCCTCACGCTTTCGGGGCCGACGGCCAGTTCAGCGGTACTGCCGACGAGCGCTATGCCGACCTCAAGGCCGCTTTCGCCGACCCCGATGTAAGGCTTATATTATGCAGCCGCGGCGGCTACGGCGTGGTGCATATCCTCGATCGCCTCAACCAGTTGCCGCTGACCGACGACCCAAAGTGGGTGGCCGGCTTCAGCGACATATCTGCGCTTCATGCACTTATGGCGACAAAAGGCATAGCGAGCATACATTCGCTGATGTGCGCCGGCATACAGCGCGGCGCCGACGACCCCGACATCGCGGCATTCTTCGATATCTTGGAGGGCGAGCGGCCTGTGCACATCTTCGACGGCCATGCCTACGACCGCCCCGGGCTTGCCACGGGCACGCTCTATGGCGGCAATGTGGCCGTGCTCGCCGAACTTATCAGCACACCCTACGATATCATCAAGCCCGACACGATACTCTTTATAGAGGATGTGGCCGAGCCTATCTATAAGATAGAGCGCATACTCTATCAGCTCAAACTGAGCGGAGTGCTCGGCAAATTGCGCGGTCTCGTGGTAGGGCAGTTCACTGATTACAAGCCCGATGACAATCATCCCGACATGGAGAGCATGATACGCGACATGGTGGCCGAATACAACTATCCTGTAGCGTTCAACACACCAATCGGGCATGTCGACCATAATGTGCCCCTGATCGAGTCGGCCAAGGTGACGCTGAAAGTCAATTCCGAAGGCCGGAACAGTATTATCTTCCATCGCTGAACAAAGCAGCGCAGGCAAGTGTTAATCTTTATGACAATCCTTAAAAAAATAAGATTATGATAAAGAAATTATTACTTTGCCTGGCACTTGCAGTGGCGACGGTCAGCGCCGCCTACGCCGATGAATATACCCATGACAGCACCATCCTGCCACAGGCGGCGCGTGATGTGATACATACGGCTTTCAAGGCTGAAATCAGCGTGATAAAGATAGATAAAGATTTTGGGCGTGTGAGCGAATATGAAGTTGTGCTCACCGACGGGTCGGAAATCCAATTTGACAGCAAAGGCAACTGGAAGGATGTCGAGGCTGCCCGGGGCAAGAGCGTGCCGGGAATTTTTGTGCCGACAGCGATAAGCGACTATGTGGCCAATTATCAGAAAGGCGCAAAGATTGTAGGCATAGAGCGTACGCGGGGCGGCTACGAAATAGAGCTGAGCAACGGCATAGAGATGAAATTTGATAAAGACGGCAAATTCCAACGTTACGATTGATGAGCTATGAAAAAGTATATCAAATATCTTCTCTACACTCTATTGGGAGTGATACTCTTTGCTGCGTGGGGCTGCTCGTCGATTGACTATGATGAGCCACAAATCCATACAACAATCAACAGATAATGAAAGTATATACCCGCACCGGCGACAAGGGCACGACCTCGCTTGTAGGAGGCACCCGGATTGCCAAAGACGATCCACGACTTGAGGCCTACGGCACCGTAGATGAGCTCAATTCGTGGCTCGGCCTTTTAGAATCATCAGAAGTATTGCCCGAGGGAGCGCATGCCACCTTGGGCGCGGCCATGAACAGGCTTTTCGACATAGGGTCGGCGCTGGCCACCGAAGCCACATCGAAATGGCAGCCTGCTCCTTTCCCGGCCTCTGCTACAAAAGAGCTCGAAGAGGCTATAGACAATCTTGAGGGCATATTGCCCCGCCATAACCGCTTTGTGCTTCCCGGCGGCCATGCCGACTCGGCGCGAGCCAATGTGGCGCGTACTGTTGCCCGGCGGGCAGAGCGGCGTATCATCACCTTGTCGGGGCTTGTGGATGTCGACGCCGAGATCATACGCTATGTGAACCGCCTGAGCGATTACCTGTTTGTGCTGTCGCGGGCTATCAATCACGTGACCGGCACTCCCGAGCGCTTCTGGGAAAACTGAGTGTACGCGGGCTGCGCCCGCGCCGGACGACGAAAGCTTTTCTTTGGTTTATGTGTGTTGCTAACTTTGCATCGCAAAAACATATATAAGCCTCAGAGCAGCGAGATCATGCGCTCGAAAGCCGAGAGTGCCTACGACTGCATTTATAACCTCGACAAGAAAGGCACTGCCGACAATCCAATCGAGATTACTTCATACGAAGGAGAGAAGGTGACCTTTGACCTTTCGGATGTAAAGACAGAAAACCGCATAATCGGCTTCTATGTCAAGGCTGATTACTGGCGTCTGCGCGGATTTGATATCGTAGGTATTCAGGTGACTCAGACCGGCCACACTCAGAGTATCAACGTCGGTCTGTTCGGAGGCAGCAATTGCATTATAGAGCGTGTCGATATGCACGACGGGATGGGTATCGGCGTGTATGCCACCCGCGGCAATGACAATCTGGTGCTCAACTGCGACGCATACAACAACTACGACCCCGTGACTATCGAGAACTGCCGGGTATAGACTTCATCAACAATACAGCCTACCGCAACATACACGCCGCCTCCGCTTTCAAGAAGTAGAGGCGGTTTTTTTAACTATCTTTCTTTGTGTTTTGTTTGTAAATATATAACTAATTAGTTATCTTTGCGACATGGAATCAGAAGAAGCCTCAGCGCAATATGTACGGACAATACTAAGAACGCCCGAATTTATGGAGTTCTATGGATCTTTACCCATAAGGGTACAGACCAAATTTCAGTATGTCATGAATGTCATAGCCTCTGTATATAATATTTCTACAAAGTTCGTAAAGCATTTGGAGAATACTGATCTTTATGAAATGCGTGTATCGATTGGAACTAATGAATATCGCACGGTTTTATTTGCTGCAGATCATAATAACATTATAGAGGCTAAAAACATCATCCTTCTTAATGGCTTCGTTAAGAAAGATAAAAAAGATTATCGAAAACAGATAGAAATAGCAACCGCAATACTAAATAATTTGGAATTATGAGAACTTTGAATCCCGAAAAATTGGCGAAATTAACATCGTTTAATGATGAACTTGATGAAAAATATGGAAAGCCCGGCACTCCCGGGCGTGAGCTTTTTGACGAAGAATCTATCGCATGGTTCTACGGAAATATGTTGCGTGAGCGACGTAAGGAATTAAACATGACGCAGAAGCAAGTGGCAGAGAAACTTGGACGCGAGCAAAGCTATATCGCCCGGGTGGAAAATGGTAAAGCAGATATACAATTGTCAAGTTTCTTCCGGATTGCCGCCATACTTGGAATACAATTTGTACCTACTTTCATGCAGGTGATGAGATGATAGAATTCAAAATTCATGTCTGAAAGGCGAATCCGTATGTTGAGGCTCTCTTTGAGATTCTGCTTTTTTTGCCTAACTTTGCATTTATAGAAGGATTTCTTAGTATTATGAGCGTTCACTCCATATCCGACTTGCCTGTTACCCGAATAAACAACCGGCGTTATTTGGGTAATAAGTATCGGCTTTTGCCATTTATCCGTGGGGTTGTCGATGCGCATTGTGAGGATATAGAAGTTTTCGCAGATTTGTTTGCAGGCACCGGAGCGGTGTCTTCGGCTTTCAGCGATTGCGCTGTCATCACCAATGATATATTGTATAGCAATTATCTGAGCAATTATGCATGGTTCGGCGCCGAGGGCTACGACACTACCCGATTGCGCAAACTGATATTATATTACAATACTGTTGATGTGACAGGCGACAATTATATGTCGGATAATTTTGCCGATACATATTTCTCGCTTGAAGATTGCCGGAGAATCGGTTTTATCCGTGAAGACATCGAATCACGCCGAGAGGCCGGAGAGATAAATTTCAGGGAGAAATCTCTGTTGGTCACCTCCCTGCTGTATGCCATGGACAAGATAGCGCAGACCTGCGGGCATTACGATGCATACCGCAAGGGCGCTCAGTTTAAAGATCATCTGGAGCTGAGGGTGCCCTTGGCAAGTCAGGAGAATAATCCGGCCAACCTTTGCTATAACTTGGATATCAACGAACTAGCACCTACGATCGAGGCAGATCTGGTATATCTCGACCCGCCATATAATTCCCGCCAATATTGCGATACTTACCACCTTCTTGAGAATGTGGCCCGGTGGGAGAAACCGCAGCTTTTCGGTGTGGCAAAGAAAATGGAACGCACTGCGCTCAAAAGTGCATATTGCTCACGCAAGGCTATAGAGACGTTTGAAAATCTTATAGATAATCTCAACGCACGCTATATTGCATTGTCATACAACAATATGGCAAAAAAGGGCAACGACCGCTCCAACGCCCGGATGACCGACGCCGATATCCTGCGAGTGCTTGAGGCCAAGGGTGATGTGCAGGTATTCTCGGAGGGCTACCGCGCTTTCACTACCGGGAAATCGGATATCGCCGATAATGAGGAGCGCTTATTTCTTTGCACCTGTCATTAATGAAACTTATCGGGTCACCACTCAATTATACCGGCGGCAAGTTCAGGTTATTGCCTCAGATACGGCCATTGTTTCCACGGGAGATAGCAACATTTGTAGATTTGTTCTGTGGTGGCGGTGTAGTGGGCGCAAATGTGGAATGTCAGCGGGTGTGCTTCAATGATATCAATGATAAGTTGATTAATCTTCTACAGTTGTTCAGACAGCATGACATAGACTTCATTCTTGAGAATATCGAAACAATCATAGGCAGATACGGTCTGTCGGATTCCGGCAAGATGGGCTATGGCTTTTACGGTTGCGAGAGCGGCAAAGGCTTGGGGGCTTACAATAAAAGTCCTTATCTACGTATGCGTGACGACCTCAACAGCAAGCGGAATTTGGATGATGACTATTATCTGCACCTGTATGTAGCTATGGTTTATGCTTTCAACAATCAGATGCGCTTTAATTCCAAGGGCAGCTTCAATCTTCCGGTTGGCAAACGCGACTTCAACGGGCGCATGCGCAAGAAACTCTGCGAGTTTGTAGAACGCTTACATTCGATAGAGGTAGACTTTTCCGCCCGCGATTTTGCTGAGGTTGATTTAGACGTCTTGGGGGCAGATGATTTTGTCTATGCCGATCCGCCCTATCTCATCACATGCGCCACATATAATGAAAACGGCGGGTGGAGCGAAGCCCATGAACATCAACTATATGCCACCTTGGACGCCTTGCACGGGGATGGTGTGAGATTCGCTCTTTCGAATGTGCTTTCAACCAAAGGAAAGGAAAACGGAATTTTGGCCCGTTGGCTTGAAGAGCACCCCGAATATACATGCCATCATCTCAACTATACTTATTCTAATTCAAATTATCATAAAAAAGACCGCGACGCGGTAAACGATGAAGTATTGATTGTTAATTATTAATTATTTGATATTATGTTTGAAAAAATATCCTACAAGAGATTTTGCTGGAGTTTAGGCACAACAAGTTTCAGAACCAAAAATTTCAACCGTACCATCGAGACTCAGATTGCGATGCTCAACCGCTTTTGGCGGCAACCTGAAAATGCTGATGAAAAATGGGAGGGCAATAATGATGTTCAGACCCGGTATTATGAATATATGCAAGATGAGGGTTTTGTAGACGGAGATGCTCCGCGCCCGGATAAAGATGCCCGTCAGAAGACATCAGGCTTGGTGGAGATTGGCTTGCTGAATGATAACCGCCGTCTTACCGGAGCCGGCTGCGCTCTGCTGGAGATATGCAGCAAAGGCGATTTCACCCCTGACAATATATTCAGAATTGAGAAAGACAGCTACCTTTATCTTAAGCAACTGTTGAAAACCTCATGTGATATTGATGGAAATATTGTAAGGCCGCTTCTGATACTTCTTCATTTCCTTAATGACCCGGCTCTCGACGGCAAAGTGACCAAAGAGGAGTTTACCTATCTTCTTCCGCTTTGTATCAATGAGGATACAACGGAGTGGATAGGGCAGGAGATTCTAAAACTCAGAGCGGGCAAAACGAGCATTGACGCAATCATAAACGGCTTTATAGCGGATAAACCTAACTACAGAGAGGCGAGAAATCTTCTGATGTCAAACGCTGTGTCGGAAGAGCTGATATGTGCTGTGGGCATAAACCGCAAGAGTCCCAAGTATGATAAAGCATATTATGGCCTCTACAATTCCATGCTAAGGCTCTATCTCTATAGAGATGATTCTGCGGCAAAGCAGGTGCTTTCGATTCTTAACGGACTTACCAATAAGAAGATAACTACAGCATGGAAGTCGCTGCAGTTCGACACATCCGTTACAAGCAGGATAGAGAAAGATCCTTTCGGGCATTTCTGTGCGTCAAATCCCTTCTGCGCTGTAACTACAGAGGACGAATTCAAGGAGTTGTTCTTTGATACCATGCACCTCTATAAGACCAAGGCCACGCTGTCGGATTACTGCGATCTCAACCGACGCTACCTTTCTACGGCTGATATCATTATCTTCAAGGACGATGAAATAAAGTTAGACGTCATTCCCGAGCAGTTATTCTCTTTGTGCGAGGATAAGCTGTATGAAATCGCGTTTACAAAATCGGCTGATCTTTGCAATGATGTGCCGCTGTCGGCCATCTCCGGGGCTCTCAAGGTGAGTGAGGAACTTCTTATTGAAAAACTCGGCGAGAAGTTCAAAAAGAAATTCGCAGACCTCGAAGATGCCATGAGTGAGGTCGACAAGGAGCGCTATGCCCGTTTCGATAAGCTCATAGATGAGAGATTCGCCGACGACGACCTCATCAATCTTCTGGGCTTGTTTGAAGAAAGGAATGATGAAGAGATAAGCGCTCTTGTGACAGACAATGCCACCGTGCCGACCATCTTCGAGTATGTCCTCGGCATTATATGGTATAAGGTGAGCAATCGCAAAGGCAAGGTGCTCGACTATATGAAACTGTCGCTTGATGCGAATCTTCTGCCCAAGACCCATGCCGCCGGCGGGGAGGCAGACATAGTATATGAATACCCTGACACGCAAGCGTTTCCCGCACACCATCTGCTCTTGGAGGCGACATTGGCAAACGTCGGCAACCAGCGTCAGATGGAGGCCGAGCCCGTTACGCGCCACTTGGGTAACAACATATTGGCTACAGGTACGGGCATAAAAACGAAGCGAGCAACGGTGTGAATGTCGGTCGGTGGCTTAAT
>OFGC01000368.1_pt1 | contig 48953 bp, 48 predicted proteins | sample 1521691 | NCBI WGS metagenome assembly OFGC01 (sample SAMEA3504121, study PRJEB24116) | mouse gut metagenome | biome: mouse gut; feature: mouse-associated habitat; material: faeces | place: Denmark | collected 2011
TCGCGCGGCACAATGCCCAGTATCCGGGCGTAACCTTACACTCTTATAAGAAAGCTCACGACCGCTTCTTGATAATCGATGAGGAAGTCTATCATATCGGCCACTCGCTCAAAGACCTTGGCAAGAAACTCTTCGCCTTCTCAAAGATGGATGTCATGACCGGCTCGCAGCTTATTTCACAGCTCAAATGAATGAGAAGAAAAAGACATGCAGTAGTGCTTGCCGATTTAACGCTTAAAAGAAGCCACAGGTAACAATATGATATAAGGAGTTTTTAATTTGTTTGCTCCTGATAGTCAAGTTTTCACAAATATCATATAACTTTGCGCATGGACCCGACGAAAGAAAACGAAATAATAATTTATCAACCGGATGAAAACCTCGCTCTTGATGTAAGGGTTGAAGACGAATCTGTATGGCTAACACAATCTCAGATTGTTGAATTGTTCGATTCAAGCAAGGCGAACATAAGTGAACATCTCAAACATATTTTTGACTCTGGTGAACTGGCAAAAGAGGCAACTGTTCGGAATTTCCGAACAGTTCGACGGGAAGGAAACCGCAGTGTGACCAGAAATATAGATTTTTTCAATCTGGACGTGATAATTTCCGTAGGATATAGGGTAAACACAGTTCGTGGTATTCAGTTTCGGCAATGGGCCAACAAGGTTCTGAAAGAATATCTTCTCCGTGGTTATGCGTTAAATCAACGGCTGATGCAGCTTGAAGACCGCATTGACCGCCATTTTTCAGAATATGATAGACATCTTTCAGAGCTTGATGAGAAAGTGGATTTCTTTGTGCGCAGTTCCATTCAGCCCAAGGAAGGAATTTTCTTTGACGGTCAGATTTTTGACGCATACGCCTTTGTTGCCGGACTGATCCGGAAGGCAAAAAACGGATAGTTGTCATTGACAGCTATGTTGACGATTCGGTGCTTGTTCAGCTGTCAAAACGTAAGCCGGGTGTCAAGGTTGATATTTACAACGGAAAGATTTCTCAGCAGCTCCGACAGGACGTCGCGCGGCACAATGCCCAGTATCCGGGCGTAACCTTACACTCTTATAAGAAAGCCACGACCGCTTCCTGATAATCGATGAGGAAGTCTATCATATCGGCCATTCGCTGAAAGACCTCGGCAAGAAATTCTTCGCCTTCTCAAAGATGGATGTCATGACCGGCTCGCAGCTGATAACGGCCCTTTAAGCTATTCAGCTTGATAAGCTCATCGTCCGGCGTAACACATCGGAAGTGTAAAATGAAACAGACTGCGATCCGCAATGGAAAGCAGTCTGTTTTTGAATTTAGTTAGTAAAGGGAGGTGTCAGTTCACTGCAGTATCAGTCGATTTCTTCATCGGCTTCGTAACCGCCCATTTCGCGGATTGCATTCTTGAGCATTACGTACTGCTGGAAGAGATGGTTGACGGGTACTTCGCCTGTCGTGTAGTCGTGCATCGGGCTCTTCAGGAAGAAGCTGAGGAAGCGCTGGATGCCGTAGCGTCCTGCACGTGCTGCGAGGTCGCTCAGAAGCACGAGGTCAAGGCAGAGAGGTGCTGCGAGGATAGAGTCGCGGCAGAGGAAGTTGATCTTGATCTGCATGGGATAGCCCATCCATCCGAAGATGTCGATGTTGTCCCAACCTTCTTTGTTGTCGTTGCGCGGGGGATAGTAGTTGATGCGCACTTTGTGGTAGTAGTCGGTGTAGAGATCGGGCTGAGCTTCCGGAACGAGGATCGACTCGAGTGTTGAAAGCTTCGACACTTCCTTGGTGCGGAAGTTTGCGGGTTCGTCAAGCACGAGACCGTCGCGGTTGCCGAGGATGTTGGTCGAGAACCAGCCGGAGAGGCCGAGGCAACGGGTGCCGATGATGGGGGCGAAGCCTGATTTCACGAGAGTCTGACCGGTCTTGAAGTCCTTGCCGGCGATAGGCATGCCTGTTTCCTTGGCGAGCTCCCACATTGCGGGGATGTCAACGGTGGTGTTGGGGGCACCCATGATGAAGGGAGCGCCTTCTTTGAGGGCTGCGTAAGCGTAGCACATCGAAGGTGCGATGTGTTCCTTGTCGTCAGCCTTGATAGCTTCTTCGAGAGCGGCGAGAGTTCCGTGGATCTTTTCGTCAACCGGAACATAGACTTCGGTTGAAGCGGCCCAGAGGACAACTACTCTGTCAACGCCGTTTTCTTTCTTGAAGTTGCGGATATCCTCGCGGATATTGTTGACCATCTCCTCGCGGGTTGCGCCCTTCATGATGTTCTCGCCGTCAAGACGCTTTGCATAGTTGTGGTCGAAAGCGGCCTTCATCGGCTTGATCTTCTCGAGCTCGTCTTTAACGGGGTTGATATCTTTTTCTTTGAGTACCTCTGCGTTTATAGCGCTTTCGTAGGCGTTTGCAGGATAAACGTCCCATGCACCGAACACGATGTCGTCAAGTTTTGCAATGGGAACGATTTCGTCATATTTGAGATATTTCTTGTCGGCGCCTTTGCCTACACGCATTTTATCATATTGGGTCATTGAGCCTACGGGCTTTGCGAGACCTTTGCGTGCCATCAGGACACCGGTCATGAATGTTGAAGAAACGGCTCCCAGTCCGACGACGAGGACGCCAAGTTTACCTTCGGCAGGTTTTACGTTGGTTGCCTTCATAATTTAAAATGATGTTTATTATTTTCTATTTAAGGTTAAAAGCCGCAAAGGCTTTACGCTGCTGAACGATTTCAGCGCGTAAAAGTACGTCATATTATTTAATTGCAAAAATTTTTTATTTTAATAATTTCTTATTTTTACTAACGAAATATAAATATGTGGATAAAGGGTTATGTTTGTGTTTATAATTATTAATTCCAACCCTTTAATGTTAATGAATCAAAATGCTGTAGTGAGAACGTCCGACAGATTTTTTATGACTGACGGATCGGTCTGGAGATCTTCTTCTGCTGTCCAGCCTTTTCCTTTGAGCCATGCGACATGACAGCCGATCGAACGGGCCGGCAGGATGTCTTTCTTTAGACTGTCGCCAACCACGAGCACTTCCTCCGGTTCAAGCCCGAGGGCCACGACACCGAGGCGAAATATGGTTGGATCCGGTTTCCTGATTCCGACGACCGCACTTTCTATGACGCCCTTGAAGTAGCGGCGCAGATCGAAATCGCGCAGAACGGAATCGACGTTGCCGTAGAAATTTGAGACGAGCATCATCGGATAACGCGATGCGAGTTCTTCCAGGACAGGGCGCGCGTCCGCTATGGCATTGCGGGCGGCCTCGTAGCAATAGTCGGCTATGGGTTCCGCGAATGCCTCTGTGGCCCCTTCGGCGAGGTGCCCGTTATCGACGAGCCACTGCAGCTCGATCTTCATTTTCTTCAGAAGCAGGTCGTGGAAATTATCGTTGGGCAATATATGGCGCACCCGGGCCAATTCGCGCTCAGCATAGACGTATGCGTCGCGAAAAACAGCTTTGTCTATGCCGACGCCGCATGCCTGATAACCGTCCCAGATAACTTCGCTCCAGTGGACGCCGCGGCTGTCGATTGTGCCGCCATAGTCGAAAATAATTCCTTTTATCATTGTTGACAGATGTTTTTTGGAAAAAGAGGTTCAGTATTTTCCTTCCTGAAGTTCGCGGGTGAAATAGCGGCATATCCGTTCATGGCGCACCACCATGTAGATCAGGAGGATGTTAAGGACTGTCAGCTCGAAAGCGAAATAGAGCCAAGGCATCGTCAGGAATAGCGATGTGAACAGGGCTATCGTTCTCCAGTTGAATGAAAGTATGTTGGTATATTTCATCAGTGGCAATGATTTTCTCCTGAAATCCTCGCGGAATTTTGACGGGATTTTTCCGTCGGGAAAACGTTTGGCCAGTTCCCGGCGCAGGCGTTGCATGGCGGGCGCGGTTGCCTCCTGCTGCAGAGTGTAGTTCGTATAGGTGCTGAGCGTCAGCTTTTTCCAGAAATTCTTTTTCCATGAAAGGGAGGCGAGCTGACGTTTAAGGGTGAAAGCCGTTTCGAGTTCGCTCCCCTCGTCGCCTTTGAGGAAATAGAGATGGAACTGGCGGTAGTAGTCGGCCATAGCCGCCTGTTTAGCGTGGCAGAGCCCCGTGACGACAGCCATTACCCAGATGACCCAGTGGTGGGCCATGAAGAACTCAGAAGTGACATTCTCGCGCAGACAGATGGCAACGTAGATGGCTGCGAACCAGAAGTCGCCGCTCAGACCGTCGAGAATCCTGCCCAGACGTGAATACTGATGGGTCATGCGCGCCAGCTGTCCGTCGGCGCTGTCAAAAGAATTGGCCCAGACGAGCAGGAGCATTCCGATCACATTGAGCCAGAGCTCCGGAAAATAGAAGAGCACTCCGGCTCCCAGTCCCAGAAAGATGGATGCTATGGTTATGGCATTCGGGGTAACGCCGAGTTTTTTTGCCAGACAGGCCCAGGCATATCCTATGGGCCGGTAGAAAGCGAGGTCTATGTGTTCCTCGGTGTCCATTGACTTCAGCGAGTCGCGGTAGGATGACTTTGGCGTGCTTGAAGATGAGTCGTTTGACATTGGCGTTTTATACTGTTTTGCTTGTTACGATAAATCTGTTCATGGTCTCACTCAGCGGAAGTTTTGCCCTTTGGGGGCCGGATTGAGGGGATTGTCGCGCAGGGCGTAGGTCTTTTCCCGCAGGAATGCCCCGAGTTCGTCGAGCGACGAAGAATGGGCTTTCTGTTCTTCGACCGTTATGGGGTTGCCGATAGAGATGTGCAGCTCCTTGCCGTTTTTGCGGAACACCTCGGCGGGAAGTCTCAGCGAGCGCGCCGGCCAGCAGACAACCCCAAGAATGTTGCACCACCAGCTGTTGGAGCCGTGGAAGAATATAGGGATCACCGGAACTTTCGCTTTCTCGATGATCTGGAGGACTGAACGCTGCCATTCGCGGTCCTGCAGGCGTCCCCGCCAGTTGACTTTGCTCATCGCGCCGGCGGGGAAGAAGCCGAGAGGCTCACCCTCCTTGATCTGTTTCAGTGCCTCGCGGATGCCTTTGACCGACTGGGCGCGGCGCGACGGGTCGTTTGACGGGATGGGGTCAACGGCTATGAAGTTCGGGCGCATTCCCGAAATGTAGTTCAGAATCATGTTGACCATGACCTTGAACTTCGGGCGCCGGGTGCCGATCAGATAGATGAGCGCTATGCCGTCGAGAGCGCCGAACGGATGGTTGCTTATCGTGATGAAGGCGCCTTCGGGCAGATGGTCGAGAAGTTGGGCGTTGTCAACGCGCAACGTGTTGTGGAATTCCTGGAAAAGCAGCTTTTCCGTACATTTCGGACCCGGCTCCGCGCAGCTGGCTGCATGGACCCGGTTGACCTTATCGACCGAGAGGAAGCGGAGCAGTGCGTTGACCAGACGGGGATGTCCGTCAAGTTTCGGGACCATCCGCCTGACATCGTCGTAGTTCAGGACGTCAGGCTTCACGTGATAGGTCTCATTGGCGTTCGTACTGTTTTCTGCCATATATTTTTAAGGATGGATGTTATTGTCAGTGGTAATTTAATCGTCATGAGGATGGTGACGGTGACGAAGCGAGGGGCAGATCGCGTTGACGAATCTGATGGCTGCCGCATCGAATCTGGTGGGACGATAGACGAAATAGCGCTGCATGACGAAATTCCAGAACCATGAGACGAGAATCGAGACCGTCAGACGGGCTGCCGCATAATATCCGTCGGGCTTGAACCCGATGGAGTCAAGCCAGTGCCAGCGCGAAAGGACATAATAGAGCGCCTCTGTACCTCCGGAGTTCAGCAACATGCTTCCGCACCACACCAGCGAGTATTTCACTATCACCGCTTTCCAGGGACAGTCCGACGCCCTGAAGGTGAAACGGTAATTGAGAATACAGTTCAGGATGCCCCCGGCTATCGCTCCGATGGCCGTGGAGAACCAGACCGGCAGATCGAGAAGCGCGAAAAGCGCGAAACCGGTCAGCATGTCGAGAATGCCTGATGACTGCGACGAGAATCCGCTACGCAAGAAAGTGTAGAAGAGCTTGTCGCTTGTCAGCAGATTGTTTGTCGCATCCTTCAGTCTGGTCATGGGAATTGCTGTGGGTTGATTGTCATTTTGCGGCGTGGGCCTTGATGGCTGCCATTATTGATTTCGCTATGAAAGGAGCGGCCTCGTTGCGGCACGGCGCGAAGCTGGGCCAGTCGTTGAAGTCTATGATCCTTATGTCGCCCTGCGCAGAGACTATGCAGTCTCCTCCGTAGATGTTTACATCGAGGACTTCCGAGGCTTTCTGGCAGATTGCTTTCATCTTGTCGTGGTCAAACGAAAGACCCTGCGAATGGCCGTTTATGGCCTCGTGGCCATACTTGCTGTGCCCCGAGTCAAAGGGATAGAACCAGAAGAAGAAAGGCGAGTCTCTGACGCCGTAGAATTTGATCAGGTCACCCTCGAGATGGCGGTTGATAACGGCGCGTTTGATGCCACGGAGAAAATACTCCTGAAGCACTTCCTGCGCTTCCTCGGGATGCCGTACATAGCTGACATCCTCTTTGTGCATGGCGTGGAAGTCGCCGCGCTTGATCCAGCAGCGGTCCATTTTCAGCTTTGTCAGCGCGTCGCGCACACCTTCGTCGGTGTTGACTATTATGCTTTCCGGATAAGGGATGCCGCAGCCTACGAGAATGCGCGTCATGCGTTCGCGCGTGCAGTTCTCTATGCCGTAGCCCGAGTTTATGACAAGGCAACCTTTGTCTTCGAGTTCCTGCAGCTTCATGATTGAACGCTGTTCGCGACACATGTTTACTATGATCTGTTCTTTCACATGGCCTGCGATGAGCTGTTCCTCGCTGTAGGTGGTGACGGCGCAACCGCGTTTGCGCAACTGGTCGGCGACAAGATTGAATATCGCCGCGTCGTTCCCTATGTGATTGGGCGAGAACGCTCCCGCTCTCATTATGCCCGCTATGTTAATGTCTGCCATCTGTAAGTTCGTGGATAAGAAAATGTGAAATGATATTGATTCTGGTTATGGAGACCTGTGCACCGTGAGGGTCAGCTTATGAATGCTTCCGCCGTGGCGATGTCGCCCGCATGGTCCACATCTATGATTTTCGGAAAAGGATATGCTTTGAGATTCAGCCCGGCCTCTACGAGCGCGCGCTGATAGTTGCGCATTCGGCTGACTCCGGTCTCCATGCAGTTCTCGAGCACTTTCAGGGCTGGCGCCGTCAGTCCGTAAATGCCTCCGGATATGTACTTCATTCCTTCGAAGGGACGGTCGCGGAAAGCGGTGATGCGCATGTCGGCGTCAACGTCTATGTAGAGCGGTTTCTCGTCATCGATGAATGAGGTGACGGCCATGTAGCCGTCGGTTGTCTCGTCCGCTTCGAACGCTTCCACGTAGGCGCGGAAATCCTCCTCGCGGAAAATCGTATCGACCGTTGTCAGGATGAATTTTCCATCCTCGAAATGACGGCTGACTTCATAGAAGCTGTGCATGGAACTCGGAGTGGTCTTGACCGTCAGATGAAGCGGCACCGGCAATTTGAGTGACTCCAGATATTCGCGGACTTCCGTCATCTGTTCGTTCACTATGATGCTCAGCGACTCCGGATTGCAGTCCGTCATTATGTCGATGAGGCGTTTTATCATCGGTGTCCCGCAGAGGTTCACAAGCGGTTTCGGCAGTTTCACGCCTTCCTGGACGAGACGCGATCCTTCTCCTGCTGCAATTATGGCGTAGTTCATTCGTCGGATGATTTTGTGAGGTCAAGTACAACATTGTCTTTCTTGTTGCGCTCCACATATTGCTTGCGCAGAGGATTTCGGAGCGCCTCGGCGTGGTGATGGCGTGAGCGGAAAATGTCGATTGCGGCATAGATGGCCTGACGCATGGAGTCAGCCGACGCTATTCCTTTTCCGGCAATGTCCATTCCTGTGCCGTGGTCGGGCGACGTGCGCACGAAGGGCAGCCCCGATGTCACGTTGACTCCCGCATCCATGGCGAGTGTCTTGAAAGGAGCGAGCCCCTGGTCATGGTACATCGCGAGAATTCCGTCGAATTTCTCCCACATACCGCTTCCGAAAAAGCCGTCGGCGGCAAACGGGCCGAAGGCGTTGATCTTCGCCTCGCGGGCCTTTTCAATCGCGGGGATGATCTGCTCCTTCTCTTCGGTCCCTATCAGGCCGTCCTCCCCGCTGTGGGGGTTGAGCGAAAGAACCGCTATGCGCGGGTGACGGATGGCGAAGTCGCTTTCTAGAGCGGCGTCGAAAGCCTGGATTCTGGCCAGCACATTCTCTTCGGTGATTTCCTCGCTGATTTTGGCGACGGGAGTATGGATCGTCACCAGCGCGACTCTTATTTTTTCGGAGGCAAGGATCATCAGAGCTTTCTGCGACCCGTCTGAAAGGGAAGCTTCGAGATATTCGGTGTGGCCCGGAAATGAAAATTTCTCGCTGCGGATTGTCGATTTGTTTATCGGAGCTGTAACCAGTGCGTCGATTTCGCCGTTGCGCAGATCGGTGACCGCGCTTTCGAGAGCGAGGAACGCGGCATGGCCGGCATCATGTGAGGCTACGCCCGGTTCGACCTTCAGCTGCTCGTCAACGACATTGATTATATTTATCTGGTCAGGCGAGGCCTGAGCCGCTGACGGAATCTGATGGAGCTGTACCGGAGGCAGCTCGGCAAGTTTCCGGTAAGTGGCGGCGACTTTGGCCGAACCGTATATTACGGGAGTGCATAACTCCAGCATGCGGGGATCCTCGAGGGCTTTCAGAATCACCTCATATCCGATCCCGTTGGTGTCGCCGTGGGTTATGCCTATCTTTATTTTTCGTTCTGACATGGTCTTTTGAAGAGTTCTATAGTAATTTCCCACAAAAATAGCAAAATTTCTGCAACCTAATGGTCTTTCGGCTTCAAAACTTCATCTGACGCCGCCCTGCAGAGTCCAGCTGACGGAGTCCGACAGCTGCTTGCCGCGGTCGGAGGCTATAGCGCGTATTTCGTTCTTGCCGGGGCGCAGGGCGACGTTTTCCATAGTGAATGTGCCGTATCCCTCGGGTGTCATTCGTCCGAGTCCTTTCCCGTTGACACTCAGCTGCACTTCCTTGAGATTGGAAAACACGGTGACGGTGGTCGATGGCATTGTCCGCCGGTCGTGACGGCGCTCCGAGATATAGACGAAAGGCTCCTCGCGGTTCCAGTTGGCCTTGTAGAAATAGAAAGCGTCCTTTTTTACTTTGCGGTCGAACGTTACAAGTCCTTTGTCGTTGATGCCGAAGCGGTCTCCTTCCGTTCGGTGGGCCGCGCCGAAATCAAAAAGGTTCCAGACGAACGATCCCCAGACGAAAGGTCTTTCCGCCAGAGCTTTCCAGTTCTCGCGGTGATAAAAGGTCTGATAATTTTCGGGATGCCACATTCCCGAGGCGATTCCGGGTTTGACGGAATCCTGCTGGTGATAGACGCTTGCTCCGGCGCCATATTCGCTCATCCCTATCCTGTACTCGGGATGTGATTTATGCGTTCTGTCGAGCCATTTGCCGAGGTCGGAAGGATGGCCGCCATACCATCCGAAATACTGGTTCCAGGCTATGAGATCCGTAACCCCGTTGATCGGGTCGTCCGCACCGAGAAAACTTGCAGCCGTCGAGAGACGGGTGGGATCCTCGCGGTGAACGGTTTCATTGAGCTTCCCTACATATTCCGCCGGGTTGTCGCCGAAAGTCTTGAGCTCGTTGAAAATTCCCCAGAAACAGATGGAGGGATGGTTGTAGTTCTGGCGTATCATTTCTTTCAGCTGCTGCATGCCGTTTTCGCGGAATGCGGGAATGTCGTTGAATCCCCTGTCATTGTATCCGCCCGGGCCGATGAAAGGAATTTCTGCCCAGACAATCATTCCGTCGCGGTCCATCAGGTCGTAGAAATATGTTGCCTGAGGATAGTGGGCGAGTCTCACAGCATTCGCTCCTATCTCCCTGATTATGGCCGCATCTTCTTCGTGGTGCACCGGCAGGAGGGCGTTGCCTCTCTCTGCGCGGTCCTGGTGGCGGCACACCCCGCGTAGCCTGAGCGGTTTCCCGTTCAGCGAAAAGCCGTTGTCGGATGTCACGGAGAAGGATCTGAGCCCGAGAGGCTGCTCCATTCTGTCGGTCACTTTTCCTGACGCATCGGTCACTTCGGCCACGGCTGTGTAGATGAACGGATCCTCCCGACCGTTCCAGAGATGAGGATTGCCGATGGCGAAATCAAGTGCGATTCGGGCAGTGCTGTCCGGGCCGAGAGCGAAATCGGCCGATTTTTCGGCTATCGCCTTGTGGCCGTCCGTCAAAGTGATCTTGAGTTTACCTTCCGCCTTATTATCGCCGAGATTGCTCACGACAACAGCCGCTTCCACGTCGGCGTTCTCCTTCGTGACTTTTTTCTGGGTGAGATAAAATCCCGGGGAGGCGTAATCGGTCAGGGATATGTGCAGCGGATCCACCGCCACGAGATATACATCCCGGTAAATGCCGCCATACATGTTGAAGTCTCCGACAAGCGGCATAATCTCCAGATCGAGGGCATTTGTGACCTTTACGGTCACTGTATTCTCTTTGTCAGCTTCCAGAAACGGCGTGATCTCTATGACGAAAGCGGTGTAGCCCCCTTTGTGCTCCCCCGCGAAGCGGGAGTTGACAAACACATCGGCCTTCTCGTTGGCTCCCTCAAAGCGCAGATACACGCGTTTCCCTTTCCATGCTGCAGAGGGCTTGATCTTTTTCTCGTAGATGCCCATGCCGCGGTAGTAGTCCTGACGCCCCGAAAGGGCGTCGGCGGCGTTCCAGGTGTGGGGGAGATCGACTCTCTCCCCTTTCCCGCTGAATTTGTTGGCGAAGCGGAATGTCCAGTCCGCGTTCATCGGAATGACGGTTCGCTGCGCAAGCATTGTGGCTACTGCGCCTGCAATCAGAAGAAGTGTCAGAAATGTTTTTCTCATGGTCAAGCAATGACTGGTTACGAAAAAGCCCCGCAACTATGGATTGCGGAGCTTTTTTGGCGCTTCAGGATGGGCTTGAACCAACGACCCCCTGATTAACAGTCAGGTGCTCTAACCAACTGAGCTACTGAAGCAGTTTTTTTGATCGGCGCGATTGATGCCGCCGTCGATATGTTTTTTTGGCGCTTCAGGATGGGCTTGAACCAACGACCCCCTGATTAACAGTCAGGTGCTCTAACCAACTGAGCTACTGAAGCATTTGCTTTACCGAAAATTGCTCGGCGTTCTTCCCTCCGGAAGTTTAGCGATGCAAAATTACTTTCTTTCCCTGAGATATGCAAGAATTGAGGCAAAAAAATCAAGAAAAATAGTTTTTTATCGTTTTTATGAAATATTTGGGCATGGATTTGTTATAATTATTGACTAACTTTGGTCGCTAAAAATTCAGGGATCACGTAAAAGGGTCCGAATCACATCTCATATCCATCCTGTAAGTTCTTATGAAGAAACTTTTCTACGCCGCTGCTCTGCTGATAGCCGCCGCCTTCATGTCTCAGGCGGAAACGCGCAGCCCTAAAGCTGACATAAACGCTAATCTCACCATTTTTAATGCCGTGGTGAAGGAATTGCAAAGCAATTATGTTGACACCATAGACATGGAGAAATCCGTGCAGACGGCGATCGGCGCAATGCTTAACCGACTTGATCCATATACCGAATACATGCCGCGGAAAGAGCAGGAAGATTTCCGCACCCTCAATTCGGGCGAATACGCCGGTATCGGCTCATATATAATGCAGCGCGACGGAAATGTCTATATTTCCGGCCCCCACGAGGGTTCTCCGGCGGCGCAGGCCGGCCTGCGCACAGGCGACCTCATAACCATGGTCGATACTGTTACCGTGCTCGGAATGACGACCGAGCAGGTCAGCAACCGGCTCAAGGGCCAGCGTGGAACGACCGTGAAGGTCACCGTCAAGCGTCCCTACGTTCAGGATTCCATCCTGACGTTCGAGATTGTCCGTGACAAGATCCAGATTCCATCCGTCCCCTACTCCGGAGTCATCGGCGGCGATCTGGGATATATCCAGCTGTCGCAGTTCTCCGAAAAATCCGCCGACGAGGTGCTTGACGCGCTCGACCGTCTGACCGGCGAAAACAATATAAAAGGTCTTGTCCTCGATCTTCGCGACAATGGCGGCGGTTTTCTTGAAAGTGCGGTGAAGATCCTCGGATATTTTCTTCCGAAAGGAACCGAGGTCCTGCGCACACGTGGCAAAGGCGTGATGGACGAGCGTGTCTATAAGACATCAGATAAGCCCGTGGCTCCGCAGCTGCCGCTGGTGGTGCTGATCGACGAGGGAACCGCCTCTGCCTCCGAGATTACCGCCGGTGCCCTTCAGGATCTCGACAGAGCGGTCATCCTGGGCAGTCGGTCTTTTGGCAAGGGACTCGTGCAGACCACTCGCGAACTCCCCTACGAAGGCTTGCTGAAAGTGACTGTGGCCCGCTACTATATTCCGAGCGGCCGTCTGATCCAGGCTATCGATTATTCCCATCGTAATCCCGACGGCACCGTGGCGCGTATTCCCGACAGCCTGACAACGGCATTCACCACCGCTGCCGGACGAATTGTGCGCGACGGCGGTGGAATAACCCCTGATATAAAGGTGAAATATCCCGAAATAAGCCGTCTGACCTATAACGTGGTGCGCGACAACTGGGCGTTTGATTTCGCTAACAAGTATTATGCGGGTCATCCTTCCATTGCAGCTCCCGGCGATTTCGTCATAACCGACAGCATCTACGAGGATTTCAAGCGATTCATTAATCCCGCGAAATTCAACTACGACAAGGTCTGCGAGACCATGCTGAAGAATCTTCGCGAAGCGGCCAAGATCGAAGGTTACATGAACGACAGCCTCAGCGCCCAGATGGACCGCCTCGAAGCGATGATGAAACATCCTCTCGACAAGGACCTCGACACTCACCGCGACGCGATCACGCCCTATCTCGAGCGCGAGATCGTCAACCGCTATTATTACCGCCCCGGTGAAATTCAGAGTTTTCTGCGTCATGACGCCGCCATAGACAGCGCTGTCACGATTCTCCATGATCCGGCCGAATACCACAGATTGCTTTCACCGCAACTCCCTGCAAAGAAGAAATGAAACTTAGCGAGATTGCCGGCAGTTTCAGGGAAGGACCGCGCGGAAAGGCTCTGAAGAGCGCCCTGAAGTCAAAAGGGAAAGTGACATCGGTCTATAATCTTGCGGGATCATCGGCGGCCATGATGCTCTCGCTTCTTTCCGACACTAAGATACCTGTCCTTGTAATAGGCGATTCGCTTGACGATGCGGGTTATCTTTATCATGATCTGACCCGCCTCTCTGGTGAGGAGGCGGTCGCCATGCTTCCCTCGGGCTACAAGCGTCATATAAAGTATGGCCAGCCCGATCCTCCCTCTCAGATTCTCCGCACCGAAGCACTCACGCGCTGGAACACCGACAGAAAACTTCGTTTCGTCGTCACCTATCCTGAGGCGCTGGCGGAAAAAGTGGCTGACCGCGAGGACATCACCACCCACACCCTCCGCTTGAGTTCCGGCAGTCAGACCGACATGACCGAGACTGTCAGATGGCTCCGTGAAAACGGATTCACTGAGACCGACTACGTCTATGAACCGGGTCAGTTCGCGGTGCGCGGCTCTATTCTCGACATTTTCGGCTACAGCCACGAACTGCCGTTCAGAATCGACTTTTTCGGTGACGAGATCGACTCGATGCGCACCTTCAACATCGAGACGCAGCTCTCGGAAGAGCGTCTCGACAATCTCGCCGTGACCGCCAACATGTCGGCTGGTTCCGCCGGTTCCTCCATTCTTGATTTCATCTCGCCCGACACCCTCATTGCCGTCCGCGATGCCGCATATACCGTGTCACGCATCAGTCAGGTGACCGGCGAATCCTTCTCCGAAAGTGCCGCCATAGCCTCCGAAGGCGACGCCTCGGCCATGACAAGGCTTATCGACAGCGATTCTTTCGCCGCGCGGTTCGGCGATTTCAGGCGCCTGGAGTTCACGGCCGCTGCAAACGCCGTCCCCGGCGCCGACACCTCGATTGACTTCAAGTGCTCGCCGCAGGCCCTCTATCACAAGAACTTCGATCTCATCGCCGATTCTTTCAAACGTTTTATCGCTGACGGCTATAGGATCTACATCCTTTCCGACAGCGAGAAGCAGATCGAACGTCTGCGCGCCATTTTCGCCGACCGTGGTGATGACATATCTTTCACTCCGGCCGACGCGACGCTCCACGAGGGCTTCGTTGACCATATAACCAAGTCCTGTCTGTTCACCGACCATCAGATTTTCGACCGTTTCCACAAGTATAACCTCAAGAGCGACCGCGCTCGCTCGGGCAAGCTCGCTCTCTCGCTCAAGGAACTCGGCTCGATTGAACCGGGCGACTACATAGTCCATGTCGATCACGGTGTCGGCCGGTTCGCCGGTCTGTTGCGGACGAATGTCGCGGGGCGCGTTCAGGAGATGATAAAGCTCACCTACGCCAACAACGACACTATTTTCGTCTCTATCCATTCGCTCCATAAACTCGCCAAATACCGCGGCAAAGAGGGCGTTCCTCCGAAAATCAACAAACTCGGCAGCGGCGCGTGGAACCGGATGAAGGAGAAGACAAAGACCAAGCTGAAGGATATAGCCCGTGACCTCATAAAGCTCTATGCCGCACGCAAAAACGAGAAAGGATTCTCTTTCTCTCCCGACAGCTACATGCAGCATGAGCTGGAGGCATCCTTCATCTACGAGGACACCCCCGACCAGCTGACGGCCACCAAGGCCGTGAAAGCCGACATGGAGAGTCCCCGTCCAATGGACCGCCTGATCTGCGGAGATGTCGGATTCGGAAAGACGGAAGTGGCGATACGCGCCGCCTTCAAGGCTGCCGCCGACAACAAGCAGACCGCCGTACTTGTCCCCACCACCGTCCTCGCATATCAGCATTATCATACTTTCGCCGACCGACTGAAGGATTTTCCCGTAAGGGTCGATTACCTGTCGCGTGCTCGTTCCGCAAAGGACACCAAGGCCATTCTTGCCGATCTTGCCGCCGGAAAGATCGATATTCTGATCGGGACACATAAAATTATCGGCAAATCTGTGAAATTCAATGATCTGGGACTTCTCGTGGTCGATGAGGAGCAGAAATTCGGCGTAGCTGTCAAGGAGAAGCTGAAACAGATGAAGACCAACGTCGATACGCTGACAATGAGTGCCACTCCCATTCCCCGAACGCTTCAGTTCTCGCTGATGGGCGCGAGGGATCTCTCGGCGATAACCACACCGCCCGCCAACCGCTATCCGATAGCCACAACCGTCTGTGCGCTGACCGACGAGACCCTTGCCGAGGCCGTGAACTTCGAGATGTCGCGCAACGGACAGGTCTTCATGGTCAACCACCGCATCGAGGGGCTTCACGAACTGGAGGCTATGATCAACCGTCTCGTGCCTGACGCACGCGTGGTCGTGGCCCACGGGCAGATGCCTCCCGAAAAACTGGAGAAAGCCATTCTCGATTTCGCCAATCACGATTATGACATCCTTCTCTCCACCACTATCATCGAGAGCGGCATAGACATGCCGAATGTCAACACCATCATCATAAACAACGCGCAGAATTTCGGTCTCAGCGAGCTCCATCAGCTGCGCGGACGCGTGGGGCGCAGTTCCCGCAAGGCATTCTGTTATCTGACCGTCCCGCCTCATGTCCCGCTCTCACCGACATCGCGCCGGCGCTTGCAGGCAATCGAAAGTTTTTCCGATCTCGGGAGCGGAATCCACATCGCAATGCAGGACCTCGACATCCGCGGAGCCGGCAATCTGCTCGGTGCCGAGCAGAGCGGATTCATCGCCGATCTGGGCTACGAGACCTATCAGAAGATCCTGAAAGAGGCGGTCACCGAGCTTCGCAACGAAGAATTCAGCGAGCTTGATGCCGACAAGGATACTCAGCGCGAAAACACCGAATATGTCGCCGACTGCGTAATAGAGAGCGATCTCGAATTGCTGTTGCCGCCCGACTACGTACCTCAGGAGAGTGAACGCATATCGCTTTATCAGGAACTCGATTCGATAGAGCGCGAGAAAGACTTGCTCGAATTCAAGGAGCGGTTGATCGACCGCTTCGGAAAGATTCCTCATGTAACGTCCGAACTCTTGCGCATTCCGCGCCTCAGGCGCCTTGCCCGACAGCTCGGAATCGAAAAAGTGGCGCTGAAACAGGACGTCATGTATGTCTATTTCGTCGATGACACCAATGTAGCCTACTATCAGAGTCCTATGTTCGGACGTCTCCTCCAGTATCTTCAGGAAAATCCGCGTCGGTGTCGCATCAGGGAAAAGGGCGGCAAGCGGAGTTTCGCCATCGACCATGTCAGCACCGTTGAGGAAGCCGTCGCAGTCCTCGAGCAAGTCCTCTCCCTCCCCGGCATCTGATTCCCCCCTCCCCACCCCCTCTTCGCCCCCTCTGACTCTGTCCGATCCGTCGGACAAGTCCTTCCACCTCGTGCCTCGTCTGTTAAACATCGTTAAAGAGAGCCGGTTCGTTTGGCCCTCTCGGTTTTCAACCCGTAACTTTGTGGCAGAAAAAGTTTTTTCTTTCTCCGTAGAGACGGAAATGAGAGAAACGAAGGGCCCCGGGAGTTGCTTCCGCGGGCTTTAGAGGGAACGGGGTGAGAATCCCCGACAGTACCCGCTGCTGTAAGTCCCCTTTGAAAAAGTCATTGCAACAGCCACTGGCACAGGTCGCCCGTCAGCGACCGGCCGGGAAGGCGCAATGGCCGGGACGAGTCAGAAGACCTGCTTTTTCGCTGTCGATAAAAGTGATTGTCTCGGGAAAAAGACATGCCTTCTGCTTGATTAAGATTCGTTTGCTCTCTCCTTACAGATTTTTTCGTTTAAGGTAAGCAGGCCCAAGGGCCTATGAATGATGTTCCCGATTGTGCATGACGCTCGAAACCGACAGCACGACCGGGAGTTTTTTTAGTTTAACATCATCATCTTCATCTTTAAATGAAAAAAATCAAACGTGTGGCAGTATTTGTCATGTTGGCGCTTGTCGCCGGCATGACTATTGCTTCGTGTAACAAGGACGACAATATCATTCTGGATAAGCCGACCATAATGCTCGACAGTGAAAGTGGCGTCTATGAGGTGAGGGCCGGCAACAGCCTGACTATCTCGCCACGCTACGGAAACGCCGAGGGTGCGACATACAGTTGGCAGCTCGACGGCGAGACCATTGCCGAGACTCCGGCTCTGACCCGCGTCTGGGATATCGAAGGTACCTTCTATCTGACCGTCACCGTCACGACCGATGGCGGCAGTGCTTCCGAGGAGATGCGTGTCGAAGTCCTTCCGAGCGGGAAGCCTGTCATCTCCCTTCCGCTTGCCGGCGATCGCGTCACGGTTAAGCGCAACACTCCGTTCATGATTACCGCTGAAATCACCAACAGCGAAGTCGAAGGCTTCAGCGTGGAATGGAAAGTTGACGGCCGCTCCGTCGCCACGGGGCTCACCTATACTTTCGAAAGCCGTGAGAAGGGCGAATTCAGCGTTGAGGTCGAGGCGAAGAACGCCGATGGCAGCGACGTGCGCCGCTTCACCATCACCGTGGTCGATGAACTGCCCGTCACTGTCGAATTCCCTTCGCTGACATTTTTCACGAAATCGACCGAGCGCTACACCTTCCCCGGCCGTCCGGTCTCTCTTGTCCCAGTCATCGGAGGAGAGGCCACGACCTTTCTCTGGACAGTCAACGGAGTGCTTCAGGATTGCGACACACCCATGTTCACCTTCTCCTCCGACACTCCGGGGCGCTATAACGTAGCGCTGACCGTCAATGGCGGTTCCACGGCTTCGGTCACGGTCGAGGTTGTCGATGCAACGGAGGCTTCGCGTCAGCGCCCGGGCTCTTCGCCTACCGTCAGGGTTCTTGAATATGTCCCGGCTCCGGGCCAGTTCATAGGCGACACCTCGACGGGCGGAATGACCGGTATGGAAATGACCCACGAGGCGGCATGCAAATGGGCGGAAGGGCGTCTGAAAAATGGAGCTTATGTGTCGCTCGGCGGTTTTGGGGGCTATATCATCCTGTCGCTCGACCACAGCATTGTCTGCGGAGAGACCGGCTACGATTTCAGTGTGACCGGCAATGCCTTCTTCAGGGAGGGAACCGATACAGGGGGCTCCAGCGAGCCGGGAATCATCTATGTCATGCAGGATGTCAACGGAAACGGACTTCCCGACGACGAATGGTTTGAGCTGCGCGGAAGCGACACCGACAGTCCCGACACACGGCGCGACTATGCCGTCACCTACTATCGTCCCGCCGGACCCGGAATGAATGTGCAGTGGACCGACAATTACGGCGCCTCAGGCTCGATTGACTATCTTTCGGAATATCATCCGCAGCCCTGCTATTATCCCTCATGGATTCCCGTGACGAGCTACACTCTGCGCGGAACCTGTCTCAAGGCGAGAACCGTCCGGGACCCTCTGACCGGTTTATGGGACAACAATCCTTTCGGTTGGGGTTACGCCGACAACATGGGGTGCGATCTTATCAGCTCTTCTTCAAGCGACGGCGGGGGACGTCCCGTAGGATTCAGAATTTCCAACGCCGTCTATCCCGACGGAAAGCCGGTCCGCCTTCTTTACATCGATTTCATAAAGATACAGACCGCAGTCAACGCCAAAGCCGGATGGATTGGCGAAGTATCGACCGAGGTTCTCGGCCTGACTGATCTGCGTAAGTAAATCGGTTAAAAGAAATTTTTCTGTCAACTGTTCCCCGCATCCCGACTATCACGATCGGTTGCGGGGAATCTTTTTCGAGAAAAAAGCGTATATTTGCACCATGAAGAAGACAAAGAAGATTAAAAGAAAAAATCTGACAGTGAACATTGTCGCGCTGGTGACTGTGTTTCTCCTGATGGCTTCGGCCGCGATGGTCCGCGACGGAAAGATATTCGGCCATGATTTCAAGAGTTCGGAAAAGGATAATTCCGCTGTGCCGGTCATGACCGCCGGTCCCGACGGATCCACAGTCATCAACACTTCATCCCTCGAGGTCGGGGTCACCGGCTATTCGGGGCCTGTCCCGGTAGAGATAACCGTTAAGGACGGGGTCATAGCCGCTGTCAGGCCGCTTGACAATGTGGAGACTCCGGCGTTTTTCAATCTCGTGACGGAAAGCGATATTTTCTCCGCATGGGTCGGAAAGACCCCTCAGGAGGCTCTCGCGGCTGAAGTGGATGGAGTGACGGGTGCCACATATTCTTCCAACGCTCTTATCGCCGGCGTCAGGGCCGGGCTGCAGGAATATACCGATTCTCCCGTTGGCGCCGGAAATTCGGGGATCAGCCGTGGAGTGTCGTTCTATGCCGCGCTGCTTGTCCTCCTCATGGCCGCTATAATTCCGATCTACGTTAAGGACAAGCGCTACCGCATAGTCCAGGAAATACTCAATGTTGCCGTCCTCGGTTTCTGGACCGGGACATTCGTCGATTTCACGCTGATTCTCGGTGCGATGTCAAACGGTCTGGGACTTTCCGTCTCGCTGATCACCTGCGTGTTGTTCCTGATTGCGTTCATCTATCCCCTGTTCGGCTATCCGGGCTATTATTGCGCGTGGGTCTGCCCGTTCGGTTCGCTTCAGGAACTCGCTTCGCGTTGCAATCCGCGTTTCAGGCTTCATGTAGGCAAGCGCGCCGCGAAAATTCTGCGTCGGTTCCGCACAGCGTTGTGGATGGCCCTGATGCTCTGTCTCTGGACCGGTTTCCTGACAAGCTGGATCGACTATGAGCTTTTCACGGCTTTCATAGTGAAAACCGCCTCTGTCGGTGTGCTCGTAGCAGGTGGCGTATTCGTGCTGCTTTCCTTTTTCGTGCAGCGTCCCTATTGCAATTACGTCTGTCCTACAGGCACTCTCCTGCGCATGTCGCAGGATCTTGATAGCAAATAATTGAAAAAACATATTAAGATGAAGACATCTCAGATACTTTGCGTTGTTCTGGCCGCCGCTCTCGCGGTCGTATCGTGGCAGCTTGCCACAAAATCTCCCGAGAAGGAAGCGACCGAACAGACCGGGGATAATGGCGGAGAAGGACGTCGTCACGGCCGTCCCTCCTGGAATCCGGCTTTCTCCGCAATCATGAATCGCACGAGCTGCCGCGCTTTCGCCGACCGACTCATTACGGAAGCTCAGATCGACACCCTCGTGCGCGCTGCCATGGCCGCGCCTACGGCCCGCAATCAGCAGCCCTGGCAGATCGTCGTCGTTACTGACCGCGATATGCTCGATTCTATAGCAAAGGAATGCGGCAACATAAAAATGGCCGCGGAGGCACCGGTGGCAATCGTGCTTTGCGGCGATCTGAAAATAGCCCGTGAGAAGGAGGCGGAGGAGTTCTGGGTGCAGGATATCTCGGCCGCAAGCGAGAATCTGCTTCTCGCCGCCCAGTCTATGGGCCTTGGAGCCGTATGGTGCGGAATCTATCCCATTCCCGACCGTGTGAAATTCATCACCTCCCTGCTCGAGCTCCCCGCCGATATAATTCCGCTCAACGTGATTCCTGTTGGTTATCCCAAGGACAAACTGCAGCCTAAGGATAAGTATGAAGAGGACCGCGTGCATTATAATACTTATTAATAAATAGCTGTTATCTGCGGGTTTTTATGTAATTTTGCAGTCCGATGGAAACGAAATTACATGAAGGTTCCGCCATAACGGTCTATGGCGCTTCAAGCGAGAATATCAGACAGGAGTACAAGGATGCCGCTTTCGAAGCAGGACGGCTTATAGCTCTTTCGGGTCATCCTCTTGTCTGTGGCGGTGGACGTCAGGGACTGATGCGCGCCGCTATTGACGGAGCGCTGAGCGCCGGAGGCGAGACCGTGGGCGTCCTCCCCTCGTTCATGATTGAGAAGGCTTGGCAGCATCCCGGACTTACCCGGATGATCGAGACCCCGACCATGCATGTGCGAAAGGAGACTATGGCGCGTCTCTCCCGGGGCGTCATCGCCTGTCCGGGCGGATGCGGCACTTTCGAAGAGCTGCTCGAGATCATCACCTGGCGCCAGCTCGGTCTTTACGGCGGAAATGTTGTCATTCTCAACGTCGGCGGCTACTACGATCCGCTTCTCGATCTTTTCCGCCGCGCGTCGGAAGAAGGGTTCATGCGTAGTACGGACGCCGGCCCGCTGTTCTGCGTTGCCGACAATGCGGCCGATGCCGTGGCTATGGCTGTCGGAGACCCTGCCGCTTCATCGCCTGCTCATAAAAACAATCGTTAATCGCTGATATATGCCCGATTCAACAGCACTTCTCTCGCATCCGGCCGATTCCGCGCTCATTGATTCCGTTGCCGCCGACACGGCTTCGGCGAAGATTTCGATTGTCAATTTCACGGAGCTGAAGAAGTGTCATGAAGTTGACGGCCCGCGGGTGCTTCATCTGAAAAACGTGCGTCTCGGTCGGGTTGAATATGCGGGCGGCATAGACCCGGAGCCGATCAGTCCGCTTCCGGGTTATGATTCGGGAGTCATGTGTCTGCTCATAGTCATTTTCCTGATCATAACAGCCAATTGCCGCCACTATTCCACGTTCCTGAAAACTTTCGCAACTGACCTCTTCAGTGTGCGCCGACGCGCGAATGTGTTTGACGAGAGCCGCACAATGAGCGAGACACGGGTCCTTTTCTCTCTGGTGATGCTTGTCTGTGTCTGCGAGGGCATCCTTCTGTTCAGCGCCGTCTCCTGTCAGGGAGTTGCCGCCGAGACTTTTCCCGCTATCGGCCTCCTGACGCTTCTCTCGGCCCTTTACTATGGTTTGCAGCTGTTGTCCTACCGGCTCGTCGGCTATATATTTTCCAACAAGACCGACACGATGCAATGGATAAAAGGATTCAACGCATCCCAGTCGTTTCTCGGGCTTGTGCTCGTTGTGCCGACGCTTCTGATCCTTTTCAATCCCGGAATGAGTTGGCTGCTGTTATCCATAAGTGTTGCGTTGTATGCTACTGCCAGAGTGATTTTCATTTCCAAGGGTTTTAGAATTTTTTACGATAATTATTCTTCCCTTGTTTACTTTATTTTGTACCTTTGCACCTTGGAAATTATACCTCCGGTTTTAATATACAGGATGGCATTGAACTTAACGATAATATACTGATTCTATTACTATTAAATATACTCCGAACGTGAATGTGAAAAAAGTCTTAGTGTCCCAGCCCCGCCCTTCTTCGGAGAAGTCTCCATATTTCGACATCGCTGAGAAATATGGTGTTGAAATTGTATTCCGTCCCTTTATCAAAGTCGAGGGGCTCACTGCCAAGGAATTCCGCCAGTCAAAAATAAATATAACTGATTTTACGGCCATTATCTTTACGGCCAGGACCGCTATCGACCATTTCTTCCGTCTTTGCGAGGAGATGCGCATCAGTATTTCCGACAATATGAAATATTTCTGTACGACCGAGTCGATTGCCCTTTATCTTCAGAAATATATCGTATATCGGAAGCGTAAGATTTTCCATGGCGCCACAGGGAAACTCGAAGGCCTTTTACCAGCTCTTCTGAAGCACAACAAAGAGAAATATCTCTATGTCGTCAGTGATGTGAATAAGACCGATACCAACATTCTTGACGACAACAAGATCAATTACACGAAGGCCGTGATGTATCGCACCGTCAGCAATGATTTCGGCCCCGAGGAGAAATTCGACTATGACATGCTGCTCTTTTTCAGCCCTCAGGGAATTGAGTCGCTCATGAAGAATTTCCCGTCGTTTGCTCAGGGCGACATCAAGATCGGCACTTTCGGACCCTCTGCGGCATCTGCCGTCAAGAATGCCGGGCTGCGTCTCGATTTCGAGGCTCCATCTCCCGCCGCTCCCTCGATGACCGCCGCTCTCGACCTGTTCCTCCGTCAGGAAAAACCTATTGAAGACTCTGTGGAGTGACAACGCCGTGGAATCGCTGCGCCTCTACAAGAAAGAGAAACTCTGCAGTCTGACTGCTATAGAATCATTGTTCTCGCCTGCCGTTAAAATAGCGGGCGGGAACAATTCGGTTATGGCCTATCCCTGGCGTGCCGTCTGGGCTCGCCGTTCCGAAACCGACCGCCGTCCCCGCTGTCCCCAGTTCCTTATCTCGGTTCCCAAACGCCGTCTGCGCCGCGCTGTTGACCGCGTCAGAATGCGCCGGGTAATGCGTGAGGCCTACCGTCTGAACCGCCATCTTCTCCCTGAGGACGCGGCTATCGACATCGCCTTCATCTATGTGGCTCCGGATCTGACTCCCTACAAGGCGTCGGTCAAGGCCGTCACCAAAATACTTGGCCAGATTTCCTCCGCCGAATGATCCGCCGTCTCCTCATACTCCCCATCCGTTTCTATCAATTGTGCATATCGCCGATGCTTCCTGCGTCGTGCCGGTTCACTCCCACGTGCAGTCAGTATGCGATAGAGGCAATAACCCGCCACGGTCCCCTGAAGGGCCTATGGCTCGCCCTGAAACGCATCCTGCGATGTCATCCCTGGGGAGGCAGCGGTTATGATCCTGTTCCATGAAACTTTTTGACACCCATACCCACCATTTGCGCCATGACGCATGGGTAAACCGCGCTCCGGGCGACATTCTCGAGCCAGGCTATACCTACTCCGTCGGCGTCCATCCCTGGGATGCCGATTCATTTGATCTTCGAGCATTGGAGGAAGCTGCCGTCCATGAGGCTGTGGCGGCAATCGGAGAAACAGGCCTCGACACTCTGCGCGGGCCCTCTCTTGAGGTTCAGGAACATGTTTTCAGGGCGCACGTGAATATCAGCGAATCGCTTGGAAAACCGTTGGTTATCCACTGCGTGAAAGCTTTCGACAGACTGATGGCGTTAAAAAAGGAGCTCAAGCCTACACAGCCATGGATTATCCACGGTTTCCGAGGGAAACCTCAACAGGCCGGGCAGCTTCTGCGCGCCGGCTTCAATCTCTCGCTCGGCCCGAATTTCAATCCCGAAACCGCGCGCGTGATTCCCTCTGACCGCCTTCACATAGAGACTGACGATTCGCCCGTGACGCTCAAGGCAGTCGCCTCGGCCGTGCAAAAAGCATTGGACCACAGACAATGAAACGTATTATCCTTATTTTACTGCTCCTCTGCGCTCTTGCCGCTTCCGCGCAAAGCCATCTTGAATTCAAGAATACCATTGGCGGACTCGCCACCTCCAGCCGGCTCTTTGATGAAACGAAAGCACGCCTATCAGCCGCATATCCGGACTCTGATAGTTGCGGCTCGGGAGAGATTGAATCCGCTGACGGCTTGCCCTTCTACGGCGTGGATGTGGACAATGCCGACTGCGAGTTTATCGGGACAATTACCTGCAGGATAGAGTATGATGCGACGGTGCCGGAGAATATGTTCGTCTTTGTCGAATTCTCCGATGCCGTAAATTCCCAAAAATGCCTCAACCCCTGAATAATTCTGATTTAACTGAGATGGATTTAGAATAAAAATAGAGAGAGTCTCAGAATATGAAACTCTCTCCTGATAGATATTGCTATTTCCGAAGATTAATCAAACAATGTGTCAAGATCAGTCCATGTTATATCGGAAAAACTTACCTCCCTCTCTCTACAAGGGAAATCTCCCGTCCCATAATTGTAGAGTCGGACAACTCCATTAGAGAATGAAGTCGCATTTCTGTTTACGTTATTGATCGTGAAAGAGCACATTATGGCCTCGTCGTTGTTTACGGCAGTTGTCAAGTCGCCTGTTCCTGTTTTTGTCCCGAGCTTGGCAACGGTTCCGGTATCCTTATTATATCGATTTCCGAGATTATCCGTGAAGTAAGTGAATGTAGGATGCTGCCATAGTTTCAAACCATTTATTTTCTCACCGGATACATTGCGTATGTAAAATTCCAACACTACTGTGGTCCCTTTCTTATAGCATCCGTTGAAGATCATTTGCAGTCTGGAATCGCAGGAAACCAACTCCCTGCAACTGCCATACGGCTTAAATTCAGTAATGGTCATTGAAACGGGAATTTCTATTGATTCAAAAGGTGTGGAAAGTTTTATTGTTGCATTATATTCCGCTTTTGAAAGGCCATATCGGTTAACTCTGAAAGTGAGTTTACGTTCCTCTTCTCCAGCTAAGTCTCCTTCTATTACTTCGGGAACAAGCCATGCTTCGCTTGATTCCACTTTGAAGTGGACATTCCTGTCGGCGCGTATGGACAATGAAAGGGCTGTCCGGTCAGTTGAAAAATCCAGCGAGGAAGCACTAACGAAAAGTTGGGGATCCGGTTCGGGAGCAGGCGGCGGTGTAGGACGATAATCGGGATCGAAATTGTCAAGATCCTCGCACTCCAGATCTGCGAAGTGAATATATTTTCCGGCGCATTCCCAGTCTCCGGTGCCATAATTATAAATCATTAGGAATGCATCTAATAATCCGGAAAGTCCTTTCTCATCCACCGGAAAACTATGGGAACAGCTAATTGTTTCCCCTTTAGGAACAGAAACCGACAGGTCGCCGATGCCTGATTGATTCCCCAAAGATGAACTCAGACCGTTGTCCTTATCATATCTTCTGGTGTCATCGGAAAAATATGAATAAACGGGATTAGACCAGAATTTAAGTCCTCTTATATCTTCACCATTATTAGTAATGGTGTAGGTTAGATTGACGCGATTGTTGCGTTTATAGCATCCCGTAAAATTTATCACAAGCCGACCGTCGCAAGTGGATATCTTACGGTAACTTCCTAATGGCTCGAATTCGGTCACTGTGACCTCAATCGGAATATCTTTGCGCACATCACCGGAAACGATTGTCAAAGTACAGTGGTAAACTCCCGGATATAATCCTCGTCGATTGGCATAGATTGTTATGATTGTGGAGGCGCCCTTTGTTAGGGTTCCGGAAGATTTGTCAACAAACATCCAGTCTGATGCACCTGAAACTGTAAGTTCATACGATGCTGAGAAGTTGGCAGCAACCGAAACCTGCAACTTATTAATGTCTTGACGGAAGTTGACGGAGTTGTCGTTTGCATTCGGGAATGTTACGGTGATGTTGGGTTGTGTCTCCGGCTGATCTGTAGTCGGTGGTGTCACGGGATGTGAGGCGGGTGAATCAGGCTCATCTTTTCCACAAGATAGGAGACAGAGACTCATTGCAGCTGATAACAATGTGGCTGCACACATTCTGATAAGATTATCCATTAGCAAAAAATGCTTTTATTTCTCGCCCCCCGGAGAAAGTTTTTAATAAAAAACGAAAGCGTGAGGACTGCTAACTTATTTCAAAAGATGGGCGTCTGGAAAAGCCTTGAACTAAAATAAGTAACAGTCTCCCACGCCATATACATGACGCGAGAGATGCCAACTCATTCTCGTTCTTAAGTTTTCCAGACTTTATCTTTGAGAATCAGTTAAACACTTTCGTGTATTTTTTTACCCACGATGTCTGCCATTTTTGTAATGGCATTGCAAAAATAATGCTTTTATTGCAATCTTAAAAAAGTTCGATGATTAATTTGCAGATAGGTTATAGCTGCAAATTAGAATGTTAGGCTGTGCGTCAGCCGGCGAGGAGAATGCCCGTCAGATACCAGAGACCTGCGATGCGCTGGAAACAATAGGCAAGACTTGAGCCGCCCCATTCACATTCAGGGTCGAGTTCTTCGGGATACTCGTCGAAGCGGTAGCAGACCATGTCGGCCTTGACGTTATAGAACGTTCCCATTTCTCCTTTTTTGCGACCGGTTGGGAATTGGATTTTCTCGATATAACCGAGCTGTTCCTTTATTTCGCTTTTTGTGGCCGGAAAAGAGATGGAGGTGGCTTTTATGCGGCTGTTGCGGAAGGCTTTGCTGGCTGTGAAACGTTTAAGAAAGGAGGAGAATGATTCCTTGCCTTGGTTGCACGGCGCCGCAGGATTCTTCACGAGCGCGCAGGCCTTTGCGTTGTAAGTCACTGTCTCGGGTCCCGTCTCGATCCATGAACGGGCGCTCGCTGTGAAGGCCGAGATGAAAATAATCAGGATAAGAGCAATCTTTTTCATGATAAAACTGATATTGTCTGACAAAATGTGTCATTGGTTCTGTCGGTTTCTGCCGATCACTGCCGATCCGAGAACGGGGAGCGACAGATTGTATTGCAGCGTGAGATAGCGCAGAATGACCACCGTAGCCGCGCAACTGAGGCCCTGCGCCACGTAGTTGCCGCCGCACACCATCACTATCCAATAGACCAGCGCTCCGGCCAGACAGGCGGTGGCATAGATATCCTTGCGGAATATCAGAGGCTCCTCGTTGATAAGAATGTCGCGCAGCACGCCTCCGAATGCGCCCGTGATTATACCCATAATAGCGCCTACCCACATGGGATAGCCCGTGTCGAGACTTTTCTGGATACCGATCACGCAGAAAAGTGCCAGGCCGACGCTGTCAAAGAGAAACAGCAGCTTTTCGCGGCTGACGAGGAAGTTGCGGAACACTATGACGCCCCCGAGACAAAGCGCCGTGACGGCCAGATACCACCATGTCTGCATCCAGAAGACCGGGATGTCGAGCAACACGTCACGGAGTGTGCCACCGCCGATGGCGGTGACCAGACCGACAGTATAGGCGCCGAACCAGTCGAAATTCTTGGTAGCGGCCAGACGGATGCCGCTGATAGCGAAAGCCGCCGTGCCTATCACTTCGATTATGAGCAAAAAGGTTGATTCCATTGCGTAATTGTTTTTGGCCGTTTTCAACGGTTCATTTCACAAAAATAATAATTGTATCGCAAATTTTCATTATTTTTGTCACTTAATCTATCACTGATGCGACCTATTTTTCTAATCGGCTTCATGGGTAGCGGCAAATCTACGCTCGGAAGAGCGCTCGGCCGCGCCACCGGCATGCAGTTCATTGATCTTGACACCTATATAGAGCAACGTTATCATGCGAATATCCGCGACATTTTCGCTTCTCGGGGCGAGGACGGTTTCCGCGATCTGGAGAGACGCATGCTCCGGGAGGTGAGCGAGTTTGAGGATGTGATCGTGGCATGCGGAGGCGGAACGCCCTGCTTTTTCGACAATATGGAGGTCATGAACGCTTCAGGGACCGCCATTCTGCTATCGGCGACCCATGAAACGCTTCTGCGCCGCCTGAAGGCCGGTCGCCGCCGTCGGCCGCTGATCGCTTCCATGACCGACGGGGAGCTAAGTGTTTTCATCGGTGAGGCGCTTGACAAGAGAATGAAATATTACTCGAAAGCTGCCCACACTTTTCCGGCCGACCGACTCGAGTCTGCCGAACAGATTGATGAGACTGTCCGTCTGTTCATCGACCGATTTCTGACAAACGATATAAACTGCCTCCAGCAATGACCATGAATGCTTCACCTGCGGCCACTCCGCAGGAACAACCCGTGAGTGTCGCTTCCCGACGACGCCTCTTTTCCATCGGACTCCCTAAATGTCACGACCGTTCCGAACGCCGTTTCCCCTTGACTCCGGAGGGGGCGAGAATGTTGATCGATCAGGGATTCTCTGTCATGATGGAGGCGGGAGCCGCCGAGTCCATCCATTATACCGACGGCCAGTATAGTTCGGCCGGAGTGAGGATCTGTTCGCGTTCCGAAGCTTTCGGAGCCGATATAGTCATTCATCTCGCCACTCTCAAATGCTCCGATGTCAGGATGCTGCGTCGCGGAGCGCTCCTTCTGACTCTGCTATCTCTTTCGCGCTTGCCCTCCGAGGTGCTTGTGGCGCTTCTTGACCGCCACGTCATAGCGCTGGCTATAGATCTCATCCGTGACGACCGCGGCAACCGGCCTTTCGGCGACATTCTGTCGGAGATAGACGGCAGGGCCGCATTGTCGCGGGCCTCTTCGTTTCTGGCCGATTCCGTCCATGGAAAGGGCATACTGCTTGGAGGAGTGGCAGGTGTCGGTCCGTGTGAGGTAGTCATCATTGGCAGTGACATAGGCGCCTGTTCGGCGGCACGTTCAGCCTCGGGAGCGGGTGCGCTCGTCAGAATGTTCGACCATGACATCTATCGGCTTCGCGCGGCCTCTCATGAACTCGGGCCTTCGGTTATTACTTCCGCGATGCATCCCCGCGTGCTTTCGAACGCCATACGCACTGCCGATGTCATAATCTACTCAAGCATAAATCCTGCCCATAGGTTCGACAGCGATGAGGTGGCATGCATGAAAAAAGGAGTTATTGTGTTTGATCTCACCGATGATCCCGGCAAGGCTTTCCCCTCGCTCCCTGTCATAGACATGGCTCTCGCCTCCCCGCTCGACATATCGCCCACCGAACCGTCACGCGCATGTTATGTCAATGCCGGCAGCACGGTTGCGCGAACGGCGGCCATGGCCCTGAGCAATACGTTTGTCACTATGTTCAACCAGCTGACCGACTGCGAGGGCGTGACCAATGCGCTGACTCTCCAGGACGGCCTGCAATGTGCCGTGTTCACCTTCCTGGGCAAGATCGTCAACCGGCGTGTCGCAGACTTTTTCGGCCGACGGGGTGTCGATATTCGGATTTTCCTCACATTATCCTGACGAGTCATGGCACCGAGAAGAAGAAAATTCTATGTAGTCTGGGCCGGTCATTCGCCGGGAGTATATGATTCATGGGAGGAATGTCGCATCCAGACCGACAATTTCCCCGGAGCTAAATATAAGAGTTTCGATTCGCAGGAAGAGGCCGTCGCGGCCTACAGGGGCGATCCAGACGAATATCTCAACATATTCCGCGCAATGAGCCGGCAGACGCGCCCCATCGTCAATTATGCGGCTATTCCTGAGATTGTTCCGGGAGCGATCGCCGTGGATGCCGCCTGCAGCCGTAATCCGGGTCCGGTCGAATACCGCGGGGTCGATATATCGACAGGCCGCGAACTCTTCCATGTCGGGCCGCTCGAGGGAGGATCGAACAATATGGGCGAGTTTCTGGCGCTTGTCCACGCGCTTGCCATGCTGGCGAAGGCGGGACGCGGAGACGTGACGATCTATTCCGACTCACGCACGGCGATGTCGTGGGTCAGAAACCGCAAGGCGAAAACCACTGTGGCGCCGACCGAGGACAACAAAAAGATCCGGGAACTCGTGGCGAGAGCCGAGGCGTGGATACAGACACATCACCCCACAAACCGAATCCTCAAATGGGACACGGATAAGTGGGGTGAGATACCTGCTGACTTCGGTCGCAAGTAGGATCCGGAGCTTGCCGCTTATTTTTTCTCTGCCTGCTGCTTGAGAAGGTCGCGGATTTCGGTGAGAAGCACCTCTTCCTTCGAAGGTTCCGGAGCCGGCGCGGCAGCTTCTTCCTCTTTTTCTTTCTTCTTGAACTTCATGATGACGCGGAGAGCCACGAAGATACTGAACGCTATGATCAGGAAGTCAACGATGTTCTGGATGAAAATGCCATAATTTATGGCTACTTCCTCGACGGCTGCCACTCCGTCCGCGGCGTCTTTGGCATGTACGATGACATATTTCAGGTTCTTGAGGCCGTCACCACCGGTGACGAGCGACACAACCGGCATGATTATGTCATTGACAAGTGAGCTGACTATGGCACCGAAGGCGCCACCTATGATCACACCGACAGCCATGTCGATGATGTTGCCTTTCATGGCAAACTCTTTGAAATCTTTCAGAAACGACATTTCTCTTATTGATTTATAGTTGAACTGATATGCAAAGTTAAACAATTTGTACTGTAGTGAAACATACTGCCTGCAGCTTTTGTTTTGGCCCCAAAGCTACAGGAAGGGTTTTCATTTTCCGAGCGCGAGAAGGTCCGAGCCGGCCGGAGACTGGAAAACGGATAGCCCGAAGCGTCGCACGACGGCATAGAGATAGTCCATGAAATCGCTCTGAATGCTTTCGTAGGCTGTCCATTCCACTTCGCGCGTGAAGAAATAGACCTGAAGGGGAACGCCCGTAGGCGTGGGCTCCATCTCGCGCACCATGCAGGTCATCTCGTGGTTCACGAGCGGTGACTCGTGAAGATATTTCTCCAGATGACGGCGCAGCAGCCCGAGATTGATGATGCGGCTGCCTTCCGGCAGCTCCACCCCTTCAAGAAATCCTTCTTCGGTAAGTTCGGTTCTCTCTTTATCGGAAAGGAAACGGACGGTATTCATGTCGATGAGCACAGACCGTTCCACGCGCCGGCCTCCCGAATCGCGCATGGCCTGATAGTTGCGGAACGAATCGGATACAAGCGAATAGGGTGGGATGGTCGAGATAGAATTGTCCCAGTTGCGCACTTTCACGGTTGTCAGCGAGACATCTATAACCTCTCCGTTCACGTCATATTTCGGAGCGGTTATCCAGTCGCCCCGGTGGACCATTTCGTTGGCGGTGAGCTGCACGGATGCGACAAGACCGAGAATGGTGTCGCGGAACACGAGCATTAGCACCGCCGCCGATGCTCCCACTGCGGTGATTATCGCAAGCGGGGTTTTCCCGATCAGGATGCTCAGCCCGACAATCACTCCCAGAGCTATGGAGATGAGTTTGCCCATCTGGAAAACGCCTTTGACGGCGTAGGATTTCATGCGCGGACGCCGGGCGAGCGCGTTGTAAAGGTTCGAGAGGGTAACGTTGACAATATGGACGACGGCCCAGACAATGTAGAAGGACGTCAGTATCTTCGCCCAATGATGGACCGCCAGCCGCTCATCGAAAAAGTTGGGAAGCAGCCAGCTGATCAGCAGTGCGGGCGCAAGTTGCGCCATTCCGCGTATGAAACGCCGGTTAAGCAGGTCGTCGTCCCATTCCGTCGGTGTCTTTCTGACTATTCGGTAAAGGATGTTGAGCAGTCCCTTTGCAGCGAAATAACCGGCCACCGCCGTGACGGCGATAGCCGCCAGCAGGATCACGTCGATCACCACGCCCTGGTGTGGGCCGCTGATATTCTGCGACAGCAGAAGTTTCAGTGAATCAAACATTGCGCAGTCTTCTTTGCTCGAATTCTTCCGTCTCGGCTACCCACTGAGCGTCCAGATCGGCTCCGAGAGCTGTCGCCGGGTCATAGCCTGCCATCACTGTGCGTCCGATGCACTTTGTTATGCCGGTGTTGCGGTCAACGATGCGCTGTTCGAGATGGAGGCTGCGGTTGCCTATGCGTGTGGTCTGGGTCCAGACTTCGAGATTGTCGCCCATGAACGAAGGCGAGAGAAAATCGCAGTTCACGTTGACCACGACCATTCTCAGGTCTGTGGCCTGTATTTTCCGGCCGCTGACCGCTGTGAAATATTCTATTTTCGCCAGATCCATGAATGTCAGATAGACATTGTTGTTCAGGTGGCCGAGCATGTCGATGTCAGTGAACCGGATCTGCACGGGGAGGCAGTGGCGGAACGGATGTTTGGCCGCAGCCACGCGCGGATTGTCTGAATGAAGGTATGAGGGTTCTGTCATTGTTCAGTGAAATATTATTGAGGTGATCGCCTGCTCGCCCACGGCACGGTTGATCTGTTCTACGAGGGCCGAGCGGTTGAAAGAAAGTTCGTTTTTAAGCACCGAGGAAGTCATATAGACGTGGAGCACCCCGTTATCGACGTAGCGCTTGAACGTATAGCGGTTGATTCCGGGACCGACTATTTCGGGCCAGAGATAGCAGGCGCGCTGCTGGGCGACCATCGAAGTCATTCCGGCGCGTCGGAAGCCTTCGCGGATAATTTCGCCGACTGATTGCGGTTCGGTGCGTTTCATGAATCCTGAGCGGTCATTTTGGTGAAACGTCCGTTTTCAACCGACCATAAAGTGTAGCTTCCGGCCGTGTGGCGCATTATCTCGTCGAGATGGTCGCGGTTGGTGTCAGTTACAAAAATCTGGCCGAAGTCTTCGCCGGTGACGAGTTTCATTATGCGTTCAACTCGCGTGCTGTCGAGCTTGTCGAACACATCGTCGAGCAGCAGCAGAGGGCGAAGTCCGGTTGCCTCGTGGAGGAAATCGTATTGAGCCAGGCGCAGGGCGGTGGTGAACGTTTTGCATTGGCCCTGCGACCCTGTGCGGCGCATCGGCATTCCGTCAAGAGTCAGGATTATGTCGTCACGGTGAGGCCCTACTCCTGTGTGACGCACCGCCTCGTCGTGTCGCCGCGCGCTGTCGAGGAGCTTGAGGAGGCTCTTCTCCTCTCCCGCCTCGGGGGAGTCGAGAGAGCCGCGGAAAGAGAGCCCTATGCTCTCGGCCTCGTCGCCCGCAATCGCCTTGTAGTAGCCCGAAGCTATGCGGCTCAGATTGTCAACCCATTCGCTGCGGGCCTGGTGGATGTAGCGCGCCACGGCGTCCATGCTTCTCTCGATGGCCTCGTAGAGCATGTTATCAACTATCCCGGCTCTGAGCAGGCGGTTACGCTGCTCCAGTCCGGCGTTATAACGAATGAGCGCGTCGAGATAGCGCTTGTCGCTCTGCGAGATGACCATGTTCATCCAGCGCCGGCGCTCCTCTCCGGCCCCGCGGATGAGGTCGATGTCCTGCGGCGCGGCCATGACTATGGGAAAAAGGCCTATGTGTTCGCTAAGCCGGTTGTATTCCTTGCCGCCGCGCTTGAGGCTCTTGCGCTTTCCTCGCGCCATTCCGAGGGTCAGTTCCTCGTCGGCGCCTCGCCGGGTATAGGAAGCCTTCGCCATTGTGAAATCCTCCCCTCTTTTCATCAGCATGGCATCTGTCATGCCTGAAAAACTGCGGCAGAAACTCAGGTAGAATATGGCGTCGAGCAGGTTGCTCTTGCCCATGCCGTTGTTGCCCAGAAAACAGTTTATTTTCGGGGAAAAATCGAGCCGGGCCTCGGAGATGTTTTTGAAATTGGTCAGAGAAAGATGATCCAGATGCATACTACAAAATTAGTGAATCCGCATGATAAACGCAACCGTTGTGTCAAATGATTGGTCAAAGATTGTCTTTTTTCGCAATTTTTGGTACATTTGCATTGTATGAATGATATTAAACAGAAGAAAAAGCTGCTGGTTGTCGGAGCCGGAGGATTCATAGGCGGTTTCATCGCGCGGAAATCGCTTGAACTTGGCTATGAGACCTACGTGGCTGTTCGCGAGAGCACATCGCGGCGTTATCTTGACGATGAACGCCTTAAATTCGTGGTGCTCGACTATGACGACGAGCAATCCCTCGCCGCGAGACTGCGCGACGCTTTGCCTGAAGGTGAGCGCTGGGATTACATCATATATAATCTCGGAGCGACGAAATGCGTCAATTTCCTTGATTTCAACCGCATCAACTATATCTATCTCTGCAATTTCATAGAAGCGTTGCGCAAGGCGTCGATGATTCCCGACCGGTTTCTCTACATGAGCTCCCTGAGCGCCATCGGACCCGGCGACGAAAAGGGATATGAGCCGCTGACCTCACGTTCCATTCCGCAGCCCAACACCCGCTACGGTGTGTCGAAAATTAAGGCCGAGACTTTTCTCGAGACATGTCCCGACATTCCATGGACGATATTCCGCCCGACAGGAGTCTATGGCCCTCATGAGAAAGATTATCTGATGATGATCGAGTCGATTGACCGTCATTTCGATTTCGGAGTCGGTTTCCGCCGGCAGATGCTGACATTTGTCTATGTCGAGGATCTGGTCAACGCGATGTTCGATGCCATCGTAGCTCCGGGCGCCCTGAAAAAGAAATACATCATATCCGAATCCCGGGCATATTCCCAGAAGGAATTCCGCCGCATTGTGGCCCGTCATCTCGGTGGCCGCTGGGTCATTCCTTTCCGTCTGCCGCTCTGGATGGTCTATGGCGCCTCGGTCGTAGCCGAGCGGTGGGGAGTTTTCAAGGGAAAACCCTCGACCCTGAACCGAGATAAATTCAAGATAATGAAACAGCGCAACTGGAACTGCGATGTCAGCGATGCCGTGAGGGATTTCGGTTTCACTTCGCGTTATCCTCTCGACGAGGGCGTCAGACTGACAGTCGAGGCATATCTCCGGGAAAAGAATGGAGCCGCGGAGGGCGGACACAAATGATGCCTGCGCCTCCTTCCACCCCGAAATGGATGATCGTCCTGATCGTCATCATCCTGTTGCCGGTCTTTCAGTTCCCGTTTCTGCTGTCGGACTGTCCCGATCTCCCGATTGTCCGCGCGCTTCTCTGGATCTATCCTTTCTATTGTCTGGTGGCCGCCTATCTGGCCTACCAGTGTTATCCCCAGCGTCACGCTCTCGCCTGGATCCTTCTGCTACTGATGATTATGTCACATGTCTCCGTGTGGCTTCTGGCGACAACGCCGCTTGGATTATCATGAAACATTACCCCTTATGAAAATACTTATTATAAACGGTCCTAACCTCAATCTTCTGGGCCACCGCGAGCCGGCCATTTACGGCTCTGACTCGATGGAGTCATGTCTGCGTTCGTTGCGCGAACGTTATCCCGACACCCCCATAGAATATTTCCAGAGCAACCATGAGGGGGCGATCATAGACGAGATCCACCGTTGCGGCTATCCCGAGAAAAGCTGCGACGGAATAGTGCTCAATGCCGGCGCCTATACCCACACGTCGCTCGCTATAGCCGATGCGATAGCGGCTGTCGATGTGCCGGTAATAGAGGTCCATATAAGCAATGTCGCTTCACGTGAACCGATACGCCACACGTCGCTCATCGGTCCCGTCTGCCGCGGAGTAATCGCCGGATTCGGACTTGACAGTTACAGACTTGCAATAGAAGCCCTGAAAGCGTTATGAATACAGACACTTCCATAATGGCCACTGTCGCCGATATACGGTGCACGGAGGATTTCGTGGCCATGCTGAACGGCGCCGGTATGAAAGGCGTCAGAATTAATTCGGCCCATGTTTCTCCCGAAGTTTTCCGGAGCATGGTGACTCTTATACGTCGGGTCAATCCCGGGATAAAGATACTCATGGACACCAAAGGCCCCGAGATGCGCACCACAGCGCTCCTCGCGCCGATTGAGGTGAAGGAGGGCGATTCCCTTACGCTCTGTTCGGGCCGCGAGGACTCTGAAAAGGATCTGATCAGGATTGCCGTTGACAATCTGGAGAAATATGTCAGAGAGGGTGCTTCCGTCATAATGGACGACGGAGAGATCCTTCTTGAAGTCGTTGCGGTCGAAGGGCCGATGATACGTTGTCGTGCGACGAACAGTGGCGTTCTCGATTCGCGTAAGACCGTAGCGTTTCCCGGAATGCCGGTGCCTCCCCTTCCTGCCGTAAGCGAGCGTGACCGTCTTAACATAGCGGTGGCGGTCGAGATCGGTATCGACATGATCGCCCATTCCTTCGTGCGCTCCGCAAGCGATGTCGAGGCCGTCAGGGAACTGCTGGCCGGATCCCATACTGCCCTTTACTCGAAAATAGAATGTCGCGAGGCGCTTGACAATCTCGAAGAGATCGTGGCCGCCAGCGACGGAATTCTCGTGGCCCGCGGCGACCTCGGGACAAGCATTCCTCTTCAGGAAATTCCTGCCGAGCAGCTGCGTGCGGCCCGTGCGGCCCGCGCTGCCGGAAAACCGCTCATTCTCGCCACGCAGATACTTCAGTCCATGATTTCGCGTCCCGCGCCGACACGCGCCGAACTGAGCGACATAACGCTTGCCGTCATGGAAGGTTTCGATTGGCTGTTGCTGACCGGCGAGACGGCACAGGGACAATATCCCCGCGAATGCGTGGAGATTCTTGACAAGACAATCTGTAATGCTGAAAACAACAATCTGAGATGTCTGATCAGTTGATCGAGGAATATATCTCGGCCCACATATCGGAAGAACCCCCGCTCCTCGCGCAGACCTATCGCGAGACCCATCTGCATCATCTTTATCCGAGGATGTGTTCGGGCCATGTGCAGGGACGTCTCCTGAAGATGCTTACTGCGATGATTCGTCCGCGTCGTGTGCTCGAACTGGGTGCTTTCACCGGCTATTCCACCCTCTGCATGGCGGAGGCGCTGGAGCCGGGCGCCGAACTCCACACGGTTGAGATCGACGATGAACTTGAGGACGAACTCCTTGAACGTTTCAGCCGGGCGCAGACCGCAGGAAGCATAACGCTCCATATCGGTGATGCGCTCGAGGTCCTGCCGACGATGGAGGGCAAATGGGACATGGTGTTCATGGACGCTAACAAGCGCCATTATCCGCAGTATTACGAAATGCTCGTTGACCGTGTCAACCCCGGCGGTTACATCATCGCCGACAACACCCTGTGGGACGGCAAAGTGGCTCAGACACCTCCGCCGTCCGATGCACAGACACGCGGAATCATGGAGTTCAACGACATGGTGGCAAAAGATTCCCGCGTAGAAGTCTGCATTGTCCCCGTGCGCGATGGCCTGACTATAATAAGAATCAAGGAATAAACGGGAGTTTGAATCAATAAATCAGGAATATAGAGAGCTAAGCGGGGTGAAACTGCTTCTTATGGCTATCAGCCGATTTACGGGGGCTCTAAACCCAATTTTTTTGGCCGAAGGAGCTCCCCTTGTAAATTTTTTTGCCGTTCTGCGTCATATTTCGAAACTCTCCGCGTATATTAGGGCATGGAACATAAATCCGGCGGCAGAGAAGAGATGATCGAAGGGCTCCGGCGACATAGCCGAGGTGCCTACAGCGAGGCCATGCGGCGCTACGGTGCGTTCGTCTCCTCTATTGTTGGGATGATGATCCGCGATCCGCGCGATGCCGAAGAAGCGGTCCAGGATACTTTCATCAGCGCTTTCCGGGCCATCGGCCGTTTCGATGAGTCAGTCGCTTCATTTCAGACCTGGCTCGGGCGTATAGCCTACAACCGATCGGTCGATTCGCTGCGCCGGCGCACTATTCCGACGGGCGAAATCTCGGAGCTGACCGCGGCTGAGGATTGTGACGACACTGACGAGAACCTTGAAGCCGACATCGACTTGCTGAGAGAGGCGCTGGAACTTTTGGCGCCGGTGGAGAGGACGCTGCTGACGCTGGTGTATTTTGACGATATTCCCCTCGAAGAAGTAGCCTACATAATGCAGCTGAACCGACCGGTGATCTCGAGCCGCCTTTACCGATTGAGAAACAAACTTGCACGAATAATAAATGAACGGAAAAAACAACATTGAAAACGATGCCCTCCGCGAGGCCTTGCGCCGGATGACGGAAGAGATGCGTCCTTCGACCGGCTGGGAACTGCGAGTGCTTGCGCACGCTCCGGTGAAGCGGGGCAGGATGCGTTGGCTGCTGCCTGTCGCAGGCTGTGTGGCGGCCGCCTGCATTGCGCTTCTGTGTGTGAACGTTGACCGCAACGCCGAAGTCGTCGCTGCTCCATCGGCGCCTTCCGTGCGCGAAGCGGTTGTTGCCGAAGCCGCTCCGGTCAGCCCGGCGCCTTCCGTGAAAGCGGAGCCACGGCAACAGGCAGTTCCGGTCTCACGCCGCCATGTCGCCAAAGATACCGTGAAGATTCTGCTTCCGGAGTCTATCCCTTATCAGCCCGACGCGCCGACTGACCTCGACATACCTGTGGGCGATTATATCGACGGGCTTCTGGCTCAGCAGCTTGTGCTGCAACAGGAATTGCTCTCTTCTGTGACCGATCCTTATACCGACAATTCATTTACCCCAATTTACTGATCATGAAAAAGTTACTTGCCATCGCCGTTGCCGCCGTATCTCTGGCTGCTTCGGCTGCGTTGCCCGCGAATCTGAGGAAGCAGATCAAGGACACCGACGCTCTGGCGTTTTTCAACGCCATGGATGATTTCGAGAACACCCATCCCGACGGCTTCAGCCTTGTCACCTACGACAGCTATCCCGACGGCAGAAAGGTTATAGGACGACGTATCGACTACTGGAACCGCCCTGCCAACACCCCGGCCATAAACCGCATCTGCGCCGTGTTCGATTCCATCACGGCCACTCCCAATCCTAACCGTATCGTCGTGCGCAATATCAACGGCGATTCGCAACTGAGAGTATATAAGCTAAAGGATTCGGCCGATGACTACGTGTTCGATCTCTCTTCCTCCGCTAATGACGGTAGCACCTCGGCCTGTATCAATCGTGGCGACCGTCTGCTGATAGCCCAGAGCTGGACCATACCCACGGGAAAAATCCAGGGAAAGACCGATCTGAAATCCCTCAACAATGAAATCCGCAATCTCAGCAAGACCAAAGGGGCGTTCAGCAGCCGAGTGACTTTTGCTGAACGGCGCGGCTCGACCGCCCTCCGCCAGCGCAACGAGGCGCCTGTGACTTCCAACACCCTTGACTGCGAGCGCATCATAATCCCCGACGCCCGGGTGCAGCAGTGGATTGACCTTCACCACCGTTTTATGGAGAGCCTCGGAGCCGAAGGCGACATATCGCTGACCTATAACCGCAACAACCGCATGGTCACACTTGTGGATATGGCTGAAAAGACGGTCTATGCCGCGCGTCTCAGTGGCAAAACCCTGACAATACTTATCGGGCGCTATAAGGACACTCCTTTCCTTCCCGACAACTGGGCTGTCGGCCAGGAAGCGGCCGTGAGATTCAATACTCTCCCCTCAAATATTCTTAATTTTCTTAATGATTTTAATGGTGAAAAGATTGACATGAATACCATCATCTCTTTAGTAGAGGGATGACATGACTAATCATTTCAGTCAGGCCGGTCCGACCGTGAGGTTAGATCGGCCTGAATTTTTGTCGTCACCCGTCAGCGCCGTGGCGCGAACCGCGAGGTGACAAGCGAGATGAAAAGTCCGGTAACGATGACAAGCCCCATCACGGCGCCAAGATCGGCTGCCGACACTCTGACCGGGTAGGCGATTATCGACAGCTGCGAGGCATCGCCGCTCAGACGGATGAATCCGTAATGCTGCTGCAGAAGACAGAGCGTTACGCCGACCGCAATGCCGGTGATTCCCCCGATGACGGATATGAGCCACCCCTCCCACACGAAGATTCCCCTGATCATGGAACCGGTGGCGCCGAGCGAGCGCAGTGTAGTCATGTTGTCGGCTTTCTCGAGCATCATCATCGAAAGGGTGGAAATGACATTGAACGAGGCTATCAGCAAAATAAACGCCAGCATGACGAACGTTATCCATTTTTCGATGGCTATCATGCGAAACGATTTCTCTTCCTGACGGAGACGGTCAAGCACCCTGTAATCCTTTCCAAGGACTTCCGACAGCTCCCTGACAGCGGCTTCCGGATCCGTTCCGCGCCGGAGACTCAGCTCTATGGCCGATGCTTCCGTGGTGTAGTCGAGCAAATGTCGGGCGACCGCGATGGGAACGACCACCGTCGAGGCGTCCTTGTCGGTTTCCTGTACCTCATAGACTCCGCCAACTCGCAGAGAGTCGCTGCGGAAAGCCGCTGCGGGGTTCGACGGGTTGATGCGTCCCTCGCGGCGCGGCACGTAGAGCGCGAAGGGTGTGTCGGGCCCCGGATGGGCTGCGAGTTTTATCGCGGTGCCTACGGAGAGCAGGGCGCATTCTGCGGAATCGGTCATGTCGCTGTATTCTCCGTCGATAACGGTGCGGCGGATCGAACTGACCTCGGCGTAGCCGGCCGGAATTCCTTTCATCGTCACTGCCATCTGCCGCGGACCGCTGATGGCGAGGGCCTGTTCGTCGATCGTGGCGACAGCCGTGTCAACGGACTGTAATTGCGTCAGTGACGCCGCAAGGGAATCGGCTTCGGCGATTGTTTTGCCTGTCGCCGGTACAATTCGTATGTCAGTGTCTATCACCGACAGCCGATCTTCCGCAAGGTCGTGGAAGCCGTTGAACACGGAGAGCACGCAGACAATGGCAACTGTGGCAACAGCCACCCCCGCCATCGAGATGAGCGAGATGACGTTTACGGCGCTATGACTCTTTTTGGAGACGAGATAGCGCAGGGCAATGCGCAGAGATACCATTGTTTAATGTGACGATCGGTTCAGGTGAAGGCGGCTGAAATATCACTTGCCGAGAAGGTGGTCGATGTTTTCTATATAGTCCAGAGAGTCATCGAGATAGAAACTCAGTTCGGGTGTCTTGCGCAACTGATGGCGCACGATCTGCGCCAGTTCGTAGCGGATGGTTTTCGCCGAGTGATTGACGCTTTCGATCACCTCCTGCGCCTTGCCAGAAGGGAATACGGAGAGATATGCTTTGGCCGTGCTGAGGTCGGGAGAAACTCTGACTGCCGAGACCGAGACTATGCTCCCGGGAATTTTTGCTGTCTGACGGCGGAAAATCTCACTGAGTTCTTTCTGTATGAGGCGCGCTATTTTTGCCTGACGGGTCGATTCCATAATGAATGTCGTTATATTACGGTTTTTATATTCTGTCAAGTTATAACGCCTGACAGGCCATAACGGCTCACAAAATTACAATAAAAAACTCACCTTTCAAATCTCTTCGCTTTTTTGCGATTGCTATTCGGGTAATTATAGTTAATTTTGCAGCATCAAATTAGAGGACAAATGACCTACGAATATGATTATCTCGTGATTGGCTCCGGAATCGCCGGCATGAGTTTTGCTTTGAAAGTGGCCGGTCCGCAGTCAAAGGTGGCTTTGATATGCAAAACCGGTATAGATGAGGCCAATACCGCGCTCGCGCAGGGCGGCGTAGCTTCTGTTACCAACCTCGAAGTCGATGACTTCGAAAAACATATTCACGACACGATGGTCGCCGGTGACTGGCTCAGTGATCCCGACGCCGTGAGAAAAGTGGTTACGGGCGCCCCCGAACAGATACGTCAGCTCCTTGAATGGGGAGTCGATTTCGACCGCAAGGAAGACGGAGGCTTCGATCTTCACCGCGAGGGCGGCCACTCCGAATTCCGTATTCTTCACCACGCCGACAACACCGGATTCGAGATTCAGCAGAGCCTCATAAAGAAAGTCAGGGAGAATCCTTACATTGACCTGTTTGAAAATTATTTCGCCATAGAGATCATAACTCAGCATCATCTCGGTAAAATCGTGACGCGACGCACTCCCGACATAACCTGCTATGGTGCTTACGTGCTGAATCCTTCAACGGGTGAAGTCGATAAATTCCTTTCGAGGGTTACGCTTATCGCTACCGGAGGTATAGGTGCCGTCTATACCACAACCACCAATCCGCTCGTAGCGACAGGCGACGGCATAGCTATGGTCTATCGCGCGAAAGGAACCGTCAAGGACATGGAGTTCGTCCAGTTCCACCCCACGGCTCTCTATCATCCCGGCGACCGGCCCTCGTTCCTCATAACGGAGGCCATGCGTGGTTACGGAGCCGTGCTCCGCAATCTCAAGGGCGAGGAGTTCATGCAGAAATATGACCCGAGGCTTTCTCTGGCGCCCCGCGACATCGTGGCCCGAGCCATAGACTCGGAGATGAAGCTCCATGGCGACGACCATGTATATCTCGACGTTACCCACAAGGATCCCGAAGAGACGAAACGCCATTTTCCCAACATCTATGCCAAGTGTCTCTCTCTCGGCATAGACATCACGAAGGATTATATTCCGGTTGCTCCCGCCGCCCATTATCTGTGCGGCGGTATAAAGGTCGATCTCAACGGCGAGTCGTCGATCAAGCGCCTCTATGCTGTCGGAGAATGCTCCTGCACAGGTCTGCACGGGGGAAACCGTCTGGCCTCGAATTCGCTCATCGAGGCCGTGGTCTATGCCGATTCCGCCGCCCGTCATGCCTCCGAGAACATAAATCATTATTCTCTGCGACATGATGTCCCCGACTGGAACGACGAAGGGACGTCGCATCCCGAAGAAATGGTCCTTATCACCCAGAGCATCCGTGAAGTCAACCAGATCATGGGCGCCTACGTAGGCATCGTGCGCAGCAACCTGCGTCTTGACCGCGCATGGAACCGCTTGGATATCCTCTATGAGGAGACCGAGCGGCTGTTCAAACGCTCGAAAGCGTCGCGGGAGATATGCGAGCTGCGCAACATAATCAACGTGGGTTACCTCATAATGCGGCAGGCAAAGGAACGCCACGAATCGCGCGGACTGCATTTCACCCTTGATTATCCGCCGGTTAAAAAATCGTAACGTGATAATTTTACGATTCCCTTGACCGTTATATAATAAAGACTTTTATCCTGATAAATCAGTTCATAATTTTGAAAAGACTCATAGCTCTCTCCATTGCGGTCTTCATGGTGCTCATGGCCTCGGGCGCCGAGCCAGAACTCCTCGACATTCCCGAACCGGGTAACGGTGTGGCGCGTGCCGTGCGCGGATATTACGTGACCGAGATCGACGGCGAGGAAGTGACCGTCATTGTCCTAAACGGCGTAACCTGCTATCCCCCTCTGAAGTTCAAGAACAAGAAAGAGGAGGAATTCTACTGGCGCACCGTCCGCGACGTGAAACTCACCCTGCCATACGCCCAGCTGATATGCGCCACCCTGCTCGAGACCTACGAATATATCGAGACATTCCCCACCACCAAAGAACGCGAGGATTATCTCAAGCGAATGGAAAAGGCTATTTTCGACCAGTATAAGCCCGTTCTGAAGCGTTTCTCGAAGCGGCAGGCCAATATGCTCTGCAAACTGATAAAACGCGAGACGAACCAGTCAGGCTACAATATCATCAAAGCTTTCCTCGGTTCGTTCCGCGCCACTTTCTGGCAGACGTTCGGACGTTTCTTCGGAGTGAACCTTAAGGTCGATTTCAAGCCCGACAAGGACCACAAGGACGCCATAATAGAGCGCGTGGCCTCGGCCGTGGAGATCGGGGTGTTATAACAGCGTAAGCGCCTGGTCTATGGCTTTGCGCAGATGATAACCTGAGGCGATGCGGTCGCTGACCTCATGTGCTTTCCTGCACATGGCGGCATATTTTTCCGGTGTCATGGCGTTAAGAATTCCGGGCAGTTCCCGTAGGGTATCTACGCTGACATCGACGCCGTTGTCCTGAAGGAATTTGGCGCAGCCTGCGTTTTTCCAGACCACTACAGGTGTCCCGCAACGAAGGTAAAGACTGACTTTGTGGGGATTGTTCAGCGACATATATTCGCCCAGACGGCCTTTGGCCCCGTCAAGCGACGCGCCATACCATGCTATTCCGAAGTCTCCTTTGTGCCCCGCCATCAGGTCGGTGTCTTTGGCGCTCCCCATCTCTATCAGGTTGGGCGTATCGGCGGCTTTTGCTTTGTCGAAATTCGGTCCATAGACATAGATTTTGGTGTCGGGCAATTCGCGGGCCATCTGGTAAAGGAATTCGTTTACCTCGGCCGAGGCGTTGCCGATGAAGTACAGCGAGAATCCGTCCCCTTTTTCCGGCTTATGAGGAGCGGAGATTCCGCTGAGATAGTCCATGATTTCATAATTGACCAGCTTGGCGGTACATCCATTATCGCTCAGCCATCGCTGCATGGAGTCATTGTGGGTAAGTATGACATCACAGAGATTGAGTATCTCGCTCTCCCGGGCCGGAGAAATGGTCAGCTCGCGCGGCGCGTGGAGATCATGTACCACACCGATCACTTTCGCGCCCCGGCGGCGCGCTTTTTTTGCAATTATTTCAAAGGCTTTCGTCATAGGATACTGCATGACGATTACATCGTCTTTGCGAACGCTCAGATATGCTTTTACTGAGCCTGCGAAGAGCCGCAACCCGTGGACCAATCCGTTGTGGTAATATGACCGGCGCAGACCGATGTGTTTCCACCCCATTTTTTCGAGAGTGATTTCAACATCGTTTCTGGCAATGGCTCCGGCGGCTTTAAGGCGTATGTAGTTTCTTGAAATATAACAAAGTCGCATTTTGTATTATTATTTGAACCGGTAATAGGGCAAAATTACGATAAAGAATCAAGATGAACAATAACTTTACAAATAATTCGTAACTTTGCGCCTTGATTCAATCATTACGAAAAAGTACTCCTCAATGCAGCGCGACGCATCGATATCCATCGCAAAGGCAGTGGCGATCATCCTTATGGTGATAGGACACACGGAATATCCGGGCCTTCTCACTTCTTGCCTCTATACCTTCCACATGCCTCTCTTCTTCATCACGGCCGGCTATTTTTTCAGTCGCCGGACCGCTTCCGATCCCTGGAATTTCTGCCGGAAACGTTTCAGGGGGCTTTATCTTCCAATGGTGAAATGGAGCCTTCTGTGGCTTCTTCTTCACAATATGTTTCACCATTTAGGCGTTCTCAACGAAGCCTTCGGAAACTGGGAGGGCGGAGTCACGCATCCCTATACGCTGCAGGAAACAGTGCGCCGTCTGGTTCAGATATTCACTTCCATGTCGGGCTATGATGAGTTTATGGCAGGAGCTTTCTGGTTCTTCCGCGGACTGCTTGTGGCCAGTCTGGTGTTTCTCGTCCTTTTCCGCCTGGTGGATTCGGCCCCGGGCAAGAAGGAAGAGTGGCACGTGGCAGCCTTGATTTGCCTCGGAGCGGTCGCTTTCACCGCGGCACACATATATTTCAAGTTCAAGATCTCGACGATTCCTGCCGGAGGCTGGCGCGAGACATGGGGACTCTTTTTCTTCGGTATCGGAGTGATTTATCGCCGGTGGGAACCGTTCATAGGCAAACGTTGGCCAGTGGCCCTCTGTTGCCTTCTGCTCATTTGTTTTGCCGGTACCCAGCATTGGTCGGGAATGAACAACATAGGCCGTTATCGCGACCTCTGGAGCCTTCCTCTGACAGGAATCGCCGGCTTCCTGATGGTCCATTATGCTTCGAAAGTGATTGCGGCACGCGAAGGCTGGCTGAAACGTCTCCTTGTCTTCATCGGCGACAACACACTATATATACTCGTTTTCCACATCATTTCCTTCAAGGTGGTAAGCCTTCTGAAGATTTCCTACTACGGGCTTGACTGGCGCCAGATAGGCAGCCACATGGTTATCCACGACCATCAGGGCGACTGGTTCTGGATTCTATATTCAGTCGCCGGAGTGGTGTTGCCTCTCGCAGGTCTTGTTGCCGCGAGACGCCTTCGGGATTATCTCAGACGGTCAATACTTGAAGCTCGATCCTCCGAGGAACTCGCGCAGGAGTGATGTGGAGGGCACGAACTCTTCCGATATCGAATCGAAATAATTCAGGAATCCGCGCAGACGCCAGGCCTCTGCATATTCGCGCGCATCGTGGGGCACCTGTCGCAACAACCGCTCCGCGCGGTCCTTTATGACTCCAAGTTCGAAGAGCAGCGACGAGTTGAACATGACGTCGGCGTTCTCCTGAAACGGGAATATCCATCGTTCCTCGCCGCGTCTGACGCTCGGCCAGCGGCTGATTGTTTCCGCAGGGCTCACTCCGCGGTATTTCGCGTCGCGTATGATGCGTCTCAGGAGCCGGTTGTCGGTGGTCGGGATCCAGTTGTGGTCATCTATGGATATGGTCGTGAGGGCCGAGACGTAGATCCTGAATTTCATCCGGTCCGGCACTTGTGCGGTCAGCTCGGGGTTCAGGCCGTGGATCCCTTCGATGAGCAGAATCGTGTCGTCGCCTATGGAGATTCTGTTTCCGCGATATTCGCGCTTTCCGTTGGCGAAATTATAGTAAGGCAGCTCGACTTCCTCGCCGTTGATAAGCGCGTTTATGTCGCGGTTGAACTCTTCCAAGTCGAGAGCGTAGAGCGATTCGTAATCATACTCTCCCGACTCGTCCTTGGGAGTCTTTTCGCGATCCACGAAGTAGTCGTCAAGAGAGATTGTCTGAGGCTTGACAAGGTTCGTCATGAGCTGGATGGCCAGACGTTTGGAGAATGTCGTCTTGCCCGAGGATGAGGGCCCCGCGATCAGTACGACTTTTGCTTCTCCCTTGCGGAAACGGCGCGTTATTTCATCGGCTATTGCCGCTATGCGGTTGCCGTGGAGCGCTTCCGAAACGTTGATGACGGTGCTTGATTCTCCGGCATCGACAGCGCTGTTTAGTTCGCCGACATTACGGATCCCGACGATATGATTGAACGCGACATAGTCGGTGAACGCCTCATACATTTTTGGCTGGGGCTGCGGAGTGGCCGGTTCCGACGGATTGTTTCTGTCCGGTCCGAGAAGCAGCAGTCCGTTGTTGAACGGTATCAGCCGGAAGGTCTTGAGTATTCCCGTAGAGGGGGCCAGCGGCCCGTAATAGCTGTCGCTCAGTCCGTCCAGTGTATAATATACCGTGTATAGTTCATGAAGGGTTGAGAGGAGCTTTACTTTGTCGTCCAGCCCCTGATTGCGGAAAATCTCTATGACGTTTTCAGTCCGGTCTTCCTTGCGTTTGAAAGGAAGATTCTTTTCGACGAGCGACCGGATGTGCTCTTCGAGCGCCTTTATTACTTCGGGCGACGTTATTCTCGAGCCTCCCATGTCAATTGTTCCGTAGTAGCCGTTGGCAAGGGAGTGTTCGATTTTCAGTCTCGCTCCCGGCAGTTTCGAGGCAACCGCATGATAGAGCATCATGCAGAGAGAGCGTATATAGGTGCGGTTTCCGCTGGCGGAAGTGACCGGAAGAAATTCAACTGTCTTCGGAGAGTAGAGCGGAAATGTCAGCGCCTCGCTTTTGTTGTTGACGAAAGCGTTGATAGGTTCGAAATCTATTTTGTCTTTGAGGAGACGATAGACATCGATAAGATTCGAGCTGCCTGGGACGGAAATATATGAATCGGTGTTGCGGCAATATATTTTTATGAGATTTTCCATGATGTTGATTTTTATTAGCTGATGTTATTGTTTTTCTTGAAAGCTTCCATGGCTGCGCGTATGACGGGGGCCATATCGTAGTACCGGTAATCGGCAAGGCGACCGCCGAAAATCACATCCTTATCCTCGTCTGCAAGCTTTCTGTAGTCGTTAGCGAGGGTCTCGTTGCGCTCGTCGTTGACGGGATAGTATGGTTCCATCCCGGGGGCGAATTCTGTGGAATATTCCTCTGAAATCACCGTATGCGGGTTATCATAGACTGTGTTCCCAAATGATTCGAAGTGCTTGTGCTCTATGACGCGGGTGAAAGGAAAATCGCGTGATGTGTAATTGACAACGGCATTTCCCTGATAGTTGGGAACGTCTTCGACACGGGTCTTGAACTCTACCGTGCGCCATTCGAGCCTGCCGTGCCTGTAACCGAAATACTCGTCAATCGGTCCTGTATATACCAGTGTTGTGGCCAGATCCCGCCACTGTCGGAATTCCTCAGAGAAGAAGTCTGTAGCCATACGGCATTTTGCTCCCTCGAGCAATTTTTCTATAAGAGGATTGTAGCCCCCTATGGGTATGCCTTGGTAATTGTCGCTGAAATAATTGTTGTCATAAACCAGACGCAGAGGAAGCCGCTTTATTATGAAAGGTGGTAGTTCCGTGCACCGGCGCCCCCATTGTTTCTCGGTATATTCCTTGATAAGCGTTTCGTATATGTCGCGGCCCACAAGCGCGAGAGCTTGCTCTTCAAGATTGACCGGCTCCCGTCCGTTGAGCCGTTCAAGGGCTTCAGCCCGCTGCGAATTTATTTTGGCGGTTGCCTCACTCGGAGTAGTGACGTTCCACATCTGATGAAATGTATTCATGTTGAACGGCAGATTGAATAACCGTCCTTTGTAGTTTGCGATGGGAGAATTGGTGAAGCGGTTGAATGGGACCAGCGAATTGACGAGCTCCCAGATCTCCTTGTCGTTCGTATGGAAAATGTGTGCGCCATATTTATGCACGTTTATTCCTTCGATATTTTCGCAGCGGAGATTGCCGCCGGGTTTGTCTCGCTTGTCGATGACAAGGCAACTTTTTCCGGCCTTGGTTGCAAGGTGGGAAAAAGTGCAACCGAACAGGCCGGCGCCGACAATCAGGAAGTCATACTTCATCAGTGATGCAATTTTTATTTGGATAACAAAAATAATTACAAAAAGGGTCAATTGCAACGTCAGACCAAAAAATTCCAGGGCTAGCGCATGAGATTTAGCAAAAATTCAGTCAAAAACTTGGATATTTAT